>CEQE01111260.1_pt1 | contig 20656 bp, 6 predicted proteins | sample 356201 | NCBI WGS metagenome assembly CEQE01 (sample SAMEA2619970, study PRJEB7988) | marine metagenome | biome: marine biome (ENVO:00000447); feature: mesopelagic zone (ENVO:00000213) & marine oxygen minimum zone (ENVO:01000065); material: "saline water (ENVO:00002010), including plankton...
ACCTATTACTGGCGTGTCATGGCAGTGGATGCTGACGGGAATCCCATGGGGGAATGGAGTGCAGTGGTCAGTTTTACAGCATTGCTGGCAGAAGTTGTGCAGGTGATTCCAACGTCCCCGGTGGGAGAGGTTTCTACAACAACACCAAGCTTTTCATGGGAGGAAGTTGAAGGTGCATCCGGTTACAAGGTGGAATTGAGCAATGTAGAAGATTTATCTGAATTGCTTTGGAATCCCACAGTGGGTGTAACAAGCACGACCCATCCCGGAGATCCACCGTTGGAATATGATGTCACCTATTACTGGCGTGTCATGGCAGTGGATGCTGACGGGAATCCCATAGGAGATTGGAGTGCTGTTGTCAGTTTTACCATTACAACAGCAAATATTGTAACACTCACTTCACCTGTGAATATTGAAGTATTTTCTCTTGCACCAACTTTCTCTTGGGAAGCAATTGAAGAAGCAGCGAAATATGGTATTATCATTGGTGGTGAGGAAGATTTTTCAACTATTCTCTGGTCCATCAATGAAATACAAACCAACAATACGCAATATCCTACATCCGGTGTTACATCATTGGAATTCGGGAATACCTATTTCTGGCGTGTTTTTGCCATTGATGCGGACGGTAATCCATTGGGTGATTTAAGTGCTATCGCTTCCTTTACTATTTCAGCAGCGTTGATTCCTGAACTGACATCCCCGGTAAACACCCAGGTGGAAACATTAACACCTGTTTTTGGCTGGTCGGAAGTAAATGGAGCTGCATCTTATTTAATCATGGTAAGCAGTGCAGAAGATTTTTCTGAAATTACATATCAAGCCACTGTTGAAGGTACAGGCACGACCTATCCTGTATCAGGAGCAGCACCGCTGGATTATGAACAAACCTATTATTGGAGAGTACAGGCGCAAGATGCTGAAGGAAATACCTTGGGAGACTTCAGCGCTACAGCATTTTTTATTACACCGTCATCAGAAATCGAAATTACAATTGATTATGGACCTTAATTATAATGAATAGAACAATAACCATAATTGCATTGCTGCTGGCGTTTATTTTACCTCTTTCGGCTCAAAAGTTGAATGTAGCTGTCATTCAATTTGAATCTGAAAAGATTTCTAAGTCTCGTGTTAGAAGTCTCACAGATAGATTAAGAACAGAACTTGAGGATGCGGGCATTTATAATGTAATGGATAAAAAATCCATGGAAGATATTCTTGATGAGGGAGATTTTGAGTACGATGATTGTATATCAACCGATTGTGCTATTGAAGTGGGTATAATAGTTGGGTCTGATAGAATCATCACCGGCAGTATGAGCAGAGCTGATAAATCGTATACAATAAGTGCATCTATAATTGACATCGAATCAGGCAAGATTATAAATCAGCATTCTATTGATTGTTCCTGCCCGCTTCAAACTTTCCGGACAGAAACCATATTGCAAATGGCAGCTGCTTTATCTGTAATAAATGAACCAGAACCGATACCGCAGGAAGTGCAGATTGAATTAACCACCCCCGAAAATGGTGAGCAGGTTACCACTTTATTACCAGCATTTTCATGGTTAGCAGTAACGGGGGCCATTCAATATGAAATTTCTCTTTCTGAAAATGAAGGTATGTCAACTGCAATGCTTACAACAATTATGATATGGAATGAGATAACCAATGAGACGAATATTGCATATTCGGATGATGCATTACCTCTTCAGCGGGGGAAGACATATTATTGGCAGGTGATTCCTTTGGATGAAAATGGTGACCCACTGGTAAATATGGGTAGCGCGGTCTTTTCAGTCCTTATGCCCCCACCGATACAGCCGCCTGATTTGATCAGTCCCGGGAATGGTGAACAAGTCACTACCTTAACACTGGAATTTTCCTGGTCATCAGTAAAAGCAGTAACTCAGTATGAGTTTTCTATTTATAAGGATGAAGAATTATTTTCAGTATTGTGGAGTGAGGCAACTAACAATTTGAGATTGGTTTATCCGAGCGATGCACCTCAATTGAAACAGGGAAATTCATATTATTGGCAAGTGAAACCATTGGATGAAAATGGTGAGCCTTTTGAAAATGCGGCAAGTGCTGTATTCTCATTTTTCATTCCTTTACCAATACAGCCGGCCGAAATAATCAGTCCGGAGAATGGTGAACAGGTAACCACTTTAAAGCCGGCATTTTCGTGGTTACCTGTTACGGAAGCGACACAGTATGAGATTTTTCTATCTGAGGAAAAAAGTATGTCACCCGTTTTATGGAGTGCGATAACCGGTACAACTAATATTATTTATCAGGCCGAAAAATTGCCTCTAAAGGGAGGACAGACGTACTACTGGCAGGTACAATCGCAGGATGGTGATGGAAATTCAATTGGTGAACCGAGTACAGTTGTATCATTTCTCATACCTTTGCCAGTGCAGCCGCCTGATTTAATCAGTCCGGGAAATGGGGAACAGGTAGCCACATTAACGCCTGAATTTTCATGGTCATCTGTAAAAGCGGCAGCCCGGTATGAGTTCTCTCTATACGAGGATGAAGAGATGTCATCGGTGTTGTGGAGATTTGAAAAGGGAGAAACAAATCTTACCTATCCAGCCGATGCTGTGAGTCTGAAGCGCGGTCCGAATTATTACTGGCAAGTTATTCCTTTGGATGCTGAAGGCAATAAATTTGCTGAAGGAGCAAGTATTGTTTCAACCTTTGGTATTAAAGAAATTCCTAAGTTAAAACAGAGAAAATTGAAAATTGAAAAACCATCTGAGAGGCCTGTTAGTGTCGTAAACAAAGTGATTGGAGATTTAGAAAAGGACAGAGTAGCAGATCCGGGGTGGAAAACAGCAGCCTGGGGAGATCAGCTTTACAATAAAGACAAGGTTAAAACAGGTGATGAGTCATTTGCGTCTCTTATGTTTCTTGATCGAACACAAATGAAAATAAGAGAAAATACAGTATTCTCCATTGAAGCTGAACGTACAGGAAAAAAGTCATTAAGCACTCATCTCAAGGTGGATAAAGGGGATATGTGGATGAAGGTTCCTAAAACCGGCTCATCATTCAGAATTGAAACACCCACCTCTGTGGCATCCGTAAAGGGGACGGAGTTCAGTCTTCTGGTAGAAGAAGATGGTACCACCCACTTAACAGTGATTGAGGGTACAGTTGAATTCATGAATGAGATGGGTAAAATCTTAGTAGAGGAAATGACAACCAGCATTGTCGCCTTGGATGTACCTCCTTCGCCTCCCAAAAAAGTGGATAAGAAAACAATTAAGGAAATAAAAGAAAAAGTGGATGTGAAAGAAGAATTTAAATTGAAATTAAGTGAATCAAAACCCGGGGCAAAGGAAGTAGGGACCGAATACAATTTTACTGTTGAATATCTGAATATTAAGTTCAATACCGCTATACAAACTTTTAAGGGAGAGGTGATAGCCAAAGGAAGTGAAGGTTTCCAGTTATCATCTGATGGCGGATCATCATGGCTGGATGAAGTTATTGTGACTCTCAATAAAGGTAAGGGTATTTTTAAAGGGAAGGGAACGACTCAAGGGAAAAAAACTATTTCTGTAACAGCGGCGAAAGTATCTCCCGCAAGATTGGAATTTGATATGAAACAGTCCAAGGAAACTGTTGCCAGAATTAATACAAAAGCTACAAAAGCGCTTGAGAAAATAGACCCGGACATTGTGTCAAAAATCGGGAACAAAAAAATGAAAGGTGGATCTGTTTCACGGGGAGCAGGTAATGTGGAAGATGTTCTCGAAAAAGTTGATTCAGGTGAGTATGAAATAATTGCTCAAGAAGTTATTGAAAATCCCGATGGTTCTGTTAGGGTTATAATGCGAGTAAAAAGGCAATCTAGCGGTAAAGGTGCAAAAGGCGGATGAGCATTCTTTATACATATAGTGATAGAAGATTGTTTTTCTTAATCGTAACATTCATGCTATTGCTTACAGCAGGTTACGGTCAGAAGGGAGATTACATCAAACCGAATATTCTCCACAGTCCGGTAACAGGCATATTTGAAGGTCAAACCATAACAATTGAAGCAGTGGTAACAGATAACCAGGAAGTTGAAGAAGTTATTCTTTATTACAGAAACCGCGGCGAAGAGTATTATAAATACCTGTCAATGGAACTTGAATTTAATAATTACATCCTCGACATCCCGGAAGAAGACATAGATACTACCGGTGTGGAATATTACATTGAAGCAAGGGACGCCTCTGACAACAGGGCTTTTTCTCCTGTGTTTGATCCGGAGGACGATCCTCATTTTGTCAAGTATATTCCACTTGCGTTGTCCAGAGGACCCGAACTTCTCCTGTTGAATCCTGAACCCAATTCTGTTGTGGATAATGGCCATCAAGTAATTGTGATTTCCATTTATGATACGGATGATGATGTAGATCCCACAACCGGCAGTCTCATTATTGATGGTGTTGATGTAACTCATGATGCCATTATCACCCATGATCTTGTTACGTATACTCCATTTGTTAATTTCCCGGTAGGAAAACATACAGTAGAATTCTTTATCATGGATGAAGTTGGGAATATGTCCCTTCTTGAATATTGGTTATTTACTGTTGAGGAAATTATTATAAAGAAACCATTCTGGGCGGACGCAAAAATTAAAGGGGCTATCAACTTTGATTCTGAATTTGATACCTTTATCGGGAAAGATCAGCCGGAAAACCGGCCCAAGGATACACAGAAGCCAAAATTCAAATTTTCCTATACCAAGGATAATTATAAAGTATCTGTCGCCATGTCGATGAGTAAACACTTTGATGGCCTTGCAAACAGTATTGATGCCCGGAGGCAGCCGTTGGGTAGATTCAAATTTGCAGTTGAAGTTCCCTATTTCACTCTGAAAGGCGGTGACCAGAATCCCAATTTTTCTGAACTGACGTTAAAAGGCGCCAGAATTCGAGGTCTCATTGGGGAGGCAAGATATAAGGGGTTTGGTGTAACAGGTATATATGGAAAAGCAAAGAATATGATCACTTCTTTGACGGATCTGCTTGATACAGTAACGGATACGGTTTACACGTCTGCACCAACCTTTGAATGGGCTGAATGGGCCGATCAGTTCGAGGGTGACACACTTTATCAACTGCAAATTAGTGAAGATGAATCGTTCTCAATACCATTGGAGGATGTAATTCAAGCAGAAGCCAGTTTTGTATATCCAAATTCTTCAGATTTGAATATTGGTACTATCTACTATTGGCGTGTGAGACCACTGGATGAATTTGAAAATCCGGTGGAGGATTGGAGTTTGATAACAAGTTTTCTTGTTAAAGATCCAACATCAGGAGAAAATACAACTGTTAGTAAAACAACAAGAGAATTCGACCACAGTAAAGGTACTTTCAAAAGAACGATGTGGGGAGTTAACACGACTTATGGGAAGAAAGACCTCTTTGAAGTGGGGGTAAATTTTCTGCAGGTTTCAGATGACACCACCTCTTTTGAAGATGATCATTTCGGTGATTTTACTCAACTTGATACGGATAGAAGAAGTAAATACAAGGCCCAGTGGAATCGTGCCGTTGGATTAAACGGGCGGCTTGCCATGTTTGGGTCAGAAGTTAAAGCATACTGGGCTACATCTGTAATTCATCAAGATATTATAAGCGACGGACTAATTGAAGCCCTCTGGGCCCCCGATGCAAGTATGATGGAGAACCTAAAAAATGGCGCGCTTCTGGTGGAATGGTCCTCCAGAACTCCTTTCGCCGATTTCAAAGGAACTTATAAAAGGACACCGGAAAAATTTAACTCTTTAGGAAATGCATCAGTACAGACAGATATCACCGGATTCAAAATAGACGGACGGACCAAATTGTTTAGTAACCAGATCATGCTCTCAGGCGGATATGAGACTCAACATGATAATTTGGATAAACTATTAAAACAACAGACAACCACAAATCAGACCTATTCGGGAACCATGAACCTTGGTTTTTCCAATCTGCCGGGAGTAAACCTGGGATATCGATTGATGAAGAGAGCTGGTGCAGCAGACATCCCTGTCTTTGTTCAAGGTGATACCGTTTTCACTGTAGCGGATACCTCTGAACTTAAACTCAGCAATGACCAGACATCCACCATCACTGTTGGTCCCTCGTACAGTCTAAAATTAGGGGGAACTGAACTGGGACTTTCCGGCAATGTTATGTTAATGGCATTTGATGACCAAAACAATTCTTCTGCAAATTTCAACAGTAATTCTTATATGGGGGCAGTTTCGTTATCATTTCCCAACGCACTTTCCATAAACCTCGGGTATGGCATTTCAGAGAATATCCCCAGTGAAGGATCAGAGACTGTTTTTAATATGATCAATGGAAAAGTGGGATACTCACTTTTTGACAAAAAATTAAAACTTTATCTTGGTACAAGTATTGTAGAGGGATTTAAAGCAGGTAATGGATCTTTTGATAACGGAGAAGATTTTGTTGATGAAGATGAGAGTGATGAGTACGAAGATGGTGAATCGTTTACAGATAAGAATGAAATAGACAATAATAAATTTAATATGAGTTTTGGTTTTCAGTATAAAATATCAAAAAATCAGGTTATCGGCTTAGATATCGGAAGAGTATCAGTGGGCGATGCCCTCGATTCGTCAAAGGATTACTCTGAAATCAAGGGTAAGATAAAGTATAAATATACACTCTAAAACCGGATAATTTAGTGCTTGTGGTTATACTAAATTTTTTATGAAATTACAATATATCTAAGATTTACTTGAAGGTTAAATTAATGTATAATATTTGTAAAATTACAAAACGAAGGAGATAAATAAACAATGAAATATATTAATCTATTTTTAATTATGTTTTTGACAAACGCACTCACAGCTCAAAATTTTACCATTGGTATTACTGCATCATCAAGTGATGGAGCGGAACAACCTTTAACTTTTGGTATGTCCCCAGGTGCAACGGATGGGTTTGATGAAGGGATAGATAATTATGCACCTCCGGCACCTCCTTCCGGTTTTGATGTAGCCTTAGCCTGGGGTGGTGACAGGTATTTTACGCAGATACTGGCTCCGAGTACGGCAGCAACTGTCATGCCCATCGATGTGAATGAATTGTATAGTTTTTCCTGGGATCCAGCTGCTATTTCTGCTGCTGGGACGTTTACTTTAACTGATAATTTTGGTGGTATGTTTGTTAATGTTGATATGTCTACGACAGGTTATGTTGATGAATCATCATCTCCTCAATGGTCTTTGATATCTACATTTCACATCACTTTTACTGCAATAGAGGCCGTAAACGTAGCACCCACAGCAGTTGCAGGGGAAGATCAGACAGTAGCACCCCCTACTGACTGTGATGCTGGAACCAATACAGCAACAGTGACGCTGGATGGTTGCAGTTCCACTGACTCTGATGGAACAATTACTGCATATCAATGGGACGATAGTGGAGGGACTAGTGTTGGTACCACTTGTTCTGTTGAGGTCTCTCTCACAGGGGATGAAACTTACACGCTTGAGGTAACTGATGACGGCGGGTTACCCGATACAGATGATGTGTCTATTACAGTAACAGATGAAGTGAATACCGATCCTGTTGCAGATGCCGGAGGACCCATTTACAATGCAACAGATTCAGATGGAGACAGTACAGAAGTCGTAACGCTTGACGGTTCGGGATCAACAGACTCAGAGGGATGTGATCTCACCTATGAATGGACATGGAGTGGTGGTTCTGCTTCCGGTGTTACTGTGACAGATAATTTCCCTGTAGGGACCACAACTGTATCACTTATGGTCATAGACCCTTATACAGCGACAGATATATCAACAGCAGATGTGGTGGTAACAGAATTTGCCAATGAGGCGCCTGTGGCAGCTGCGGACAGTTATTCTATAAATGAAGATACAGATTTAATAGTTGATGCCGCTTCCGGTGTGCTTGCAAATGACAGCGATCCGGACAATGCGCCTGACCCGCTTTCAGCCATTTTATCCACAGATGTTGCAAACGGTACTCTCACCTTTAACAGCGATGGTTCATTTATTTATTCACCAAATGCAGATTTTAATGTTGAAGATGGATTTACCTATTACGCGTATGACGGTGTTGCATCTTCCAGTATTACAGCAGTAACACTTACAGTTAATCCTGTTAATGATGCGCCAGTTATTGGTACCATTGCTAATCAGGCAATGGATGAGGATGCTTCGCTTGAATTAGCGCTCTCAGCCAGTGATGTTGATGGAGATGTTCTCACCTTTAACGCATCCAGTGATAATACCGATGTATCTGCAAGTGTAGAGGCAACTATGCTGACATTATCATCCAGTCAGGAATATCACGGAAGTGCAACCATTACGGTTACAGTTACCGATAATGGCGGTCTCACTGATGCAACGAGTTTTACGCTGACCATTAACTCTGTTAATGATTCGCCAACTGCTAACGATGATGCTTACAGTGTAGATGAAGATGCTTCACTTTCTGTGGATGCCGCTTCTGGTGTATTGGCAAATGATATTGACATCGAAGGTGATGCAATGACAGCCGAATTGGTCACTAATGTTCCTCATGGCGAACTTACCTTTAATAGCGATGGTTCATTTGACTATACACCTTTGAGTGATTTATACGGTTATGTGACATTTACCTATATGGCAAGCGATGGTGAATCTTCATCCAATGAAGCCACGGTGACCATTACTGTGGAATCAACCCCGGATTATCCCGCGGCTGATTTTGCTGGAGAGCCCGTCAGTGGCAGCGCACCTCTTGAGGTATCATTTGCTGATATGTCTATCCCCGGAGGAGGAGTACCGGGAGGATTTGCTGGTACCATTTTTTGCACCAATAACATTGATGCATTATCAGTTCCACTGGTTTATGGATTTTCACCGGTAGCTACAGATGGATATGATGATGAGTTAGATGAATATGCTCCTCCGTCACCTCCTTCCGGTTTTGATGCAGCATTGGTGTGGCAGAGTGAAAGATACTTTACTCAAATTTTAGCAGAAACAACAGAAGAAAGAGTTTTTCAAATAGCACTCGGATATCCAGACAGCTCCATCACACTTTCTTGGGACAGCGAAGCGCTCCAAGGATTAGGTACATTCATTCTGGAAGATGTCTTTGGCGGAATATCCTTTTCTGTTAACATGCTTGAAGAAAACAGTTTGCTTCTGGAAGATCCAGCCTACGATTTACTTAACCTTAAAGTGACTCCTTCAGGAGGAGACAGAGATGGTGACATAGTTGCCTGGGCATGGGACTTTGGTGACGGAGGTACAAGTGATGAACGGAATCCATCCCACATCTATGAAGATGGCGGAATATATACAGTATCACTAACAGTCACCGATGAAGATGGGTTGGAAGATACAATGGTGAAAGAAGATTTTATCACTGTATTAGCTCCTCCAATGGCAGACTTTGAAGGCGATCCCACGGAAGGTGATGCGCCATTAACGGTGACTTTTACCGATTTGTCTGTTTCGGGTGGAGGAACAGCCGGCGGCGGTTTATTCCTCATTGAGATTTTGACAGATGATTATGGTGAAGAAACTACATGGGAGTTGGTTGATGAAAATGGTCAGATTCTTGGAAGTGACGGACCTTTTGATAGTGCTACATTATACACTTGGGAGTTTGAACTTGATGCCGGGACTTATACATGGACAATTTATGATGAGTGGGGAGATGGAATCTGTTGCGATTGGGGCATTGGATACTATAACCTCTATTTGGACGATGACATGATTGCCACAGGTGCTGAGTTCGACGCTTCAGAGAATGTTACATTTACGGCAGGAGGAAGAGTTATTTCCACTTCTCATGGCTACTACGCAGAACATCATGGTTATGCAAAAGGAGAAGTACCTGCAGATCTTGATATACCTACTATCGTAGAGTCCATCGAATATTCCAGTCGTGATGGTGATATCGTTGCGTGGGACTGGGATTTCGGTGACGGCGGTACCAGCAGTGAGCAGAACCCGGTTTACACCTATAATGACATAGGTGTTTACACGGTATCATTGACCGTTTCAGATGAATCTGATTTATCTGATTCATTGGTGAAAGAAGATTATATAACAGTGAATGCTCTGACTGTTGCTGATAATGATCTACTCCCGAATTCATTTGCGCTTTATCAGAATTACCCGAACCCGTTTAATCCGGAGACAATTCTTCGGTATGACGTGCCGGAAGCGGCGCATGTTCAAATTGTGATTTATGATGTTCTTGGAAGGGAAGTTATTACATTGGTGGATAAAAATATGCAGGCAGGAAGACTGTCCGTGCTGTGGAATGGACTATCTGATTCCGGTGGTTTGCTTCCGGCAGGTGTCTATATTGCAAAATTAACTTCTGAGAATTTCACTGCCAGCATTAAGCTGGTAATGATGAAATAAATAACGAAAGGGGAATGCTATGAGTAATTCAATAATGACTACAATTAAAGCGGTAATGCTAAGCGTTGCGTTGGGAGTAAGTTCAATCTTCGCATTAGACTGCCCCGCGGATTCCGCTTATTACATTGATATGGACACCACAAGTGAAACCTATGGTGAACTCATAGCTACCGGTTTGTGTGCCTGTCTTGGTTTTGGTGATAATATTACCATTGATGAGGCAGGAGGACAATTGACACTTACAGTGATTCTCTTTGATAATGAACCGCTTCGCGGGTTTCAATTTGAAGTGTACGATGACACCAATGATGCGCTGACTGTTAATTCTGCTGTTGCTGGGGATAAAATTGTAGGATGGGATGTTCCCTCTGGTGAAATGGAAAATGGCTCAGCTCTTGTATTCGGTTTCAGTTATGACGGAGATATGACAGAACCGGGAACTGAAGGTGTTTTGGTGGATATTGTATTTGATATCCAGTCCTCACTGGGCAGCTTTGTTACATTCTGGCTCGGTGGCGAGGGAGGAGTACGTTTGGCAGATGCTGATGTCCAAAATGTTGCCTGTGGATATCCCGATGAAAGCAATCCGGTAACATTCCCCACAACAGCCACTTCTCAGGTTGTTGCCTATAATGGTGGATGGAATCTGGTGGGACTTCCTCTGACGGTGAGTGACGGTAATTATCAAACGCTTTTTCCTGAGTCTGTTGAGGGAACACTCTATGGATATAGCGGTACTTATACTTCTGAAACTGACCTTGAGATAGGAAATGGCTACTGGTTAAGATTTTGGGAAAGTGGTTCAAGCACCATTTCAGGAGGTATTCTGTGGGTTATTACAGTTCCTATTGTTGAAGGGTGGAACCTTATTGCAGGGACATCCGCATCATCCGGAATTTATGATCCGGACGGAATTATCATCTCCGGTACTTTGTACGGATATAATGATGGGTATTACAATGCGTCATCTATTGAGCCGGGAGAAGGATACTGGGTGAGAGCCACCGGTGACGGTGAAATTATGATTGATTCTGCATGGGGAAGGAAAACAGAAATTGACTTCCCTGAAGACATTGCTGATGCAACCATACTTTCATTCAAAAACAGTTATAATCACGAAGCTTCACTTTATTGTGGAGTGGGAATTTCCGAAGAGGATAAACTAAGTTTCTCTTTACCACCGACACCACCGGTAGGTGGTTTTGACATCAGGTTTGCCGGAGATATGAAGTTTGTGGAAAACGGCGGAGAAATTCTAATACAGAATGAAATTTGGCCATTAATAATTCACATCCAACATCCAACATCCAACATCCAAAATCAAAGTGAGTGGTATATAGTAGATGAGGTACGTGGGAAAGAATACCGTTTTTCTGAAAAGGGCACCATTGAAATTACCGAACCAACTGAACGGATCACTCTTTACAGAAACACATTAACACCTGAACATTTCGCACTTTACCAGAATTATCCCAATCCGTTTAACTCGGTAACAAATATCAGATATGATCTACCGAAAGATTCTGACGTATTTTTAGCAGTTTATGATCTTTTGGGAAGAGAAGTTGCTGTGCTGGTAAGTGGTAATATGGTAAGTGGCGCCCACGACGTTGTGTGGAATGGTACAGACAAATTCAACAATCCTGTGAGTGCGGGTGTTTATATTTACAGAATCAACACAGCAGGATTTAATGAAGTGAAAAAACTAATTCTGCTGAAATAGTCTTTTATGTTGATATTAAATGTTTGCCAGTGATACTGCACTTTTTATGCAGGTTTGACTTTACACCTGTTATTTTGTAGTTTCACCTGTGAAGAGGAAAATGAGAATAGGTAATTTGTTTGTTTCACTAAACAGAAAATTAATTATACTGTTTTTTATTCAGGTATTATTGATAGGAGAAGATAACTAAAACACTATTCCGAAATCAATTTTAGATCAATATGAAATTGAGAGTGAAGTAATATTCCCAAGTAAGATATAAATGATAGATTTTGCAGAAGAATCAGGTGAATATGTTGCAATACTGGAAGGGACAGAAAATAATAATGTTGCAAGATTTTGTTGAACAAATAATTCAACAAAATGGAAAAAAATGTAGGTAAAAGTAAATTTGTTGAAATTGCCCAAGATGGTTATGATGAAGTAAAACACATCGACTCATAATTATGCTGAATAATAAAGTAAAAAAGCTGGCAATAGTTGTCCTGATGATCATGACATCCATGATAAAGGGAGAAGTAACTTTTGAAACGGGCAGTCTTCGGGAATTTATTGGCGGTTCTTCCCCTAACTTTGCTTATGACAACTATGTAAGTCATATTTCCGAAGGAATCGCAGACACAGGGTATAACGATTATGGCCCGGATTGGCTTGATGTACAAACAACAGGTTTTGGGGACTATCGCATTTTACCGGAAGAATCCGGTACACTCATATATTGGAGGTCAATCTTCCTCAAATTTTCTTCCGGTAATTTCAATGATGTTGATGAACTGCTCATGGATTCGCTCGATTCCTTCAATTATGATCTTGTTATTCTTTATGATCCTGAATATGATGATACATACACGCTGCTTCGGGAGAGACTTGATATTTCATATGTAGATGAAAATCTTCCGGACACAAATAATGATAATGTTGTCGGTAGTTTCAGAAACGGATGGGGGCTCTATATTATCAATCTGAATCCAACTAACCCCAATTTGATCATTGAAATTCCACATCCGTGTGACGATTTTATCAGTCCTTATATTGGTGTGGAACTATTTCAACAGGCGGGGGCTTCTGCCTGCCTCATTTCAGGTGCCGGCAGGGAGGTGCAGTGGACGGAAAGCGGAAATTATTCAAATAACAAATCTTTGTCCGATCCTTCCCGTAACGAAAACACCCTGTTCCACACATTCCATGAATTATTTACAGATTCTCTTTCCCGGATCGGGGTTCACTCCCCTGTCGTCCTTCAGATTCATAGTTTCGACAATGCATCCCATGGAGGACTAAATTCCATTGTCCTTTCTGGAGGGTATGATGCTTCCTATGCCAATAAACCTATTCGTGACATTACTGACAGTTATCTGGATTTTGTTAATTTTACAACTGAATATCCCATCACTGGAAATAGTTACGGTACTCATCCGGATATTCACGTAACAGAATATTATATGGTTCATTATGATGATGAATTCAACTACAATGGAGACGACGGACTCTATCCTATTGAAAAAGCAACCTCACTTCTTGGGCCAAACTCAAATGTACAATTGACCCATCTCCATCAGCTATTTGATAAACGCAGTGTATATGAACCATGGATTCAGGTTGAGTTAGATGAGAAACCTCAACTTTTTGATGACATTGGGATTCCTCTTGAGGACCTTTATGCAGGAGAGTATCCCACCTCGTATCAAAATTTCCAGACTCTTTTGAACTATTATCAGCCATTTATAGATGCTGTAACCGCTTATTTCGAGAATTGGCGAAATGTCCCGGATATCACAGCGTCACCGCCACCACAAGAACTGGGACTCACGTTATTCAGCAGTACATCTGTTGGAATTTCCTGGTTGCCTGTTGAAGACACCAATTTCAAGACTTATCGGACGCATTACGATACTGTAGAAGTCACTGAAACATCACCCTACTGGGACAGGGATAATGATATTTCTCTTCTTGACATGCGTGATGATGAGACCGTTATCTATGGACTTTTCCCAGACAAAGAGTATGAATTTCGCATTAAGGTGCTGGATCATTTTAGTAATGAGAGCGATTTATCTGAACCCATATACGCTACACCATTTGATCCAACCTTTATTGAGGATTTCGACGATGGAGAAGTAGAACTGTCATCCTATGCCGACGAAGATGTAGATTCGGATGGATGGGCAATAACAGCAGAAAATACATTTGAAAATTCATCCTTTTCGCTGAAACTTTATGGGAATACCTGGAAGCAGGAAATGATACAACCATTGATTCTTCAGGATGGAGATATTTGGCAGGTGGCAGTCTATTCTGAGGGGGGAAGTGAATTTCAATCTTTCGGCATTATGGACGACACTGGACGAGCACTGAGATATTCCCTTTTTGGCACTCAGGAACTTAATATTGAGGAATGGGTACCTGTTTACCAGGGGAGTTTTCCGGAAGGACAGTGGAATGTTTTCCATCTTCCCGTATCTGATGACTGGTTTGCCTGGTATGAGGATTATCCAACAATTACTAATCTCATCTTTATTAATGATGATGACGGAGGATCCCCCGGAGTGGTTTATTTTGATGAAATCCTGAATATTGTAGGGCAGCTTCCTGTGCCACCGGAAGTTCAAATTTTACATGCTATGGGAAATATTTACCAAAACTCCCAAGGAGAACGGACAGTTGATATTCAGTTTTATTCATCTGTAAATGATCCCGACAGCGATAATCATCAATACTTCTGGAGTTTTGGGGACGATTCAACCAGCACAGAGGAAAATCCAATGCATAGTTTTCTCGTTATAGATGACCATCCTTATACAGTACTGCTTGAAGTGATGGATGACACAGATCGCTGGGGGCTGGCCACCACGCAGATAACAGTTGATCAGGGAGAAACGACTTTCCCCATCACAATTAACTTTGTAGGCGACATTATGCTTGCCCGCAGGTATGAAGAAAATGGCGGTATAATTCAAACACAAGGAGTTGAAGCGATATTCGAGCCTACATTGGAAGTCTTAGGCAATGCTGCAGATATCACAGTTGCAAATATGGAGTGCCCCCTTACTGATCAGGGAGAACCTCATCCAACCAAACAAATTGTTTTTCGAAGCTCGCCTGAAAATGTAGCAGGGCTTACCTATGCAGGTGTTGACGTGGTTACTTTGGCGAATAATCATTCAACAGACTATATGCTCGAAGGCCTCCAGCAAACACAGGATGTTTTTGATGAAAACGATATTCTATATTCAGGTGCTGGGGAGAATTCATACGAAGCGTATCTGCCTTTATTCCATCAACAGTCCGGTCTAAATATTGCATTTCTTGCATCCAGCAACAGGACAGGCCAGTACAATAATTACCAGCCCTATCTGAATGCGGGTTACAACAAACAGGGTTTTGCATATATGACACCCTATTACATCACAGAGCAGATTGAAGCAGTAAGAAATATTGCAGATATTATTGTAATTGAGATGCATGCAGGGAGTGAATATTCCACGTCACCGGGGAGTGACTATGACTTTAATGAGAATGAACAAATTCCCTATTATACGGAACTTGATCCCCAGGACGAAGATTATTGGGCATTTCTGGATATTCCTCACATGTGGGATCGAGAAATCCGGCAGTTTTCGATAGATGCCGGGGCTGACCTTATTATTGTTCACCATCCCCATATTATCCAGGGTATCGAAGTTTATAAAAGGAAGGTTATCGCTCATTCCCTTGGGAATTTTGTTTTTGATCTGGATTATCCTGAAACATATCATTCCATGATTCTCAATGCTGAAATTGATCAGAATGGCTTTAACCGTTTCAACATTACCCCTATCTATATTGATGATTACATTCCTCAAAGAGCTCAAGGTGAACTTGGACTTCACATACTTGACTACCTTGCCATGCGTTCCAGGGAATTGGACAGCTATCTGCACGTTGATCGGGAAACAAACGAAGGCAAAGTCATTCTTGATACTTTGCTAATGCCAAGGACAACAGTATTTAATCAGACAGACCTGAACTTTTTCGATTCAAATGGATCGTTTATCACAAAACCAACAGAGCTGATGAGAAATGGTAATATCTCTGAGCTTAACTGGTCTAATATTTCAACACAAGATTTCAGGGTAGGACGTGAAATCATCTGGATGGGAAATTTTGAAGATGAGGGTTCAACTCTGTGGAATGTCAACAGCAGTAACGAATGGGTTGATGAAACGGAATCATACGAAGGTGTTAGATCGCTGGCTCACCACCGGGCACCAAACTCTCCGGATAATATTGTTACTAATTTTGAAGAACGAATCAAGATGTACGGAGACCGTGAACACACCTTACACGGTTACATCAAGACTCAGAACGGTTCAAACGTGACCATTGAAATTCGGTATTATGATTCGCGTGGTGCCTCTGAATTTTTAGCGCAGGAAGATATTGGTTTTTACATTACGGGAGATACAGAGTGGACTTTTTATTGGAAAAATCTTGATGTGCCTGAAGAGACTCGGTTCATAGACATTCGAATGAACAGCGATATTCCTGGTGAAGGAGAGGCGTTGTCCTGGTTCGATAATGTGGGTGTAATTGAATGGAGTGAGTGGGAATCTTTATCATTTCCCCATGGAATTGATAGTCCGAATGATTATTACTATTTTCAAAGCCGTACCGATGTAATTGAGGAAACAGCCACTTTAATTTATACCGAAATAGTTTACGAATTTTTACCATCTCCCTTACCGGGATTTACAGCATCCCCCACAATTGGACAACCTCCTCTTGATGTATCATTTCAGGATAATTCCCAAGGTGCCGTCGGGTGGTGGGAATGGGACTTTGGCGATGGCACAACGAGTAATTCCCAGAACCCTCAACATTCCTACATGGTGGAAGGTGTATATACGGTAAGTCTCACCATCAGGAACTATCAGGGTAATTCAATAACAGAAGTAATGGAAAACCTGATTGCAGTGTACGATGAAGAACAACCGGTTATGGGAGATGTAAATGGTGACGGGGTAGTTGATGTCGTTGATATTGAACGTGTGATTGAAATCATGCTTGGCGATACGCCCAGCGAGTACGAACTGTGGGTAGTTGACCTCCATAACGACGGATTTATTGATGTTTTTGATATTTTTATGATGGTTGATATTATCTTGGGGAGAACCGCTGTACCGGCTGTAAGAAAAAAAAATACGGGGGATACTATCTCCAAAAGTTTTCACACAGAGTAAATAGAATAAATCTACACTTACTTTATTGTTTCCTTATCCTTCGTAAAAGAATAACTCCCTGTTTGAGTAAAACTCCGAGTATAATGATTCCATCGAATCGATGACGAAATACCGGTCTTGAATGTCGCTGTAATCAAATATAGTTAACATGACTTCTTCGATGTTAAATGGTATGAATTGAGATTTCCTGGATTCTCCTTTTGCACAGGCGACCACATTCGTCACTTCAGAGAGTGACGAAATAATTCCGGCTCCATAGATTTCGAATTTAATGTCATTAGGACGTTGCCTGAGAAGATCAGTGGTTAACTGTTTCTTCATTACTCCGAATTCGTAAGTCCACCATGCAAAATTTTGAAGACGCTTCAAGTTGTGAGAAACCAGTTCCGAACCAAGTTTCCTGTCATCTTTAATGAGTACTACACCTATATCCCCCATTTTTGCCAGAAAATTACCATACTCACGATTCATCAGGAAAGGTGCATGTCCTCGAACATCGTGATAAATGTCTGGTTCAGGGGTGTAACCGTCCTCGTTCTTGATTTCACCGTTTGAGTACTTAGTTCGAAAGCGATGTGATCCACGAATAATGACCGTTGCAGGAAACTTTTTTGCTGCATTAAGACTGAAAAACACTTCCTCATCGAGAAATCCTGCAACAGGGATCAGCTGCCATCCTGACGCTGCCCTCATCTTTCGAGAGAGATATCTAAACTCGGGTAGTCGCCGCTGTATTAAATTAAGAGCTGTGAGTCCTTCAAGGTATTCCTTGGAAGCATAGTAGTTCAGAAATTCTTTCTGTTTCGTGAAAAGACGACTCCAGATCACGTGCTCTTCTTCAGGAATTGCCGAGTAATTTTGGTCAACATACCAACTATCGTCTACATCATAAATTTTGATTCCTTCGACGGTGTGAGGCTTCACATTTGTAAACAAACGGCTGTAATTTGAAACGTGTTCCATAACGATTAACTATTGACAGATTTATCAGATTCGGGGTAAATTTATACAAAATAACAGGATCGTGAAAGATATAATAAATTTATCAGATTAAACTATTCAACTGTTGTCGATAAAAAAAAGGAAAAATATTATGAAAACACATATTATTGTTATCGCTATTTTGATAACAAATCTTTTCGCGTTGGATTTCAGTAAAGATATTTCCCCCATAATTTATACCAATTGCACTACTTGTCACAGGCCTGGCGAAATTGGGGAATTTCTTTCTTTAACAAGTTATGAGAATATATTTGAAAATCGAGATTGGATTGCCTATGCCGTTTCAGGAGATGGAAATGAAAGGCATGGAAATCCGATTATGCCCCCATGGCCGGCTGACAGAGAATACAGTTCACTGGTTGGTGAAATGTTCCTGACTGAAAATCAAATTCATACTATCCTTGAATGGATTAATGAGGGTGCACCTCAGGGCGATCCTGCATTAGAGTATCCTATGCCCGATTGGCCAATAGGTTCCGCCATAGGCGATCCGAATATCATTTTTGAAATGGAGGAATCATATTTCGTAGAAGGAAATTATGAGGATGATTACCGCTGCTTTGTAATTGAAACAGGATTTGATGAAGATAAGGACGTATCAGCAATTGAATTTCGACCCGGCAACTCTGTAGCAGTGCATCACGCTCTTATTGTAGCAGTTCCTGATGGAGCCGCCGATGCAATTGATGAACAGGATCCCGGATATGGATATGAGTGTTTTGGCGGGTTTGGAGTAAACAATATATCTGATATTCTTGGAGGATATGCACCCGGCTTGGTGGTGTCAGAGTGGCCTGCAGGTTTGGCGCAGAAAATTCCTGCAAATTCTGATCTGATTCTCCAAATTCATTATGCACCCCTGAATACCGATGAAATAGATCAGTCGTCTATGAATATATTCTTCAAAGACGACCCTGTGGAAAGATACATACAAGAAGCGATAATGATAGATTTTACATTTGCATTACCCCCTGAAGAGATTACAGAAGTAGAGAATGTCTGGATGATACCTCAAGATATCAGTCTTGTTCAATTCCTGCCTCATTGTCATTTTCTTGGCAAGTCGTGGGAAATTTATGCTATATCTCCTTCAAATGATACCATACCAATTATCTCGATTCCTGAGTGGAATTTTGACTGGCAGTTCTTTTATTCTCCAGAGTATATGCTGCATATTCCTGCACAAAGCGCACTACATGCGAAATGCGTTTTTGATAACACTTCCGAAAATCCTGATAATCCCAACGATCCGCCGGAATGGATGTTCTGGGGAGAGGGTTCGTATGACGAAATGTTTTTTGTTCCATTTCGTTATGTTTCATATCAGGAAGGGGATGAGTCGGTTTACCTCGGTTCCGAGGAAGATGATTTATTGACCATGGATATTCTATCTGGCTGGAATCTTGTAGGATTACCACTACAGGTTGATGATTCCTCTTACGACTCACTTTTTCCTGATGCAATAACTGGGACTCTTTACTCTTATGATGGTGCCTACTATTCAGAATCAACATTGGAGGAAGGCAATGGTTACTGGCTTCGCTTTCAGTCGGGAGGGACAAATTCTGTCATCGGTACGGCGTTTCACGAATTGACATTGACTCTTTCAGAGGGATGGAATTTGATTTCAGGAACATCGCTAATGAGCGAAATAACCGATCCCGGGAACATCATTATTCCCGGCACTCTCTATGGATGGGACTACAGTTACGTTGGGGCTGATTATCTTGATCCGGGGAAGGGTTATTGGGTCCGGGCAAATGGGAATGGGGATATTACTTTAACTTCATACTGGCTACCAAGAATTGATGTGACATTTAACTCTGACTTGTTGAAAGGTGCGAACCTCCTTAAATTCAGCAATTCATCCGGTTCAGTCAGTAATTTATACTTTTTGCCTGGATTTTTTGAAGATACGCCTATTTCCGAGGATAAAATGTTGAGTTATTCCCTGCCACCGGTACCCCCCGCAGGCGGATTTGATGTAAGGTTCGCAGGTGATATGAAGTTTGTGGAAAACGGCGGAGAAATTCTATTACAGAACGAGATTTGGCCATTGAATATTTCACTGGAAAAAGGAGCAGGGAACAAGAAACTGGTAGCTGGTGATTGGTATCTAGTAGATGAGGTACGTGGGAAAGAATACCGTTTTTCTGAAAAGGGAACTATTGAAATCACAGAACCTACAAGTCGACTAACTCTTTACAGAAATACTTTAACACCTGAACACTTTTCACTTCATCAGAATTATCCCAATCCATTTAATCCGGTAACAAATATCAG
>CEQE01100988.1_pt1 | contig 20637 bp, 19 predicted proteins | sample 356201 | NCBI WGS metagenome assembly CEQE01 (sample SAMEA2619970, study PRJEB7988) | marine metagenome | biome: marine biome (ENVO:00000447); feature: mesopelagic zone (ENVO:00000213) & marine oxygen minimum zone (ENVO:01000065); material: "saline water (ENVO:00002010), including plankton...
GATTAAATTTCGCACCGGTGTGTTTTCCCAAGGCCAGCGCACCCAAAGTTGCCGGGTGAGCCAAACGGCTGACACCAACATTTAAGGTGCGTTTCTTACCTTCAGCGACGAGGTCATCAATGGTTTTAAACTTAGAGCGGCGGCTGACAAAAATAATGCCAGGATCGCTATCGACTTGAGCGAAATATTGGAAGGTGCTGAGATCAAAGGTTGGTTTCTTGACCACCCAGTTCAAAACTTCCGGCCCCATATTACCGAACAGCAATTCATACATGTCGTCTTTGGCAAGACCCATGTATTTTTCATAACCGACACGACCGGCAGCACCTGGGAAAAAGGACGGCTCAAAATTTACGCCGAGTTTGTTTTTCCATACACCGGTAATAGAGCGCAGCAAACGGTCTGCGCCACCACCTTCGCGCGTCGGCACGTAGACTTTAAGATTGCGATCCGGAAAGCCTGCAGCAAAGGCGTTGCTGAACGGAAAACTGGTAGCCGCAGCTGCACCGGCAACTGCCATTGAGCCTTTAAGGATATCCCGACGGCTCAAGCCGGGGTCAAATTCGTTATCGTAGTTCATATTAAATTCCTCCCTTGAAAGTGTTGATGAGTTTTTTCTAATTTTTATCAAACGATCTTAACTGTCGTTTTTACGAATCACCAATGCACAAATCCGTGATTTTGCTCAGCCCGTATAAATCGGCTCAGGTTGGGTCAAAAATGTGTGCAAAATTTGATAGGCCATCAGATAATTTATCTGCTGGAAACTGGCGTGAGAAATGCCTGACATGACTTTGAACTGCTTGTCTGGATTGGGTAGCAGATCAAAGAATTTCAAGAGATCCTCCATCGACGCAATGCCATCCCATTGGCCCCGCATAATCAGTGTCGGCATGGTCATATTCGCTGGATCAACCAGCGGCAAATTTTCACACATATCGACATAGGTGCCATTGGGAATTGATGTATCCAGCGCGCAAATCGCTTCGGCGAAAGCCTCAACAACTTTGTCCTCGGCACAGCCCGGATGGTCACGGCTGAAGATCGAGCGGACGAAATCCAGATCAATAGGCCGGCGGCGATTGGCTTTAAACTCGGGCAGTTTCTTGGTGCGATTTTCAAGCGTTGGGCTGCCCTCGCCGGTCCACACCATGGCATCAAGGGCAAGGCGATTGACCATCTCGGGATTGCGCTCGGCAAACAAAGCGGCCCTTAAGGCACCGGATGAAATACCGTACATATCGACTTTGGCGACACCGCGGGTCGTTTTGATATAGTCGCAGGCTTCCTTGATATCATCGGCACCGTTGGAGATATAAAAGTGGTCGTCACGATCTTTATCGGAGCGGCCATAGCCTTCCATGTCGACGCACCAAGTATCAAAACCTTGCAGCGCGAACCAATTCATCGCCGAAGAATAGGGCCGCCCCTCGACTTGCAAATCAAAGGTCGGTTGCGACGCCATCGACGAGCCATGCACAAAGACAATGGTGCCCTTGGCATCGGCCGGACTATCGATATATTTTTCCCAAAGGAACAGGCGGATATCGCCCTTGTTGGTCCAGTGTTCTTCCCCGACTACATCCGTTTCAGGACGCATGTTTTATTCCCCGTGAGCAAACTCTTAGCTTTCTAATTAAATTGCTTATCCGTACATTGGCAATTCAAAGCGGTAGGCGCAAGCTCTTATACAAGACTCAGCGAAAAAAATACTAAGAAAGCTAAGCATCGCTGCTGTCAACCTATTTATCGACAGTCGGAAATTAACCTTTTGGCAGCGCTGATTTGAAAAATTCCTCGAATTCTAAAACAACGTCTGGATCATTGAAGAGGATATCGCTGGAGTTGCGTATCCGCTCGGATACTTCGCTGCGGTAACTCTCATCCAATCCAAGCTTCAGCGCGATCTCGACATATTCATCGAGACTATCGGCGATGCAGTCAGTGATCTTCATGCGACGATACATGCCCGCTGTCACCCGGCCGCGCATGAAATCACCATCATGGGTAACGACCGGCTTACCGAGCGCAAAGGCTTCAAAAGACGTATTACCACCGCTAAAATGAGGCGTATCGAGAATGACATCTGCGGCATTTTGCAAAGCGATAAAATCTTCCGGTGATTGCCGCGGCACGACGCTGATACGCGCTTCAACATCGGGAATGGTCACCTGCAACCGCGCCCTCACCTGCGCGGTCCAGTCAGCTACCGCACCTTCAACAACTGCGATTACGGCGTTATCGTCCCGCCGTAATATCTCACCAAATATAATATCAATATCCGGGTGATGCTTGATGGCGCTTTGCGGACAAAGATAAAGCGTTGCGCCTTCTTCGAAACCAAAATCCACGCGGGATTTTAACTCGTCTGGAAGTTCGACCGGGTAATACCGCGTCGGCAGCGATTTCAATTGGTAAAGTTTTTCACTGTAGTGATCTTCGGCGCCTTGTGGCTCGATTAATTCGCTTGAAATGAAGTAGTCAATGTTGGGGATGCCGGTGGTATCCGGATGACCCCAGGTGACGCATTGCAAGGGCGCCAATCGCGCAAAGGCCAGGAAATAAGTCCTGACATCCATACCCAGATCGGCATAAAACAAGATATCGAGCGCTTCGGCGGCGACCGCCTGTTGCGCTTCGAAAGTATCGTCCGGCAGAAAAACCACCGTGTCAGCATTGCCTTGAATATTGCGGGCAATCGGATCACGCTGGCCTTGCGGCGTAATCACCACCACTTCAAATTCGTCTTTAGAGATTTCCGCGATTAAGCCCTGCATCAGACGTCCGATCGAGTGACGGCGAAAATAAGCTGACAAAAAGCCGATTTTTATTTTGCCTTTCTTGGCAATTGGGTTCTCACAATGCGGCGCTACATAGGCTAATTTCGGACAGCATTTTAGAATGACGGCCGCCAGTTTCTGTTGCAGGTCGCGATTAAGCCTTGCCTGGTAAGCGAGAAAGAAATTGGTTGTCGAAATTTCAAGCGCCGGATCAACCAGCGCCAAATCATCTTTCAACAATTGATCAAGCCCATCGGTAAATCGTTCGCGCACTTCGGCAATATGAGCAGCGTCGCGGTAGACCACCGGCAGAGTTGTCGCCTGCTTGATCCTGACACCGTCATGAAAACGATTCCCGAGCACTTGATCATAGATCTGTATCGCTTGTTCATCCTCGCCTTGCCGCCGGTAAGTGTTGGCGAGATTGATCAACGCCCGATTATTTTTCCGGCCCGCCTTGGGATTAATATTAGCGGCTGTTTGAAAGCATTTGATGGCCTGTTCCAATTGACCATTGTCGAACAAAATATTGCCCATGTTGACCAGCGCGTCGGTGCGCGTCGGGTCGATTGATAGCAATTGCTCATAGCTCAGCAACGCGGCTTCAGGCAATTCCATCTGCTTAAAGAGTTTGGCGAGATTGTAGTAGCTTTCAGGAAAATGTTTGTCGGCTTTAATCGCCCGCTCGTAAGATGCCTTGGCCTGATCATAGCGTCCAAGGTCTTGCAGAATAACACCCAGATTAACATGATACGGTGCCTGGTTCGGCTTCAGCTGAATGGCGCGGCGGACAAATTCAACCGCCTTTTCCGGTCGATGACTTTGCGCCAGTGTGGTGCCTAATAGATTAAGCGCATCGGCGTGGTGCGGGTCGCGGCGCAAAATTTCAATATAAATTTCTTCCGCATCGCTGAACCGCCTCGCCTGATGATGTGCCTGCGCTTTGGCAAACAACTCTTCAAGAGAGGCCATTTTTTCCCACCAGATTAAATCAGGCCAGAGAGCGGCGAAGACGGATCAGCATATTTCTTGCGCGGCATGCGCCCGGCAAGATAGGCCAACCGGCCGGCTTCAACCCCAGCTTTCATGGCGCGTGCCATTTTAATCGGATCTTTGGCTTCAGCGATTGCCGTGTTCATTAATACGCCGTCACAGCCAAGCTCCATGGCGATCGCCGCATCGGATGCCGTGCCGACACCGGCATCGACCAGCACGGGCACCGAAGATTGCTCTTTGATCAGCCGAATGTTTACTGGATTTTGCACCCCCAAACCTGAGCCAATCGGCGCCGCCAACGGCATGATGGCGTGACAGCCCAAATCTTCGAGACGTTTGGCAAGAATCGGATCATCGCTGCAATAGACCATGACTTTGAAATCTTCTTTGAGCAGAATTTCCGCTGCCTCAAGGGTTTCGATCATTTTTGGATAAAGCGTTTTTTCGTCGCCCAAGACCTCGAGCTTGACCAAATCCCAGCCGCCCGCTTCGCGCGCCAACCGCAAGGTCCGGACGGCATCATCGGCGGTAAAGCAGCCAGCTGTATTCGGCAGATAGGTATATTTTTTAGGATCAACATAATCGACCAGCATCGGCTGATCCGGATCGGTGATATTCACCCGCCGGACGGCGACGGTGACAATCTCCGCACCCGACGCCTCGATAGCCGCGGCGGTTTCTTCAAAATCTTTATATTTGCCGGTACCGACCAACAGACGCGAATTGAAGGTCTGGCCGGCAACTTCGAAATTGTCATCTGCCGGCAAAGTAGTCCCTTCCGGCGCCCCGCCGCCAATGAAATGCACGATTTCGAACTTATCGCCGTCACCAATCGCAACATCACTATATTGCGATTTCGGCACAATTTCGAGGTTACGCTCAACCGCCACTTTACGGCCATCCAAGCCAAGATCACCTAAGAGCTGCTCGATGGTTGAGGGGCCGTCGATGCTGCGTTCTTCACCATTTATAATTACGTTCATTGAATTTCCGTCACAATAAGCTTCTGTCAGGCGCGTAGTATGTGCCCGAAGCCCCCTCCTTTCAACCTGATTTCACTCCCTTTTTTGATTAAGAGTTCGTTCATCGCTGTGGTTTAGAGTTGCCATAAATGCGGTTCGTGGTAAAACCCGGGCGCATAAGGAAAGAGAGCAATGACGAACTCAGTATTGATATTGAATGGTCCCAATTTAAATATGCTGGGGACCCGCGAACCTGAAGTATATGGCAAGTTGACGCTCGCCGATATTGAAGAACTGTGTCAGGCGCGGGCGGCTGAACTTGGGCTCAATGTTGATTTTCGCCAAAGCAATGCTGAAGGTGAGCTGGTGGATTGGATCCAAACTGCCGCCGCCGATCATGCCGCAATTATCATTAACGCCGGCGCCTATACTCATACCTCAATAGCCATTTTGGATGCCTTGCGGGCAGCCGGTCTGCCAGTTGTCGAAGTTCATCTCTCCAACATCTTCCAGCGAGAAGAATACCGCCACAATTCCTATATTTCGGAAGCGGCAAATGGCGTCATTTGCGGATTTGGCAGCAAAGGCTACGAGTTGGCTCTGGAAGCGGCCAAGACTCTGATCGCATAACTTAGAGATATTTCCCGATAAATTTTCTGTATAATTTGGTTTTTTCGATAATAATACTTATGTTTTCGATAGCAAAACTGTAGGTGAATGAGCATATCCCAATGACTGGTTCTAACGGTTACACAGCGGAGCAGATAAAACTAACGCCTGAAATTATTTTGCGCGCCTATGCCGCAGGTATATTTCCGATGGCGGAGAGCCGCGACGACCACGAACTTTTTTGGGTTGATCCGGAAATGCGCGGGGTATTTCCACTCGATGGACTTTACATTTCACGCAGCCTGAAAAAGCGCCTGCGCCAGCAACGTTATGAGATTAAGTATGATAGCGATTTCGCCGGAGTCATTCAGGGCTGTGCCGAATCAACTGTCGACCGCCATGACACTTGGATCAATAACGAAATCATTCACCTCTATGGCCGCCTCTTCCAAATGGGTCATGCCCACACGGTGGAATGCTGGCTGGATGGTGAACTGGTCGGCGGCCTTTATGGTATTACACTTAAAGGCGTGTTTTTTGGTGAAAGTATGTTTTCCCGTCAGACTGATGCCAGCAAGATCGCCCTGGTCCATCTCGTCGCCCGGCTGCTTGAAGACGGCTTTACGCTGTTGGACACCCAGTTCGTCACTGAACATCTGAAAAGATTGGGTGCGATAGAAATTCCCCGCGACGATTACCATAAATTGCTGGACGACGCTTTAACTGTCGATGCAGAATTTAATGCGGCAGGTTCGCCAGATGTCCATTGGGCAGAGATCGAAAAACTGCTGGACTGATTACCGGTGCGTTTTATTGGGACGTCGTATCTCCGGCATTTTTGCAGTCCAGTACCCAGACGTCGTAAACCGGATGCTCCATAGCTGCCAGCGCTGGGCTGGAGGCAAACATCCAGCCGCGATATACGCTCGCTGCCGGCTCGCCTGGCCGGACTTCCCAAATATCCAAGAAAGCAGCACTTTCCGGCGTTTCTTCCGGCGGACGTTTGTCACAGTTGCGGGCAATGATTTCCAGCGTGCCAAATTTCACCGTACGGCCAATCGGCGCGGGAAAGGTCGACACCCGCGCGGTTACTTTATCAAGCGCCTGCAAGACCGCCATATTATACGGATCAGCATTGGCACTGGCTGTTCCGAAAACCAGCGCACCAACCAACAAAGGAACATGGATTAAATATTTGATCATGCAGAGTATTTAGCAGGATGACCGCGGCACAGCAACTAGAGCACCTTCCGGCCCCGAGATATTTCCCGGCTCAATAATTATTTGGGCTTGGCGCCTTTATCTTTGCCGGAGGTGGCGAGGAAAATAATTTCGCCGACCTGGTCTTCGAGCGATCTAAAATCCTCGGTCTTGCCAATCGAGCCGCCCGGTTTAATAAATTCCTTCGAGGAGCCCGGGCGCAAGCGCACATATTTGCCGCCGATCATGCCTTCGCTGGCGATCATCGCGACCGTGTCTTTGGGCAATTTGATGGATGGCATAATTGAGAGTTCAACAATGGCGTCATAAGTTTCGGCATTGAGGCCAGTGGACGTAACCGAGCCGATATTGATACCACTGATGCGAACATCACTGCCTTTTTGCAGACCGCCTATTTTCGCGAAAGTCGCGGCAATACCATAGCCTTGGACCGCGCTCACTTGAGCGGTATTTATAAAGAAGTAGAGAAAAACCAGAGCAACAGCTAACACCAATCCCCCCATAACGGTCTCTGCGAGATTTCTACCCATTTTCTCAGCTCCCTTCCAAATTTACTTTTTGGCGCGCTTGGATTTAGCCTCGCCAATAATCAATTCGAGCAAGTCCTGCACCACCACCGAATCCTGGGTCATGGTAATTTCATCTCCAGCGGCGAGATTTTCTTCATCCCCGCCAGGTTCAAGAGTAATGTACTTGCGGCCGAATAAGCCGTCTGTATGAATGGCGGCTGACGTATCATTGGGCAGTGGAATCTCATGATCAATCCGCAAAAGAACAGCAGCGGAATAACCATCGCCTAGGGAAAGTTCAGTGACTTCACCAATGATGACGCCACCCATGCGCACATTATCGCCTTTTGACAGGCCATCGATTTGATTGAAAACCGCTTTAATGGTGACGCCCGTCGGCGCCTCGATTTGACTGCTGGAAAAGGAAATACTGCCGACCAACACCAGCACAATCAAAGTGATCATACCAACGGTGATATGCCTGACTTCTTCCTTCATATAGCCCACCAATTTATTGCACGTTTTAAACGTCGCTAAACTTATGCATGATTTTATTCTGGGGACCAAGCCTCATAGTCACCTGTTGCTGCAGCCCGTCTGCCGCCTTTGAATTCATGACCGGCCGGCCGATAGGCGTGCGCCGTGCCGGTTAAATTCGGCACATGAGCCTGCTGCCAGGTGCGCGATTTCGCTACTTCTTTGGTCAATGGCTCGGCAACCGTATGATGCAGCCAGGCATGCCATTCCGAGGGCACTTTTGACGCCTCTACCTCGCCTTGATAAACCACCCAGCGGCGTTCACGGCCATGCAGCTTTTTACCTTTGCCACGGTAATAACGATTGCCAAACTCATCGGTGCCAACGAGGTCACCATTCAGCATCGTATATATCCAGGTACGTATACTCATATTTTTGATCTTTCTTTAAGAACCAATCGCGTAGCATCTACGATGAAGGCCATCACATATATCTTAAATGAGGCCAATGTCAGTGTAAGTCAACTAAAATGGCCAAATAGTGAGCGAAATTTAGGTCACTTGCCTATTATTAGGCTTATCGGTAAACACGTTTATGGTGAATTCAACGGAAACTCTATTCAAGGACGCCCAAGCTTGCGAGAAACAAGGGGATTGGTCCGGTGCGGTGGCGTTATATCAGGCGGCCTTAGCTGAAAGTCCGGATTTTGTCGAAGCACAGCACAATTTGGCGCTGGCGTTGCGGCAGCTGGGTCAAAGTGATGAAGCGTTAAAATGGGCGCAATCGGCAGCGGCACTCCGGCCTGACCATCCGACCATTCAGTTTTCGCTTGGGCTATCCTTGGAGCAGACCGGCCAAATACGGCTGGCCATTGAAGCCTACCGGAATTCTGCGGCGCTCCGCCCAAATTATGTCGCGGCGCTAAATAATCTCGGGCGATTGCTCGAAGTAGCAGGAGATATCCCCGACTCGATTAAAATATTGGATCGTGCCTTGGCGCAGGCGCCAAGCGATCTCGGAGTCCAACTCAATCTCGCCAATAGTTACCTGCAGGGTGGGCAGCCGGAAAAATCGATTGAATTGCTGCAGGCATTGATTAGCCAAGATAACCAGATTGCCGCGGCCCACAACTCGCTCGGCGTTGCCGCCCATGTGACCGGGGACCAGCGCCAAGCCATTTTGCATTTTCGCGAAGCCATTAAACTCGACCCGCAATTTGCCGAGGCGCATGAAAATCTCGCCCAAGCGCTGTTGTTCGAAGCGGAATACGAGGAAGCCTGGGCCGAATATGAATGGCGCTGGCAAAACGACAGCAACACCCAAAGCAAACGCCATTTATCAGAACCGGTATGGCACGGTGAAAGTCTCGCGGGGCGGACGCTATTGGTTCACGCCGAGCAGGGCTTCGGTGACGTTATCCAGTTTGTCCGTTTTTTGTCGTCGATAGAGAAGTCTGACGGTCGCCTGATTCTCGCCTGCCACGCCGCTTTGGTCGAGCTGTTCTCAGACCTCGATGCTGTCGATCAAGTCGTCGATATGAAGGACGCGATTCCTCAATTTGATTGTCACGCGCCGCTATTGAGCCTACCGCGGATCCTTGGCGTCGATGGCACCTCCATTCCAAACACGCCTTATATAGCGCCCAAACTGTCTGGCAGTGGATTGGCAGCGTCAAAACTTAAAGTTGGTTTTGCCTGGGCCGGCATGCCACGCCACGAGTTTGACCCTCATCGCAATCGATCTTGCCCGGTTGAAGTGTTCGATTCTTTGACAAAATTAACTGAATTTGAGTTTTATAGCCTGCAAACCGGCCCGCAAGCAGCCGAGCTTGGCAAAATCGGAGGTTCGAACACTATTATTGACCTCGAACCTCGCATTCACAACTTCAATGACACGGCAAAGCTCGTTTCAGAGCTCGATTTGGTGATTTCCGTCGATACCGCCCTCGCACATTTGGCCGGCGCCCAGGGTAAAAAGGTTTGGATTCTTCTCGCAACCTGCGCCGATTGGCGCTGGCAACATAAAGTCACCAATAATCCATGGTATCCAACTGCTCGGCTATTTAGACAAAAGTCACCTGGAAATTGGGCCTATCTTCTAGATGATGTAATTGAGGAAATTAGGACGCTGATTCCATAGATTCGCTTGATCGCCATAAGTGCCTCTTACCATTACAAATTTTACGAATTTTGACCGAATGTGAATAACTTTGCCTAAGTCATTGTTATTTAACAGTAAAGTTATCCACAGGAATTTTATAGTTTAAAATGTTAAAACTAAAAGCCTGAATCTAAAGCATTTCCACATTATAAAATCAGCATATAGCGATTTTTTTTAAACAAATCACAAGATATTGCGATTTTCCCTTGCGTCAAAAATCCAGCGGGTCTAGATTTGCTACTTCGGAGGCCAACGTCCTACAAAATGTAGTGGCTGCGGGAAATGTAAATATTATACCGGCCTGGGAGACTAATTAGAACATAAGACCGATAAATCCTTTTGGGGAAAGGTCAAAGTTCAATAGTCGGTTTTAGCCGGGGAAGACGTCGGGGGACGCATGCAAATACAACGCTATTTTACGACAAAAGATTCAGGCCCTTATGCAGGAATAGAATTCCGCACAACTTCAAGCGAAATCCGCAATCCGGACGGATCGGTGGTGTTTTCGCACGATTCTATTGATGTTCCGGCCGACTGGTCGCAGGTCGCTTGCGACGTTTTAGCGCAAAAATATTTCAGAAAAGCAGGTATTCCCGCCGCGGCCAAGAAAATCGAAGAAAATGACGTCCCATCCTGGTTGTGGCGCAGTGTGCCGGACGAAAAGAAACTCGCGAAATTGCCCGAAGAGGAACAATACCGCGGCGAAAACAGCGCTCAGGAGGTTTTCCATCGCCTCGCCGGCACTTGGACCTATTGGGGCTGGAAAGGCGGCTATTTCGATAGTGAAGAAGACGCCCTCGCATATTACGAAGAAATGACCCACATGCTGGGCAAACAGATGTGCGCGCCGAACTCGCCTCAATGGTTTAATACCGGACTGCATTGGGCCTATGGCATCGATGGCCCATCACAAGGACACCATTATGTCGACTTTCAATCGGGCAAACTGGTGCGTTCCAAATCGTCTTATGAGCATCCCCAACCTCACGCTTGTTTCATCCAAAGTATCGACGATGATCTGGTCAACAGTGGCGGCATTATGGATCTGTGGGTGCGGGAAGCTCGGCTGTTCAAATATGGCTCCGGTACCGGCACCAATTTCTCCAATTTGCGCGGCGAAAATGAATCGCTGTCCGGTGGCGGCAAATCGTCCGGCGTCATGAGCTTCCTTAAAATCGGTGACCGGGCAGCCGGCGCGATCAAATCCGGCGGCACCACACGACGCGCTGCTAAAATGGTTATCCTGGATGCAGATCATCCGGATATTGAAAATTTTATTAATTGGAAAGTTAGCGAAGAACAGAAAGTCGCAGCACTTGTCGCCGGCTCGAAGGCGGCTGAGCATCATCTCAATAACGTCATGAAAGCCTGTCAAGAAGACGGCTCAGAAGATCGCTTTAATCCCCGTAAAAACAACGCCTTAAAGAAAGCAGTTATCGGCGCACGTAAGGCTATGTTGCCGGAAAATTACATTCAACGAACCATCGATTATGCCAAACAGGGCTTTACCGCGATGGAGTTCGAAACCTATGACACCGACTGGGATTCAGAAGCCTATTTGACCGTATCCGGGCAAAATTCCAATAACACCGTCAGGGTCACGGATGAATTCCTGCGCGCCGTCGAAGAAGGCGCCGAATGGAAGCTCATTCAACGGACCGATGGTGAGGTTTCAAAAACCATCAATGCCCGTGATTTATGGGAGCAGATTGGTGAAGCCGCCTGGTCTTGCGCCGATCCTGGCTTGCAATACGACACCACTATCAATGACTGGCATACCTGCCCGAACACGGATCGGATTTATGGCTCGAACCCGTGCTCGGAATATATGTTCCTTGATAACACCGCGTGCAATCTGGCTTCGCTCAATCTCAAGGCTTTCCAGGATGAAGATGGCGTTTTTGATGGCGAAAGCTTTTCCTATGCAGTGCGTCTCTGGACCATCAATCTGGAGATTGCGGTCTTAATGGCGCAATTCCCCTCACAGGAAATTGCCCAACTCTCTTATGAATATCGGACTTTGGGTCTCGGCTACGCCAATATCGGCGGTCTCCTGATGTCGCTGGGCATTCCCTATGACAGTAAACATGCCCGCGCCATTTGCGCTGCTATTACGGCGCTGATGACGGGTGTTTCATACAAAACTTCGGCCGAAATGGCATCGCTGTTAGGCACCTTCCCGGGCTATGAAGCAAATGCCGAGCCGATGCTCAAAGTGATGCGCAATCATCACCAAGCCGCCCATGGCGAGGCCAAAAAATATGAAGATTTAGCCGTGCTTCCGGTACCGCTCAAAGATAGCGACCATGATGAGGCTCAAGGCCTGATCAAAATGGCCCGGAAATCCTGGGATGATGCGGTCGCGCTCGGTGAAAAGCACGGCTTTAGAAATGCCCAAGTGTCCGTCATCGCACCAACCGGCACGATTGGTCTGGTGATGGATTGCGATACCACCGGCATTGAACCTGACTTCGCGCTGGTGAAGTTCAAGAAGCTCGCCGGCGGCGGTTATTTCAAAATCATCAATCGTACAGTCCCAGTTGCCCTGCAGAAGCTCGGCTATGACGAAACGCAGATCGAACAGATGATCCAATACGCTGTCGGCCATGGCACGCTCGAAGGCTCAACCGCAATAGGCCATGAGATTTTGCGCGAAAAAGGCTTTACCGATGAAGCCATAGCGACCCTCGAAGGAGCGCTCGGTGACGCTTTTGATATCAAGTTTGTCTTTAATAAATGGACCCTCGGCGTTGAATTCTGCACTTCGGTATTGGGATTCAGCGAAGAACAACTGGACGATATGAGTTTCGACATGCTGGCTGAGCTTGGCTTTACCAGCGATGATATCGCGATCGCCAACAACTTTGTCTGCGGTGCGATGACCCTCGAAGGAGCGCCCGGCCTCGAAGCAGACCATCTACCAGTGTTTGATTGCGCGAATCCGTGCGGCCGTGACGGCAAACGCTTCCTGTCCGTCGAAAGCCATATTCGCATGCTCGCTGCCGCCCAGCCGTTTATTTCCGGCAGTATTTCCAAAACCATCAATATGGCCAACACGGCGACCGTCGAAGACTGTAAAGACGCTTATATGTTGTCGTGGAAGCTTGGCTTGAAAGCCAACGCGCTCTATCGGGATGGTTCCAAACTTTCGCAACCACTTAACGCACAATTGCTTGATGAAGACGATCTGGACGAAATACTGGAAGAAAAAGTCGCCGCACAACCGGCTGCGGTTAAAGCAGAAAACATCGCTGAGCATGTGGTGGGGCGCTATATGGCGAAACGCCTCCGCCTGCCCCATCGCCGCAAAGGCTATACCCAAAAAGCAACCGTCGGCGGTCACAAAGTCTATCTCCGCACCGGTGAGTATGAAGATGGCCGGGTCGGTGAAATCTTCATCGATATGCACAAAGAGGGTGCTGCCTTCCGCAGTCTGATGAACAACTTCGCCATTGCCGTCTCGATTGCCCTGCAATACGGCGTGCCGATGGAGGAATTTGTCGAGGCCTTCACCTTCACCCGGTTTGAGCCGTCCGGCATGGTTGAAGGTAATGATTCGATCAAAATGTCGACTTCTATTCTCGACTATCTGTTCCGCGAACTGGCCGTTTCTTATCTTGGCCGCAACGATCTGGCGCATGTTAAGCCGGAAGACCTCCTGCCCGACAGTATTGGCCGCGGCCAAGGTGACGAAGAAGTCATCAGCGACGCCACCCAAGAAGTTATGGAACGCCTGACCAGCCAAGGCTACATCCGCTCGAGCTCATTTGTTGGCAATGGCGGTAATGGCGGTGGCGTTGCCGCCGCGCCGGTTCCAACGATGGCCGAAGCAGATGCCGGCGGCGGTCTACAAAGCGTTGAAATTGGCAGCGTCAGCGTCGAAGCGATCACGGTTGAAGCCACTGTCGCCAAAGCCGTTGACAGTCAGATGGATCAAATGCGCGAAGCGCGGATGAAAGGATATGAGGGCGACGCCTGCGGCGAATGCGGCAACTTCACCCTCGTTAGAAATGGCACGTGCCTTAAATGCAACACCTGCGGGGCGACGAGTGGTTGCTCGTAAACCGCGGCATTAACAATGAACGGAGTACTAGACAGAGTTTAACCAGAATTTGAGCGCCAAGCGAAAGGGAGCTCATGCAACAGTTAACCAACGAGAGAAACAACGCTTTCCTCCCTGGTGAACTTGGGGTTCGGACAGATCAGTGTCTGCTACACACACTCGCTGTTCCGGCCGACCCCCATTTTTTCAACCAGGCGGATTCTAAAGGGAAAACCCGGAAAGAATCCAAAGAGGAAAGGCCAGAGTTCCTCCCTGGTGAACTTGGGGTGCGGACGGTGCGGGCCTGCCAGCCAACTACCAAGCCGGAAGCACCCCATTTTTTTCGCCTGTGGATTCACACTAATGTTTACACGATCCTCCCTGGTGAACCTGCATAGTTGGGGTGCTCAACAGTTCTAAACATCCAGCCGTTTAGAACAGGCACCCCGTTTTTTTCATTGTAAATTTCTGTTGAGTCTCGCTGCAAGGCATTTACGCGCGCCGCTGGCGTGCTATTCTTTAAAAAAATTAATCAGCATTATGAGGAACAACATGGCTGGTATGATTGACGCGCAACTCCAAGAACTTGGTATTGAACTTCCGGTAGCAGCGGCACCGGTAGCGAATTATGTCCCCTTCATCATTACCGGTAATCTGGTCTTTGTTTCGGGCCAAATTCCTTTTGTCGATGGAGAGATTCAATATCCCGGCCGGCTCGGAGACGATGTGTCGGTTGAAGATGGCCAAAAAGCGGCCCGGCTCTGTGGCCTCAACATCATCGCCCAAGTAAAAGCGGCCTGTGGGGGCGATCTCGACCGGGTCAGCCAAGTCATCAAGCTCGGTGGCTTTGTCAACGGCACACCTGATTTTACCGATCAGGCGCTGGTCATCAATGGCACTTCTGATCTGATGTTCGAGGTCTTCCAGGACAAAGGCAAACACGCCCGGGCGGCGGTCGGTTGCGTGGCCCTGCCCTTGGGCGCGGCGGTCGAAGTCGATGCAGTGTTTGAGATTTCCTGATGGCGGCCTACAAACGCATCGATCATATCGCCTTGCATGTGAAAGATCTCACGGCCTCAATTAAATTCTACGAGAGCCATTTTGGCTTCGAGAATTACTTCGAGCATGACACGCCCACCGGCATTCAAATCGCCTATCTCAAGCTGGGCGACACCGTGCTGGAACTCGTCGGCCGCGCTGATGCTGCCAATGGCGGCTTTCATTGGTGCCTGGAAACCGATGATTTCGATGGCGCAGTGGCGGGACTAGATGCTGCCGGTGTCGAAGTACTTCAACCACCGCACAAGACATCAGCCCGCGAACCCCGCGAAGAGAACTGGCGCCGCGTTGTCTTCAAAGGCCCCGACGGCGAGATGATCGAGATTAGGGGATAAATCACCACCTTGCGACTTGCTCTCAATTGGATTGAGTCCTATCAATAATCCATGCCCGATGGCCGTGAAGAGATATCCGTTAAAGTCCTGACCAAGATCAGCGACATCCCCGCTGATGACTGGGATGCCTGCGCCGGCGATGAAAACCCGTTTGTCAGTCATGCCTTTTTGAACGCGTTGGAGCAAAGTGGTTCGGTCTCTGATCGCAATGGCTGGCTGCCGCAACATCTGATGATTGAGGACGAAAATGGTCAGGCCGCCGCCTGCATGCCGATCTATCTCAAGAACCATTCGTACGGCGAATATATCTTCGATTGGGGTTGGGCAGACGCCTATGAGCGCGCCGGTGGCAAGTACTATCCAAAGCTTCAGGCAGCCGTGCCATTTACACCGGCAACGGGCCCGCGGATGCTCGTTCGTGAAGGCGCGCCGGAGCGCTATTACGACGTGCTGATCGCCGGCATGATCCAGCTCGCCCGCCAGCATGATGTCTCGTCTTTGCACGTAACTTTTCCGCTTGAAAACGAATGGGACCGCCTTGGCCAGGCTGGATTTCTGCAACGCACCAGCAAACAATTTCATTGGGAAAACAAAGGCTACGAGACTTTTGATGATTTTTTAGGTGAACTTAATTCCAGGAAGCGAAAAGCCATCAAGAGAGAACGCCGCCAAGTTGCCGAGCAAGGCATTGAGCTCTATCCCATTACCGGCGATGACCTCACCGAAGATCATTGGGACGCCTTTTATCACTACTATATGGACACGATTGACCGCAAATGGGGACGGCCGTATCTGACCCGGGAATTCTTCTCCATTCTCGGTGAAACCATGGCCGATGTGGCTGTTCTAATTTTTGCCGAACATGACGGGCGGCGCGTTGCCGGCGCGCTCAATTTAAGAGGGTCCGACACTCTGTTTGGCCGTAATTGGGGTTGCTCTGAAGACTTCAAATTTCTCCATTTTGAGGCCTGTTACTATCAAGCCATTGACTTTGCCATTAATCACCAGCTGCAGTGGGTTGAAGCCGGCGCCCAAGGGCCGCACAAAATTCAGCGCGGCTATCTGCCCCGCGAAGTCTACAGCGCACACTGGATTGAAGATCCAAACTTCCGTGAGGCGGTCGAGCGATTCGTCGAACAGGAACGCCTGGAGATAAATTATGAGATAAACGGGCTGATGCAACATTCGCCCTATCGCAAGTCCGATACCGCCTAGCGGAAACCACCGCGTTCAGTATGGCATTTCGAGGCCACATGGTTTATTCAGATAATCAACAATAATGGGGATTTAATGGAGGTTTTTTACAATGGATATAGAATTTTTCGCCATGTCGGCATTTGCCGGTCTTATGGGGACTTACGCCTTACTTTCGTTAGCTAATTGGGCAGACAGTATCGGCATGCCACGGCTTGATTTCAGCCGCGCGATGGCCAATTGCACCTTTGCCCGAACCTTTGATAAAGGTGTCGCTCCAGGCGCCGGTGTCGAAGCACCGAACACGCCTTACTGGCCGGGTATGGCGGTTATTATGGTTAACGGAATATTCTTTGCGCTATTGTATTCATCCTGGACGCACCAGTATATCCCTGTTGACAGTGCTGTTTTCGGCATTGCGCCGAATATCGTCAAAGGTGCGATATGGGGTGTTGTGCTGTGGTTTGTCTCCGGCGTGTTTTACGTTCCGTTTTACCTCCGGGAAGGCTTTATGCTGACCGGTATTCACCCCTGGGCCTGGCTCACCAGTCTTAAAGTCCATGGCGCTTACGGCATGATGGTCGGTTGGATCGCGCCAGTGGCGGCATAAAAAGCCCCCTCAATCGCATTAAAAAAGGCGCTGCTCTACAGAGACAGCGCCTTTTCTATGCCTAGTTAATTTAATTGTTTTATCGAAAAACTGTCTCTGTGCCCCCCATAGCAAAATGAACCACAAAGTTCACAAAGGGCACTAAGATGATAAAGGATAATTACAGCAATCAAGTTATTGGGATTGCAATCGAAGTTCATAAATTATTGGGGCCTGGTCTTTTAGAATCCGCCTACGAATCTTGCCTATCCTATGAATTAATTGAAGCTGGTCTGGCATTTCGTAAACAGGCGGCGATTCCGGTTTTCTACAAACAAACCAAGCTTGATTGCGGGTTTCGCGCTGATTTAATTATTGAGAATAATCTTCTCATCGAATTGAAGGCAATAGAGAAAATTTTGCCGATTCATGAAGCTCAAGTGCTGACATACCTGAAATTAGCTGACATAAAATTCGGCCTTATACTGAATTTCAATTCAATTTTACTAAAAAACGGTATTCGAAGGTTTATCCTCTAGATAGTAGAACCTTCGTGTTCTTTGTGTCCTTTGTGGTTCAAAATATTAATAAAAAGACGCTGCTCTACAGAGACAGCGCCTTTTAATTGTCGATTCGCTAGAGCGTCGTCACATCAGGCCGAATTGCAGCAGATAGGTGCTTAAGACCGGATAGTTGATCAGCACTATCAAAGTCAGCAGCATGGTCACCGCAAATGGAAACGCGCCGGAGAAAATATCAAACAATGTTATCTCCGGATCATTGATAGTGCTTTTAATGACAAAACACGAGATACCCAGCGGCGGCGTTAACAGACCGATCTCGGCGCCGACGACCGTAACAATACCAAACCACACTAAATCAACGCCGTATGAATCGAGCGCAGCCAGAAACAGTGGCACGACAATCAAGATAATCGAGGCGGTATCCAGGATCGTACCCAGCAGCAATAGCAGCACGACATAGAGCGCCATAATTTCGCCCAGGCTCAAATTCATGCCGGTCAGCCACTCGCCAAACTGTGTCGGTAAAGCGGCCACACCCAGCATGCGGTTATACATCGTGGCGGCGATGATCAAGAACAGGATTGCCGCCGTGATATGGCCGGTTTCAACCAGCACTTCCCATAAATCTTTCCAACTCATGGCCCGCTTGAACAGAGCAATAATCAGCGCCGCCAAGGAGCCCATCGCGCCCGCTTCAACAGGTGTCACGACGCCACCGTAGATACCGCCTAAAACCACGGTGATAAGCAGGACAATCGGGAAAAGCTTTTTGAACAAAATCCACATCGACATTTTGGCCCAATCTTCATCGGCCACATTTTTAGATTCCATGCCGCCGACCCAGTTCGGCACGGTATAGGCCATTAACAGGATAAGCGCCGCATAAGCCGCCGAAAGTAAAAGTCCTGGAATGATACCAGCGACAAACATTTGGCCGACGGATTGTTCGGTGACGATGGAATAGATGATCAACATGGCGCTTGGTGGAATGAGCATACCGAGCACCGAACTACCGGCCACCACACCAACCGTAAAGCGAGACTTAAAGCCAAAACGCTTCATTTCCGGCACGGCGACGCGGGTAAACACCGAAGCCGAGGCAATCGAAGAGCCGGTGATTGAGGCAAAGATCGCATTGGCCGCAACGGTCGCGATACCAAGTCCGCCGCGAATTCGATAAAATACAAAGTTTGCCACTTCATAGACGTCTTTACCGAGTCCGGCCTTACTCACAATAAGCCCCATCAAGGCAAACAGCGGCACCGTCGCAAAGACAAATTCAGTCACAGCATCGGCGATTGATTCTGACAGCAGCGCAACCGCCATGTCCACGTTTCCGCGAATGATCAATACACCGACAAACGAAACGAGGCCGAGCGCCACCGGAATATACATTCCCAAATAAATAAGAACGACGATGAGGACGACGGACGCAATGCCGATTTCAATACCAGTCATAAATTATCACACACTATTCTATTGGATTAAGTTGTTCATTCGGGGAGCCATTACGTGGGCTTAGATATTGAATTCCCATCCGAACGAAATGAAGCAGGGTAATAATGCAGCCCAGCACGATAATAACTTTGATTGGCCATTCAGGTGCCGTAAACAGCCCCTCCTCACCAACAAAATAGTCGTTCACCCAGGCTTCGTGCATGTCAGGAATTGCACCCCACAGAACAATGGCAAAGAATACCACACCGAGAAAATCGAAAGTCGCCCCCATATAGCGACCGACCTTCGGATTACGGGCTTTCATAATATTAAAGAAGCCATCCGAGCGGGTCAGACGTCCCTGCCGAGTCGCATCACCAAGCTGAAGAAATACGATCCCCACGATCGAAAGCTCAACGAGTTCGGTTACCCCATGAAAGGGATGGTTGAACAACGTGCGCGAAAACGCATCGACATCGACCATTATCATCAGAATAAAAACCCAGATCGACCCGACGGTATTCATCACCGTCAATGTATTATCTAGGAGAGAACTAAGGGCGCCACCTCTCGGCAGCGCCCCGTTATTGATCTCGGACATATATCTTATCCGTTAAAGTAAACGACCAACCGTCTACTCTTTATCCCATTGACGGATAATCGGCTGTTTCGCAGCACGCATTGTATCCATGTAGGTTTTGAGAACAGCTTTACCCGGAATACCTTTTTTCTCCAAGCGAGCAGCCCAGCTTTTAGCAACGTTTGGCATGGTTTTGGCCCATTTAACACGCTCAGATTGAGCCATCGTATGGATTTTTCCGCCTTTAGCTGCGTATTGCGTGTTTTTGGTTTTAGCCACGTTCAAGGCAACGGAGGTTACGTGTTCGCGGTAAGCAACTGCCGCAGCGGAAATAACCTTTTTGGCTTCACCCGGGAGACGTTTCCAGGAATTAGCATTCATCGTGATTGCTTTAGAGTTCACCGTGCCGAGGTCCGCTTTCAACATGAAAGGAGCAACTTCGTACATTTTACGGTTAACCACTGATTCAGACCAAAGCATAATCGCGTCGACAACGCCGCGGCCAAGCCAGTTGTGGTATTTAACCAAGCTGCCGCCAACTCCAGCAGCACCGAAGTTTTTCAGCCACAGCAAGTTCATACCAGCAGAACCAACTTTAACGCCTTTAAAGTCAGCCAAGACTTTGATCGGTTTCTTACTATAGATCTGATAAGAATCGAGAACCGCCGCATTGGTGAGATAGTGCTGATTGAATTTTGCAAAAGCTTTTTTGTAAGCAGGATATTTATTTGCCAAAGCGTCGACAGTACGTGAAACCAAAACTGGATTGGTGGTCACGAACGGAGTTGCATAAGCAATCATTTGCAGAGGCACTTTATCACCGTGGAAAACAGTGGTCACAACGCCGATGTCGCCAAGGCCTTTTTGCATGCCGCCCATAACGCCTTTTGGCTTCACAATCTGGCCACCCCAGGCCTGATTCCATTTGATTTTATAATTGCCGGTTTTAGCTAAACCTTTATTGATTTCCGGAATGAGGAAATTAATAAATTCCTTAACCCACATCGCTTTTGGCGAATAGCCATCAATCGCGGTTAAATTAATCGTTTCCGCGGAATTTGCTGGAGTAGCAGTGCCAAGGCCCAGAACCATCGCACCTGCTATGACTGCCCCACTGGCAATCTTTTTTTGTTTGGTAAGCATTTTTTTGCCTTCCTGTAATT
>CEQE01148839.1_pt1 | contig 20522 bp, 20 predicted proteins | sample 356201 | NCBI WGS metagenome assembly CEQE01 (sample SAMEA2619970, study PRJEB7988) | marine metagenome | biome: marine biome (ENVO:00000447); feature: mesopelagic zone (ENVO:00000213) & marine oxygen minimum zone (ENVO:01000065); material: "saline water (ENVO:00002010), including plankton...
GATGTTATTGGAATTAGAACTTCAAATTACAAGTATTTTAGAGATGTAAACGAGTCAACAAAAAGAGTTAATCTATATGATCTTGTGAATGATCCCTTTGAAAATATCAATATCGCTGAAAGAAACCCGGAAATTGTTAAAGAGTTTGAAATGAGATTACAAATAATTTTGAATCAGGATGTTAATCTATCAATTAATGAAGATGACGAGAGTGAAGAAGCCATATCTAATGAATTAAAAAAATTAGGGTATACATAGTAATAATTTATCAGAATTCAGGCATCTCCTGAATTAATTTTTTTTAATAGATTAATTATATCGTTTTTGTATACTGGGTGTGGATTATAGTCAAGATGTTTTCGATCAGATAATATTATTTCCGCGGCATCTTCTAAATTTTGAGTTAAATGAATAGGTTCAAAATTTAATTTATTTACTAAATTTTTGAATCTGTGATAAAATTGTGAATTATTAAATTCATGTGAGACAGTTGTAGTAAATGCTAATGCATGACCATGAGAATAGCCTTCATTAGAAAAGACATACGATAACGCATGTCCTAATGTAGTGGAAGAATTACCAAATCCTAACCCTGAAAGCATGGCACCATATGCTAAATCAGAATAATTATTGTTCAATAACGCATCCTCTAAAATGGTGAAAGATTTTATACAGAGAAATCGTGTATAATTATTTCCAAGAATACTATCATATGCTTCAGTACATTGTGCGCATGCATCAATTGCAGAATTTTTAATTATATTTTCAGAAGACGATTTAATAAAAAATGGATCAACAATAGCAATATCTGCTAATAATTCGTCATTATGAAAACTAGTTTTTTTTCCATTAATTTTCAAAACAGAGATTCTTGTTACTTCACTGCCACTTCCAAAAGTAGTAGGAATCAAAATTTTTGGTTTTTTCAATTTATAACCAACATATTTTGCAACATCTAACGAACTTCCTCCTCCAATACCAATAATGATGGAAAAATCAGAATTGAATTCGGAGAGAATTATTTCAGCTGTTTCCATTGAAGGGTTAGACTCAACATGATCAAAAATTTCATAGTTTTTTATTTTCATATAATCTAACCAACCGCGTGATTTTGCTCCTTTGGAAGTTATTACCAAAGAATTTGAAGGGAAATCAAAATTTGAGCATGAGTTTGTTCCGAAAATAATTTTGCGTGGATGACGTATAGTATACAACAGTTATCTAATAAATTTCTCATATTTCTTATAAGCTATAATTATAGCCAAATATTGAGTGACAAATGACAAATAGTGAAAAATTAAGAAAAATTATAGAAACAAAACCAATAGTAAAGGTTGGAGGTGCTTATGATGCATTATCTGCAAAATTAGTAGAAACTTCTGGTTTTGACGCAATATGGGCAGGAAGCTTTGCAATTTCTGCAACTCATGCACTTCCAGATGCCAGTATTTTGACTATGACTGATTTTCTGAGAGCTACTGAAAATATGGTTGATTCATGTAATATACCAGTTATTGCGGATTGTGATACGGGCTTTGGAGGACCTGCAAATGTAAGCCATGCAGTAAAAAAATATGAAAAAGCAGGAGTGGCAGGAATAAGTGTTGAAGATAAGATATTTCCTAAACAAAATAGTCTTTTAAAAAATTCGATACAAAAATTATTGCCAGAAAAAGATTTTGTTGCAAAAATAATAGCTGCTAAGGAATCAAAAAAAGATCCAAATTTTATGATAATTGCGCGAACTGAAGCTTTAATTGCAGAAAAAGGAATGGATGAGGCATTAAGAAGAGCCAAAGCTTATGAAAAAGCTGGGGCTGATGCAATTTTAATTCATTCAAAAAAAAATACACCAAATGAAATATTTGAGTTCTCAGAAAAATGGAATGAAGGAATTCCATTAGTGGTTGTACCTACATCATATTCATCAGTAAAAATATCAGAATTGATATCACATAAAATAAAAATGGTAATTTTTGCTAATCAATCATTAAGAGTAGCACATTATGTAATTTCAAAAGCATTGAAAGAAATTATACAAAATGAAAGTTTAGATGAAGTAAAAATGAACATGTCTAGTATGGAGGATATATTCAATCTTCAAGAAATGTATAAAATAAATGATCAAGAGAAAATGATTGAAAATGATTTAAAGAAAATGGGATATGTCAATTGAAAGAAACTGCTCAAAGAGATTTTTTTAATTTTTTAGTTAAAAATGGTATAGAAGATTTTATTGGTGTTCCTGATTCAACTATGAAATATGTTATTGATGAAGGGTTAAAAAAAAATAAAATTTTAATTGCAACAAGGGAAGAAGAAGCCATTGGAATTGCTTCTGGAATTAGTATGTCAGGAAAAAAATCATTAGTTTTTATGCAAAATGCTGGTTTTGCTAATTCACTAAGCACAATTACATCATTGGTGCAACTTTATGAAATTCCGATGATTTTGTTAATTGGATGGAGAGGTTATCTAAAAAATGACGCGCCAGAACACGAAAAAATTGGGAAAATTCAACCTAAACTCATTAAAAATTTGGGCTTGAATTCAAGAATTTTGGATGAAAAGAATTGGAAAAAATCGTGTATTTGGGCAATAAATGAATTAAAAAAAGGAAAATTGGCGGCGTTGATAATGAAGAGGGAGTTTGTTGATTAGAAAAGAGGCAGTTGATCTTATAGCAAAACAAATTGGGCATGAACCAATTATTTCAGCTAATGGATTCATAAGTAGAGATTTGTATGAAACAAATGAAAAGAGCAGTAATTTTTACATGATAGGTTCTATGGGTTTAGCTTCATCAATTGGTTTAGGTATAGCATTAAAAAATCCAAAGAGAAAAATCCATGTATTTGATGGAGACGGGAATATTCTTATGAATCTTGGTTCATTAGTTACAATTGGTGCGAAAAAACCAAAAAATTTTATTCATTTTATTTTTGATAATAATTCTCACGAATCGACAGGAAGTCAACCCACAAACTCAAACAAAATAGATATAGAAAAGATTGCAATGGCTACAAAATTTAAAATTTTTAGAATTAAATCAAAAATTCAGCTAAAGAATGAAATTCCAAAGATTATAAAAAAATCAGGGCCTATTATGGTTTTAATCGAAATTGAGAATGGAGGAGTAAAAAGTGCCAGAGTGAATATTCCTACAACAAAGATTAAACAGCGATTTATGACGTCGTTGAAGCAAAAATGATTGCGATTATTTTAGCTGCAGGTTCTGGAACGCGTATTAGTAAATACACTAAGAATATTCCAAAGGGACTAGTACAAATTAATGGAAAATCCATTATTCAAAGACAAGTAGAATTATTCAAAAAAAAGAAAATTAATGAGATCATAATAATTACTGGACCGCACAAAAATTTTGGAATTCAAGATGTTTCGTACATAAATGACAAAGATCATCTTAATCATGATGTACTAGGAAGTCTTATGGTCGCAAGAGATTCAATAAAAGGGAAAATAATTACATCATATTCAGATATTATTTTTGATGAAAAAATTCTTGATCAAATTTTAAATTTTAAGGGAGATATAGGAATTCCAATAGATCTAGATTGGGAGAAACATTACGAGGGAAGAACAGAACACCCAAAATCGGAGGCAGATAATGTAATATTAAAAGATAAAAAAATTATTAAAATTCAAAAAAACATTACAACAAAAAATAAGGATGAGATAGTTGGAGAGTTTTTGGGTCCAATTATTTTCTCAAAAAAAGGCTCAGAAATATTTGTGGAACATTATAAAAAAATAGAGAAAATACATAAAAAAGAATTTCATAATTCACCATCACTAGAAAAAGCATACTTGACAGACATGATTCAAGAATTGATTGATAGCAATGTCAAAGTAACACCAATTTTCATAAATGGAAAATGGTACGAAATTGATACACCTCAAGACTTGGAGATAGCTGCAGAACTATTTCGTCAAGCTTCTTGATTTTTTATTTTCAAAAGTCCTTGCCATAATTTCTCTTCAATTTCAGAATTATTTCCAACTAAGTTATTTTTTTCAAGTGGATCGGTTTTTAGATCATAAAGTTCCCTAGTATTATTATGTGCATTATAGATCAATTTCCAATTTGAAGATCGAATTGAAAATACGTTTGGTTCTTTGGGCGGTGCTTTATTTTGTAATGGATTACCAGTTTCAGAATATGCAAATTTTTCAGGAATTTTTACATTATTAAATAAAGGTAACAAAGATTCACCATCAATTTTTGAAAAATCAGATTCAAAAGAAATTTTCAAATAATCTAAAATGGTGGGCATGTAATCAATAGTGCGCACCTGCTGTGAAATTTCCATTGAAGATATGCCTGGAAACATAAAATATGCAAATGTTCGTAGCGTATAATCATAACAAAACGCACCATATGCACGTTCACCTAATTTTTCACCTACACTAATTCCATGATCTGACATTACAAGAATAATCGAATTTTGTTCTAGTTGTAATTCATTGATTGTTTTAAGTATTTGTTCAAGGTATGCTTCAGATGTTTTAAATAATTTATCATATCTTTTTTCATTTTTTGTTATATTTTCAAAATATTCAGTACTAAAATTATCATAAACTTTTAAGACTTCATTCATTATTCCAGTATGAATATGACTATATTGTAAATATAAAAAGAAATTCTGTCCGTTTTCATTTTTTGCTTTCATTCGTCTTATGTATCCAACATGTTTTGCAGTAAGGTCATCTTGTAATTCATCATGAAGATTAAATTCATCAAATCCTTGTTTTGGAATTACAAGTCTGTTTACAATATCCGCACATGTATAATAATTTTGAGTGTGTAAGTATTCAGTAAGTGTTAGAAATTTTTCTTTTTTAAATTTATAAGTTGACCAATAACTGTTTGTTCCAGTTCGAGTTCCATATGCACCACTAAATACAGCATGCATTGCAGCAATGGTATGAGGACTATATGTTATAGGTTGCAACAAACACACAGAGTGACTTTTTAAAGATTGAAAAATTTTTGAATTAAGTGCTCTGTCCCATCTACCCCCATCAATCATTATGATGATTACATTCCTATTCATTTTGAATCAAAACGTACGTGTTAAAATTAAAAAAAGTGATCCCCACTAACAGCACCAGAAGGATAAAAAGTAAAATAAAATCCTTGAATATGAGGATTATCAGATTTAATAGTTACCCACCCATCATCTTGAAAGAATTCCTTCAATTCATCATCATTTAATGAAATTCTGTATTCTTCATTAGGTCCTAAAGTAATTTCTCTAGAAATGGATGAAGAATCTTGTTGACGGTAAAAATTTAAAAGTAAATTGGCTTGTTTCGAATAACCTATACGGTTAGAGAAATTAGCTAAAGTCACAACACTTATTCCATTTTTAAAAATAGGTGACCAATGAAAAGAACCAGGCTTGTTTTCTATATTTGGATTTCCTAAGTTAGCATTAAAACAAATATTACAAGGTAGTTTAGATTTTATTCCAGAAACACCTACATTAAGACCAAATTTTATACGTGTTGGAATTTTTTTAGCCTGAAATTTTGTAATTACATGTGCAGAAGTTATATTATTTTTATCTAAATTTAATTCATCAACTAATTTTTTAAATTCTATTTTCATTAATTTAGAATTATCACTTTTGACGTTATAGAAATTTGGATCTTCAAAAATTTTGTTGCCAGATTTATCATACAATTCAATCTGCATAACATATTCAGATGGTGAAAAATTTGGATATAATACTAGATCAGTATAACGATTATCGGTAAGAAAAAGGGGAAAATAAATGGATGAATCATAATAATTTTCATCAATTCTGTTCCAAAAATCAGTATCAGTGTTACATGATGAGCAATCATAATATGAATGAGTAAAACTTACTGAAGGAAAGGAGTTTTGAATATTACCAACTAATAATCTAGGATAGAATCCCTCAAAGTTATGTTTTAATGAAATAGAGCCAGATTTATTTTTCAGGTTTTTTGTTAAATCTGGAATATGATCTTTTAGGAAAACAAATTTAGTTTCAAATGGCTTAATCTCACCCAATTGAAACGAGCCTGAAGATTTTTCAGAATTAAAATTTGTTACAACATATTCTATTAATCCATTTGAATTAGCGATAGGACCGTTTACAAACGATAGAAAACAATTCAAATCATCATTTGCATATATATCAAATCCGGTTTCTGGCACTTTAAATTGTTCATTCTCCTTAAGATCTTCAAAATCATTGTATATTCGGCCTACTGTATGAACGCACGTATTGAAATCTTTGTTATAATATTCTAAAACTAAAGCAGGGTATGGAAAAACCATATCTCTGGTGGTAAAAAATTCTGTTTCAATTGAACCTAAAAAATTTTTGTTAAAATCAAAATTTAATTCTTTTAATAATGAGTCAAGAACTATAGAAAATGCCTGTACTGTATCAATTGTTTGTAATTTTCTAAGAAGGATTTTGCCTGATTGATCTCTTAATGTGATAAGTAGGCTAACTTCAGGAATGCTTCGTTTAATGAGCCAGTATCCAAGATAACCAATTTTCGTACTGTAATATTGATTTTTTATTACTGGAAAAACTGCCGAACTTCGTAAGATGGGTTTTCTTACGTGTTCAATTTTTTCTCCAAATTCTTGCCTAGAGGTAAGATGTTTGTAATAGCTTTTCACAACAATTCTGCCATTATTAGGTATTTAAAATAAATCACTCTTTCTCTTGCTTGAAATTAATTCAAAATAACATGATTTGGATTTGTCTAAAAAGTTGTAATTATAGAAAAAAGAAATTTAAAAAATAAGAATTTCTTATATAATTTGTTTAAAATAATTTTTTTATAGATTCTTCAAATGGAGGTTTAGCAATTCCTTTCTCTGTTATTATACCAGAAATTAATTCTGGTGGAGTCATATCAAATGCAGGATTTATTACATTAATTCCATCTGGTGCAGTTTTTTTATCTCCAATACCAGTTACTTCAGATGCTTTTCTTTGTTCAATAATTACATCTTCAGGATTACTTTTCATATCGAATGTAGATAGAGGTGCTGCAACATAGAATGGAATATTATGTTGTTTTGCCATAGTTGCTACCTGATATGTTCCAATTTTATTATACACATGACCAGTTCTAAGTATTCTATCTGCACCGACAACAATTTTGTTGACAAGACCGTTTGCCATCGTATAACCAACTGCAGTGTCAGGAATCAAACTAACATCAATTCCATCATGTTTTAATTCAAAGGCAGTTAATCGTGAACCCTGTTGAATGGGTCTAGTTTCAGTTGCTATTACTTTGATATTCTTTCCACTGTCTTTTGTAGCACGAATAACACCTAATGCAGTACCATACCCAACAGTCGCTAATGCACCTGCGTTACAATGAGTCATAATAGTATCATTATCACTAAATAATTCAGAGCCATTTTTTCCTATAGACATATTTATCTGAATATCTTCTTCTGCCATTTTTTTTGCATTTTCAACAACATTATTTTTTATTTCTTCTACAGTAGTTGCTTGATTTGCCACATCCATAATTTTGTCTAATCCCCAAGCAAGATTCACAGCAGTAGGCCTTGTTTCAAATAAAATTTTTTTGGCATTTTCCAAATATGAAATTAATTCTTTCTTTTCAGTCGCGTTACTTTGTAATGCAGCTAAAGCAAGACCAAATGCACCAGAAACACCAATTGCAGGAGCACCCCTAACCACTAAGGTTCGTATTGCTTCAGCAACTTGGTTATAGTCTGTATAAGTAACATATTCCAGAACATTTGGCAATTTAGTTTGATCAATCATTATGACTGAGTTATCTTTCCACTCTATAGTTTTCAGACTCATGAAGGATTCTATTAAAAGGAGTAAATATTTTTTGGCATTAGAATTTTGTAGTTAAGTATTTTACAATAAAATTTACAGATATAAAATATGGATTTAAAAAATCTTGAAGAAATTGATTCAAAAAAAATGTACAAAATTTACGATATGTGGCCAGACTTAGCTAGAGAAACATTTGAAACAAACTATGAAAAATTGGATATCAAAGATATCGATCATATAGTTTTTGCAGGAATGGGGGGTTCAGGTTCAGTTGGTGATACCATTGGTGCAATATTATCCAAAGAAGATATTCATGTTACGAACATTAAAGGATACGTCCTACCAAAAACGGTTGATTCTAACACACTAATTATTGCAACAAGTGTATCAGGAAATACTTCTGAAACAATGGAAATTATTAAACTTGCAATAAAAACATCTGCAAAGACAATTGGTTTTTCATCAGGTGGGAAAATGTCAGACTTTTGTAGAGATAACAATGTGTTTTACCAGAATATTCCAATGATTCATTCTCCTCGAGCATCATTTACTTCATTTCTATTTTCAATTTTAAATATTTTAGAACCAATTTTACCAATAAGAGAATCTGATATCTATGAATCAATTGAGGCATTAGAAAAAACTAGACAAAATATCTTTTCAGAAAATTTGAGTCAGGAAAATCAATCATTAAAATTATCGGAATTTATTAAAAATTTAATTTGTGTTTATTATCCAGCAGGTCTTAGTGCAGCGGCTATACGTTTTAAGAATTCTTTACAAGAAAATGTCAAAATTCATGCAATGACTGAAGATGTTATTGAATCCTCACATAATGGCGTTGTTGCTTGGGAAAAAAAATCTTTAGTTAATCCAATTTTAATTCAAGGTAAAGATGATAATATTAAAACAATTGAAAGATTTAATATTTTAAAAGAATTTTTTGGTATGAAAAAAATAGACTACAAAGTTGTTCAATCAATTGATGGTGGTATATTATCTAAAATTGTAAATTTAATTTATCTGCTTGATTATTCAACAATTTATGCATCTATAGAAAGTAAAACTGATCCTTCCCCAGTAAATTCAATTGATTTTATTAAGCGTAGATTGTGAATTAGCAAGTATGATTCATCAGTTAGGTTTTATATCTAAATCAGAAAAATCAAACTATTGAAATGTATTATAGGCATTCCTGCATATAATGAAGAAAAAAATATTGCAGGAATAATCACAAAATTAAAAAAAATCACCGACTTCATAATTGTATGTGATGATGGTTCAACAGATTTGACTGCTGAGATTGCAGAAAAAATGGGTGCTAAAGTTGTAAAGCATAAAAGAAATAAAGGATATGGTGGAGCAATAAAAACAATCTTTTCACATGCGGGAAAAATGGATGTGGATGTACTAGTAACTTTTGATGCAGATGGACAACACAGAGTTGAAGATATTGAAAAGGTGTTAGACCCAATCAAAAATAATAAAGCTGACATGGTTATAGGTTCTAGATTTTTAAAAAGTCAAAAAATTCCAAAGTATAGAAAAGCTGGAATAAAAGCAATCACTGAATTAACAAATATTGCTGGAGGAACAAAAATCACTGACTCTCAAAGTGGTTTTAGAGCATATAATAAAAAAATTTTAGAAGTCATAAAACCAACTGACTCTGGAATGGGAATTTCTACAGAAATTATAATCAAAACACACAAAGCAGGATACAAAATAGCTGAAGTTCCTATAACAATTTTATACGCGGGAGATACTTCAACTCACAATCCTGTATCACATGGTTCGTCAGTGATTTTTAGTACTTTAAAATACGCTGCAATAGAACGCCCTCTAACTAGTTACGGAATTCCAGGTGTATTTTTTCTTTTGTTAGGTCTTGTTTTTGGTTTTTGGTCATTGCAAATTTATTTAGAACAAGGACAATTAATTACAAATCTAGCTATTATTGGCGGTGGTGGAATTCTTTTAGGAACTGTACTACTGATAACCGCCACAATTCTTCATTCTATTGTTAGTGTGGTTAGAGAAAAATAACTATGCTAACCATACTAAAATTTACTTTTCCACAAGCAGATCAAATACAATTAAACAGTGAAAAAAATGAAAAGTGGTAAAAATGTATAATTACACACAGCATGATCTTTTAATTACTCCTGAAAAATACCAAATGTCACAATTTCAAGGTAAAAAATTTCTTGGTGATTATAGAAAAAATAGGCTGAAAATAATATCTGAGGCTGAGAATTTAAACAATCAAGAATTACTAAATAATTTATCACAAATTAACGATTTAAGACAGTTTGAAAAAATTTTTGATTCAAATAAAATTGTCGTCAAAAATTTTTTATCACAATTATTAATCACATATATCGATACACAGTCCATAAGTTATATTGATATTTTTGATAAATTATTAAAGAAATTTGAGAATAAAAAGAAAATATTTTCAATATATAATGATTCATTTCTTGAAATCTCTCCTGAATATAATGACATCGAAAATTATGTTTTATTTTCTTTATGTTGCAACATTTTTTATTTATTTACGGGAAATCTAAGATATCTTAATTCAGCATTAAAAGTTAACGATTTGATCATTTCAATAAATAATCATTCATATAATTTTGTTTTTAAAAAATTATTAATAATATCATTACAAATGGAACTAAATAACGTAAAAATTCTTTGTGAAAAAAAAGGTTTGGATTAAAATGAAATTAGGTATAATCTTGACTCCTGATGCACGATCAAAGGCATATCTACAGAAAATCCTCAAAAATCAAATTACAATTAACGAAATTATTTTTATGAATGATGATCATTCTGAAAAAACATATTCTGAGGAAGAAAAAAATGAATCAATAAACAATGGGTTTGATATTTCCGAATCAGTTATCACGACATTACAAAATGCAAAAATCCAATACAAAATGTTTAATTTTGTAGATATCAACAATCATGAATTAATTCGTTACATTAGTTCTTTAAAATTAGATTTTACCATCTATGCAGGAGGTGGAATTTTAAAACAACCTATTTTAAATTGTGGTACAAAATTTGTTCATATACATCCTGGAATAATACCAAATTATAGGGGAAGTACTTGTTTTTACTATAGTATTATTAATGAAAATAAGTGTGGCGTAACAGGATATATCATGGATGAGGGTATAGATACCGGTCCAATCATATATCAGAGAGAATTTGAAAAACCACATCATCAATTCGTTGATGAAATCTATGATGTGGATATACGTTCTGAAACATTGATTGACATTCTTCAAAATAATTTACTGACAAAACCTTTCAAACAATCAGAACAACAAGGAAACACATACTATATTGTTCATCCAGTTTTAAAGCATATTGCAATTTTAAGTTGTTTTGAATAACATAATGGTGATCAATTGAATTGAGTAATTTTAAAAAAAATAAAGCTTTTTCTGGAATTTTTACTATTGGGGTTGGAAATATAGTAGGAGGGGTAATTACATCTTTTTTTTGGTTGTTTCTTGCCGGAATATTAGATACTGAAAGCTATGGTCAACTAAGTTATTTTCTAGCTATAATGGGAATTACATCCGTTGCTGCAAGTTTTGGTGGAGCATTTACAATGCAAGTATATGTTTCAAAGGGATTAAAAATTGAGGCTGTACTATATTTTATTTCAATCATAACTAGTCTGATTGGAGCGATAATTTTATTCTTCATGTTCAAAGATATTGGATTATCTTTATTAGTTATTGGTACTAGCGTATTGAATCTTTATCTTGTTGAATTACTTGGGAAAAAATTATTTTCTAAACATAGTAAAATTTACATTGTACAAAAATTATTATTCGTTGCTTTATCATTATTATTCTATTTTACTATAGGTTTTGAAGGTATTTTAATTGGATTTGCATTATCAAATTTTGTTTTTATTAAACATGTGATAAATATTCTTAGAAAAGAAAAACTGAATTTTAATATTATATCAGAAAAGAAAAAAATGGTTTTTTCAAATTATCTCTCTAATCTTGTATCCACAACTAGGAATCATATTGATGAACTTCTCACAGTACCACTGTTTGGATTATCACTTCTTGGTAATTATTTTCTAGCACTTCAGCTTGTTGCATTAATGTACATTTTACCATCTCTTGTTGTCAAATACACATTAAGTGAAGATTCTCGTGGAAATTCAACTCGAAAAGTCAAAGGTATAACTATACTATCCTCAATTATTGTAAGTGTTTCAGGCGCATTAGTTCTTCCAGAATTATTACCAATTTTTCTACCTAAATTTACTGAAACTGTGTTACTTATCCCAATTCTATGTTTTGCTGCAATCCCTAGAGCAATTACATTAATGTTAATGTCCTCCTTTTTAGCCAAGGAGAAGAATTTTCATGTTCCAATTGGTCATGTAATTTCAATAAGTATTATGGTTATTGGGATTTTAATTTCGTACCAACTTTCTTACGAAATTGGGATTGCATATTCCTTTGTACTTGGAACGTCTGGAAGTGCTATCTATTTATCAATAGTTTCGTGGAGACAAAAAATTATAAATTAAATTCACTCTCATTCATTTTTCTAATTTTTGTACCAATAACTGAGATCTTTTTTTAACATTAAACTTAATTCGTCTACTTCTTTCTTTAAATCATCTTGAAGAGATTTTCTTAACGATGGTTCGAGTGTTTTTCTTTCAAATTCATTATTGTTAATTTTTCTGTATATCTTTGCACTTCCTGGAATATTTCTTAATATTCCTCTAACCCCAAATTTATTAGTCATTACTGCTGAATGAATTGTTCTATTTCGATATTTTCTTCCAGCATTCGTATTCACATGTTTTATTTCAAAATCCTCATTTACATCCAAAAAATTCAAAATGTCTCGCAAGATTGCTGATTTGTTTTTAATATATTCATCAAAAATTATCACTTTGACATTTTTTTCTCCAAAATGTTCAAAATATCTTTTAACTTGTTGCGGATACCGTACTGTTTCTCTATAAAGCATATGTGGATGATATTTCATAGGGATTACTTTGTGGCCATTTTTCTTTTTTCTTACTTTTTCCATTTTCAGTGCTTCTTCAAAATCTTCAATATCTTCTACTGTTTCACGATAAAGCATAGTAGCATGTAATGAATACATGACATCAATTGGGTTTCGTAAAATCATTATTATTTTTGCATTGGGAGAAAATTTTTTAATTCTTTCAGCGGCCCATGGACAAGAAAGATAATCTCCACATTTTTGACCGACTCGTTTTTCTTTAACTCCTCTAAATTCTTCAAGAAATTCTTCGTCATTTTTAAAACTAGATTCAAAACCAAATGGACCATTAGGCTTTTGCCATGATTTTGCATAATAGAAAAAAATTTCTGGATGCTGATTAAGTTCTTCTTTTAAAGATGTTGTACCTGATCTTGTATGACCAACGAAAAAAAAATTTGGACGTTTAATATATTCTAAGTTATTGTTCAAACTACTACAAATATAGATATTTTTTAGAAAATTTAAATGTTAAACAAATTAAATCAAAAAAATATTATCAATTTATCTCAAAACTACGATTTTTCCTCTAAAATTCTGAATCTAGACCAAAACAAATGAATTAGCAACCATACTTATTACATGAGATTAGAAAAATTACATAATGAAAAAACTCCTGTTTTCATTATATAAAAAAATAATAACAATATTCTATGGTTCCAATCTTTCCAAATACGACATTGTAAGGAAAACATCACGTTATATGAATAATCAATTACATCCAGAGTTTGTTGAAATAGATGGTAATAAGATCTATCTTGATGAAAATGATTCTTTATTTTTATCATCAAGTATACTACACGAAAAAACAATAGTGAATTTAGTAAAAAATGAAATAAAGAAGGGAGATGTGGTAATAGATATCGGTGCACACATAGGTTATTACACAGTATTATTTGCAAAGCTGGTGGGTCCGAAGGGAAGAGTTTTTGCTTTTGAAGCTTCTCCGACTAATTTTGAAATTTTGAAAAAAAACGTGAATGTAAACGGATACCAAAACGTTACCTTGAATAACAAAGCTGTTTCTGACAAGGATGGAAAATTAACTTTATACATTACGGGACGAACTAGTACCGAGAATTTTTTATTCAAGCCTGAGGGCTTCGTTAACTCTTCAAAAATTAAAGATACTATTGAAATTGATTCCGTTACTTTAGATGAATATTTTCGAGATTTTAAGGGTCAAATCAATTTTTTAAAAATGGATATTTCAGGTGCTGAACCAAGAGTCATCAAAGGAATGGCTTCAATATTGAGCAAGAGTAATTCCCTAAAAATTCAGCAGGAATGGTGGCCAAATGCAATTAGAACACATGGAAATGAACCAGACAGTCACCTTAAATTACTAACGCAAATGGGTTACAAAATTTATGAAATCGATGGGGCCAATAATAAATTAAATCTAGTAACCTCTGACTATTTGATGAGAACATATCCAAATTCAAAATTAGAAGATATCAATATTTTCTGTAAAAAAGGCCCATTATTAGAAGCAGAGAAAATATAAACAAAATTTATAATATTTTTTTAAAATGATGGAGTATGAAAAAGAAGAATGTTTTTGTAATAATTATAGATTCGTTAAGAGCTGATAAATTTATTGGTTCTTCAAAAACATCACAAACCCCAAACATAGACAAACTTATTGAAAATGGGATTTATTTCTGTAATACTGTTTCACCATCAGATGGCACATTATTCAGTTGGGCAGGAATATTTTCTGGAAAATATTCCTTCAGAACAGGCATAAATTCAGGTCGATTTTCTAAAGTGGACAAAAAAATGACAACGTTATTTCATCTACTAAAAAAAAATGGATATGATTTTTATGGACATTTACCAGAAGTGGCTTCAAAAATTGGTTTATTTCCAAATTTTAAAAATGAAAATGTGTTTTTTAATAAATATGTGAATTTTGAAGATGGATTGGGACAACAAATCATAAATGAATTATCTTCAAATATGAAAACTCCCTGGTGTTATATTTTACATTCATATGATCTACATTTTCCAATGAAAATTCCAGAAAAATTTGATGAAATACAGTATGGAAAAATAAAATATGAAAGAGCTGTATCTTCAATTGATTATTGGATTGGAAAATTCATAAATTGCATAGATATGAAAAATACATTACTGATTATCACTGCAGATCATGCTACTCATATTAATGAAATAGAAATGGATGTAGAAACTGTTAATACAGAAAAAATTCAGATGTTAGATTCCATAGCTCCAAAAATTGGAAGGTTTGTTCCTGAAAAACTATTACCAATTAAAAGTAAAGTTTTTTTTGCACTAGAAAAAATGAGAAAAAAACAAAAAGAAAAATTTGTTTCAAAATTAAATTTAAAACCACACCAATTAAGACAAATTCTTTTTCAAAGAGGTGATGTTGATAAATTTTTATATGATGAAAATATACACGTTCCCCTACTAATTGTTGATTCAAAATTAACTCATGGCACTAAAATTGATCATTTAACACGTTCGATAGATATTTCGCCAACTATATTAGATATTATTAATTCAGAATATAAACTGGAAAATGTTGATGGGGTAAGTTTACTTCCAGAAATAAATAATAAAAAAAGTGAAGAGAGAATAGGATTTGTTGAAAATACACCACTGATTCAAAAAAAGGTAAATCTTACAATAGGTATTAGGACATCTAAATTCAAATATTTTAGAGATAGAGATGATCTAACTAAACGTGTTCATCTGTTTAATCTGATAGAAGATAAATTTGAAGAAAATAATATTGCTGCTAGTAGACCAGATATTGTTGAAAAAATGGAAAAATTTATTTCTAAAATTAATTATAAAAATAATTCAAAAATTACAACTATAGATGAGAAAGAATCAAAGATAATAGAAAATGAATTGGAAGAACTAGGGTATGATTAAATAAAATATGAAAATTTAATTTATATTCATAGAATTAATACATCAATGCAATTGAAACCAAACGTAATTTTTATTTTGTTAGATGGTGCTAGATGGGACAGATTAAACGAGTCAAAAGAATTTCAAGATGTTTGTAAAAAAGGAACAATTCTCAATAATGTTAGCACGGCCATGCCATATACCATTGGATCAATTAATGTTACATTTTCAGGTTTATTTGGAAAGGAGAATGGCATTGATTCATATCACAATATGCTTCGATTAAAAAAATCGATAAAAAACCTTCCAGAAATTTTTCAATCTCAAGGATATTTTACAGCTTGTGATGTACTTACAAAGAATATAATTCCTGATAGAGGGTTTAACATTCATCAAACACATAATGAATTTAAAGATGATTTGACCAAAAGACACCCAAATTTTGTAAAACAATGTTTAAAAGAATCCAATGGCAAGCCTCTTTTTTTATTTCTTTATTTTTCTAAACTTCACACTGTTACAGTTTCTGATGTATTAAAAAAATATGAGTGGGACGAAAAAGAATTTTATGATAATAAAGACGAAAATTTGAGTAGATATGATAACGTGTTTAAAGAAGTAGGAAAATACACAAAGTTAATCACAGATGAATTAGAAAAATTGAATTTAAAAGAAAATACCATCCTGGTGTTTTTCTCAGATCACGGAACAGGGGTAGGAGAAAGATTTGGTGAAAGAAATTATGGTTCATTTACGTATGAAGAAACGATTAGAACTTTTTTTCTTTTTATATCAAGCGGCATTCAAAAAAATTGTGTTTCTAATACACTTAGAGCAACTGTTGATATATTCCCAACAATATTGGATTTGGCAAAAATTGAATTAGAGTTTGATAGGCCTGGTAAAAGCTTTTCAAAATATCTTCTTAAGGATGAAAACGAATTAAAAGAAAGTTTGTATACATTTTCAGAAACAGGTGCAGTGCATGGTCCTTGGCCTTCACCAGAAGAATGTAATGTTTTTTGTATTAAATCACCTACCCATAAATTGATGTATTTAAAAACACCCAACGAATGGTTGTTTTTTGATTTACAAAATGATCCATATGAAACTAATAATATTTTTACGGGAAATTCAGAAATTGAAAAAAAAATGAAGGAAAAATTAATTGGATGGATAAATCGAGAGGATTAAAAATTTAATTTTATTTCATTATTTTTTAAATAATAAAATAATTTTTTTTTGTATAGATGTATTATTTCAAGATTTTCATCATAAATATTATTTAATTCCTCAGGATCAGATTTAAGATCATAAAATTCCCAAGTTTTAGGTGTTTCATTATAAATTAATTTTTTCTCATTTGATTTGATGCAAAAAACATTATGTTTATCTGGTGAAGGCCAAGGACCGTAAAGCCCGCCAGTTTCAACGAAAACATCTCTCTCTTCTTCATTTGGATTTTCTAAAAATGATATCAAACTTTCCCCTTGTAATTCATGTGTAGACTCTTTTGATATTTTCGCCAAATCAAGTATTGTAGGAAAAATATCTATGGTTCTGCACTGTTTGTCTATTATTTTCTTTTCTGTATTTGGTATTTTTAGCATACAAAAAATATTAATTGTATAATCATAAACAAATACACCGTAGAATTTTTCGCCTTTTTTTTCACCTATACTTGTACCATGATCTGAAAATAATATAATAATTGTTTTGTCATTAATTTTCAGATCGTTTAATGCTTGAATGATTGCTTTAATGTAATCATCACAATATGGTATATACGAATTAAATCTAGCATTATTTTCTTCCTGCTTATTAAAATATTCATCATCTGTGGACTCGTGTTTGTATTTCTGAATTACAGCATCAACTAGGTGTTTATGTATTTCTGTATAATGTAAAAAAAGGAAAAATTTTTTCTTAGTAGATAATTCTTTAATCATATCAACATGCCTTTCTTTAAAATTAACAGTTTTTTCATCAAAAACATTTTTTTCGTCAAATCCTTGACTGGGTATCACAGAATCATCAATTATATCATAGGAAGTGTAATACCCAGCTTTTTGTAGTAATTCTGGAAATGTAGTAATTTTATCCTTCTTGAATTTAAAAATATTATAATATCCATTAACACCATTTTTTGACGGGTACATCCCAGAGAAAATTGCATGTAATGATGCAAAAGTATATGGAGCAACAGTATTCATTTCAGAAAAATAATACGAGTTTTCTTTAATATTTTTAAGATGTGGACATAAATCGATCTTGTCTTTTCTAAATCCGTCAATGTTTATTAGAATGATATTACAGTCGTTAGAATTCATCTTATTTGATAAAAAAATTTTTTATTATTAAATCAATTGAAAAAATCTGATTACGGTTAGTTATCATACGCATTAAAAAATTTAGAAATAGTTTTTTCTTTAAACATTAATTGGTATTTAACAAAATCATCGTAAGAATCTAATTCTAACCAACCATTTCTTACTGGAATTGCTTTTATTTTATATCCCTCATTGGCCATACCATGAAGAAGATCCGTCATATACGATTTTTCAAATGGAACTTTTGGATTGAGCGGATTTTTTCCATTTCTAACACGTAATTTACATTTATCATAAAAAGATTTTAAAAATTCAGTTCCTTGATTTTGGAATTTCATCAAACCGATATACTGACCATCTATATTTTTGACATTATCTGTTTTTTGTCCTATACTTGTAATATTACCATTATTATCTAAAACTAAACTTTCAGCATCATCTAAGGGATTTTCAAAGCGAATTTTCCAATATTCCATCCAGTTTTCATCAGTAATTATAGAGATGTCGTCACTGCTTGAAAGTAATTTTTCCAACACTTTTTTTTCGTATATAATATCACCATAAGTAACTATTACTGAATCAGAAATTTTTTCACGCGCGCAAAAAAGTGTTTCAACCATGTTTGTTTCTCGAAAATTCTTATTAAGAAAATAAGTAACATTAGAAATATTTATTTTTTCTTCAAGATATCCTTTAACGATTGTAATATCATTGATATCAAACTGCTTAAAAAGTTCTATTTGCCACTGCAGTAAACTTTTTCCAAAAAGTTCAACGAGACATTTTGGGTTTTGATGAGTTAACTGTCCTAATCTTTTTCCTTCACCAGCTGCTAAAATTATAACTTTCATTTTTTTTCATTATTGAATTCTTCAAAAAATTGTTGGATGATTAATTCATCGAATTTTTTTTGTTCACGCTCAGGATGCCACATAACACCAATAATTGGAAGTTTTGAATGATAGAAACCTTCAACTGTGTTATCATTTTCTGAAAATGCAAAGGGTACCAAATTATCTCCAATTGTATCTTTTGTTATGATGTTATGGTGAAAAGAATTAACTTTGATTGTTTTTGATTGAAATAATGTTGAAAATTTTTCTTGTTTAATATCAATCAAATGTTCTTTCCCAACATGTTCTGAAGTTGAAAGCGTTTCATAAGTACCACCAAAATATTGATTTATTTTTTGCATTCCTCTACAAACCCCAAAAATAGGAATATTGTTTTTTATAGCAAAATCAATTAGTGATTTTTCAGTTTTACCACGTTCAGGAGTTTGGTCGATATTATCACCTCCTGAAAGTATTATTCCATCAAGTTTTAATTCCTTAAGAAATGATTCGAGATTAGAAAGTGAATTAGGAATCCAAATTGGTAACGCACATATTTTTTCAAGAAATTTGGGCCAATCATGACTTAATGCATCTCTACTTTCGTCATAATTGATTGCCTTAACAATTCTAAATGTAATTCCGATTTTTAACATATTCAACTCTCCATTCTTAGCATTTATCTAATATAACCAAGAGATTTCAATATCCGTTTTTCCTCGATATGTCTATCAGATTCAACATGCTCAAGAATAATTATCTGAGAATTTTCACAATCAAGCAAAATTTTTGATGATAATTGGAGTTTTTCATATAATAATTCCCCACATCCAATTGCTGCAGGTAGACTCAATTCTGCGCATCTTATAGCCATATGAGAAGCAACACCACCATATTTTGTAATCAAGCCAGCAAGATTATGAGAGAAGATCCAATCAAAACCAGGATCAGCGTTTTCAAGTAAAATAATTTTATTTTCTAATTCTGAAGGTTGGTTGATTTTGTTAATATGGATCAAGTTGGAAGATATTTTTTTAGACGTAACAAAATTTGGCTTGGCAGATGGGTATAAGATAATATCAAAATCATTTTTAGAGATAATCAGTGGAGGCAATACAAGGTTCCCAAATATAATTTTTTTATTTTTTTGATTCATAATTTTTTTCCTCCATCTTGCAATAATCAAGTTCTTGTCAAATTTTCTATAATCAGAAAATATGGTTTTCAAATCTAAATTAGATATTTCGTTTCTTGAAAAATTCAATTTATTTCCTGCCTCTGATATCAATTCTAACGCATCGCTTAAATTTCTAGTAAATTCAAATTTCAGTTCCTCTCTTTGAACTATGGATTTATTCACAAAATCATAAAATCCAATCTGTGAAAAATTTAAACCAGATTTTTCAAGAATTTTTTTAACGTTTTTAATTTTCGAAAAATTAGTTTTTGGTGATTTAAGATTTATTGATTTCATATCACGTAAGAAAGATGGATCGGCATCATAACGAATAGCATTAATATCATATGTTCCAGGTCTAAGATGCCCATATTTGTTAAGAAATTGTTTTTTAGAT
>CEQE01028361.1_pt1 | contig 20502 bp, 15 predicted proteins | sample 356201 | NCBI WGS metagenome assembly CEQE01 (sample SAMEA2619970, study PRJEB7988) | marine metagenome | biome: marine biome (ENVO:00000447); feature: mesopelagic zone (ENVO:00000213) & marine oxygen minimum zone (ENVO:01000065); material: "saline water (ENVO:00002010), including plankton...
TAAGTAAAAGCATCTACCCCCCCCCATCACTGTCTGTCATTTTTTTACTGAAAACACCTTTAGATATTGACAATTTAAGCAATGGACTATACTTAATGTAATGGTATTACCTATAAATGTAAATATACTTAGCCAATAGAAACAATGGGTCAGAATATGAATTCTTATGATGGCAAAAAGGGAAGTGGCCGACGGAAGGATTCTGATCATTGATGACGAGTCAGGGAATATTGCTATCCTGGAACGTGTTTTAAAAGGAAGCAGATTCAATAATATAAAGAGTATCAGCAATTCCCGTTTGGCGGTAACGACCTACGATGAATATCGCCCGGATCTGGTTTTACTGGATTTGAATATACCGCATGTAAACGGGTTCGAGGTCATCGATCAGTTAAAAAAGGCCCAAAATAGAAATCATTGAAGGAGAAAAAAGGAACAGGCTTCGAACCACGTCTGGTCGATGCGTTCAAAAAAGTATTACCGGAAATGGTTAAAATCGTAAACCGTCTCGCCGACTCCACAGAAACTGACGGAGAAGAACATTTACTTAAAATATTCCGCACCGCAAGCGAAAAACACATCGACTCTCCTCTTAAATCTCCCCTTGAATCGGCAAAACTGGCCTCCTAGTTACCTGCGCCCTCTTCTTGCACTTCTCGGGATAGACATTCATTCAATAGAGACTGGGTATTACGGTAGGTATCGTCCTTCTTCAATACCTGCTGTAAATAGGGAACCGCCTGTCCGCAACGAAGGGTCTTCGCAAAAGTTTCCCCCATCATATATTGCAAATTGATGTCTTCAGGGTCCACCATAGCGTAGCGATTGCCGTAGTCCAACACTTCCGCAGGCTCTCCCCTGCCGCGATAACCAAAAACAATATTTTGCAGTGCCTGCTTGTTCAGAGGTTCCTTCTCTAAAACTTGAAAAGAATAATCCAGCGATTTCTGGTATTCCTTTTTAATATTGTAAAACCGTGCCACCGCATTGAGCAGACCCGGATTTTTAGGGTCGGCATCCAACTTGGCATGCAAATCAACCAGTGCGAATTCCTGCATGACAGAGCCAAACTGACCACGGTTATTCTTGCTGGCAGTTTTAAAAAAAGCTTTCGCTTCCTCCCGCCTTCCCAGTTCCATCAGGTTTAAAGCCGAGTACAGGTTGGCAAATGAGTTTGCGGCTTCTTTTTCTAAAACAATCTGGAGGATTCCAAAACTTTTTTCATATTCACCAATCTGATAATACGCATGACCCAGATTAAGTAAAGCTTCTAAATTAGCAGGATTGGTACTCACCTCCTTAATCAACGCAGAAACCTGTTTCGTCCCGGCCTGCAAATGGTAGCGCACCAGATCATTGTCTCCCAATTTGACCAAGGCCTCCAGAAGCTGTTCACGATTACCATACATGACCCCGCGTTGGTACAGATCCATCGCATCGTAAATGGTTTCCAGGTTTTTTTGGTCATCGTAAGTCATGCCAGAAATGCGGCCCACAATCTTCCTGAAGGGTGCCCGCGTAAACACAAAGTCTTCGCGTCCATACACGCCTATCACTTTCCCCAGGTCGAGATAGAATTCAATCGCGGGCCGATTGTCGGTTATCACGGGTTGTCCCAGAGACAAATCATTCATCTGGTCTTCCAAAAACCAAATATTGCCGAGAAATGAAAGAGCATCCGGAACCTGTATTTCCTTCATGGCGCGGCTCACAATTGGATCAGAAAAACGCCCCTTCAGCTTTTCAAGGTCCATCTCAATCGGGCTATTCGATCCGATGAGGATTATTTCGTTGGCAACCGGCATCCAGGCCATGGCATGGGGGAACACGGAAAGAAAAGTTTTAAAATGCATAAACACTTCATCCTTTCCCTGACTGTGCAGTGGAATCCATTGCGTCATAATGCCGCCGGACTTCAGATGGTTTTGCGCCAACTCATAATATTCACGGGTGTAAAGATTAACAGTGAACGCGGTACGCGGCGGCGGCGGCTCGGAGGTTATAACGTCATACATTTTTCGAGAGGTCAGCAAATGGTTCCTTCCATCTTGAAGGATAAGGTTGATCTTCTCATTATCGAGAGCGGAATAGTTGTGTGACGCAAAAACATGACCAGCTTTGAAAACACTTTCTGATAAATCCACGCTGTCGACCGATTTCACGTGCGGATGCACCCCTGCGGCTCCCGTCGTTTGCCCCGTGCCAAAACAAACGACCAGAACATCTTCCGGATTTTCTACCAACAGGATGGGTATATGCGCCAGCAGTTTCATATACCGCGAAGCAATAAAATTAACTGCGGACATGGAAATACCATTGGTGACCAGCCGCTTTGCTTCCGGGTCCAGAATACCGTAATCGTCCTCGAAAACAGCTACGGTATCAGTGAGACCTTCTTCGAAGTACAACAACTTGCTGATATCTTTCCGACCTGTACTGTCACGCATAAAAAATTGGTCGAGCAAATTCGAAGGCACGCCCATATTCACTACAACAATTATCGCCGCCAAAACCACTGTCAACATTTTCCGTAACGTTGTTGTCAGGTAACTTCCAGTGCGAAACAGATACATCACCATTATCAGGTTCAATGTCGCGACAAGAAGCAAACTCCGCTCAGACCCCAGTCCGGGCAAAAATAAAAAACCAGCAACAAGCGATCCAAAAATTGCGCCCAGGGTATTCGCTCCATAGATTTGCCCGGTTCCTCTTCCCACATGTTCGTGACCTCCGGAAATCATCTTAATGAGAATGGGGAAACTCATACCCAAAGCAACTGTGGGTAATAATATGAGCGCCGCTGAATCCATAAAATACCGACCAAACACGACTCCCGGGTTCTGCAGGCTATAACTATTCCATGGCGATGAAAGTAATTGCTCCATGTTGTATAAAGAACCGATCACGTAAAATCCGATGCCCGCCTGAAGACATATCAGGACCGTCCGCAAATTCAGGCTTGACCTGAACACAGGCACCATGAGCAAACTTCCCAGCGTAATTCCCAAGAGAAAAACTGCCAGCATCATGCTGAAAGAATAAACTGTGCTGGAAATGCTGAAGACCAGCAACCGGGTCCACAACACTTCATAAGCCAGCGCGGTGAAACCACATGCAAAACTGATTGCCATCCACTCCTTCTGCTCCTTCGTCCATTTAAATGATGGCAGTTTAAAACGCGGCAAACGTAAACTCGAACTGCTTCCCCTCGATTCCTGATATATCCGAATGGCGCACACTCCGACGAACAGGTTCATCACCGCGGCACCCAATACCGTTTGCAAAACCCCAAAGGTTCCGATCAGAAAGAATCCGGCCAGCAGACACCCGGATGCGGCACCCAGTGTGTTGATACCGTATAGAATCCCCATCTGAGTCCCCAACCTGGTGTTATCTGTAATGTAATATTTGCTGATGATGGGCAGAGTCGCGCCCATCAGGGATGCGGGAATAAACATCAATCCGAAAGCCGTCACGGCCTTGACGATGTTTTGCACCACAAGCGATTCAGGAATAAAAGCGCTCAGCCAGGAATAGACCACAGAAAATTCGAACAGAATCAGTGAAACTATGGCACAAAACACAAATATCAATATCTCAATCCAGCCATAGATTAACAGCGGAGTGAGTGCCTTCCAGTCTTCGGGCAGGTTTTCATCCCAATTCTCCTCGCTGAACGCCTTATTTCCCTCCCAAATACGGTCAATGGCACAGCCAAAATAATAGCTCCCGAAACCCAGTCCGGCCATAAATGCCGCCAGAACCACGGATACGGAGAACACGGTGTGTCCGAACACGAGAGAGAGCATGCGAGTCCAGACCACCTCGTAAATCAATGCTGTGATTCCGGAAAATAAGAATAGAAAGTATACGATCGGGGAACGGTTCATTATAGTAGTAAGGTTATATCTCAGGAAACCGAGTTTGGAAACCACCCAAAATAATTGACATTCAATTCTGCTTCAAGTAGTTTTTAAGTATAGGTTTAATTTCATTTCAGAACTCCGTGAAACGGGCGTCATCGCCTGTAAAATAATTATGACTGATGAAACACCACCAACAGAGAGTATAGACCATCCCTACGCCCGTGAAAACAATGTTGAATGGGATGCCGATGCCTGGGAGAGAGTGAAACACGCCCCGGAATTCGTCCGCCCCGGAATTCGCAAGCTCATGGTGCAAAGGGCCGTTAAAAGAGGATTTAAACATATTAAATCCGATTTCCTCACTGAAATCCGCAATGAATCCATGATGCTGGTTTCCAAGCGGGTGAAACAGTTCGGATTCGAAGAGTTGTCCATGGGCGCGTTTGATGTCGCCAAGGACAAGATGAAGCAGAGTCCGCGCAAAATTGAAGTGATTGAAGAAATCGAAGACTTTCTCTCCATGCGGACGGAGAAGAAAGACGACATCATCGAAAAGTTTAAAAACTACATGGAGGTCACGCCCGCCAGCGGAATGCCCTGGAGTAAAGAGGCTTTGGCCAAGATGGAAAAGGTTCCTCCGTTTGTACTGGGAATGGCCAAGCAAACCATTGAAGCGCGTGCCAGGGAACGTGGCGACAAGATGGTCAATCCTGGTATCATTGAAGAAGTATTCACCAACATCATGCCAGCCTCAGCCAAACAAGCCATGGGCATGGAGGTGACCGAAGAGGAACTGAACGAAGAACAAAACAAGTCTGATGCGCCTCAGGATATGCCAAGCTTCGAACTCAAGTGGCACGACGACGCGGCACAGAAAGTAATGAAGATTCCGATTTCATTCATTCGGGATATGGCCGTCAAGCGCATCGAGCAGGAAGTCAGAAAAGAAGGAATAGACGAAGTTACAATGGAACTGTTTGAGAAATACCGATTCAGTTTTTAATAGAGAGGAGCGTACATATGAACATCACGGCAGATTGGATATTTCCGGTTGGATTAGGAATTCTGGGCACCTTAATTGTGCTTTTTAACTGGAACGCCAAAACCGCCCCGGTAAAAACCAAGAAACAAAATCGCCACCACTAGCTGTGCCCGATTCATCGAGCTGTTTTAAAAGCGCTCAATGCCCGTCCAGCTTACCTTAAAGCTCAAATGAGTGGAGGGCTGGGAATTGAGCAACTACAAAACTCATACAAAGATCTGCCGCTAGCCGTAGGAACAACCTACGGGAAATTGGCTCCGGGCCTTGCCCGGTTACATCCCTGTGGGGTAATCGAGGAATTCGGATTCGATACCGAATTTTTCTTGAAGATGTTTTCCCACGGCCTTAACGCCTCCAGTCTCGGTCGCGTAATGACCCGCCAATATTAAAACACAATCGTTTTCCACGGCTTCGTGGAAATGATGGTTGGCCCCTTCTCCGGTGAGGTAGGCATCGAGACCTTCCGCTGAAGCCTGTCTGAGAATATCCGCCGCGCCGCCGGAAACCAGGCCCAATGTTTTCACCTCTCCCGACCCGATCACTTTGACGGTTGACCCCATGCCCGCTTCCAGTTTTGCTCCCAGGGCAGTTGCCGAAATCGGCTCCAGCCGACCTTTGAATCCAATCTTCTGCCCTTCGTATTCGCCGAACGGCTCGATCTCGGAAAGTCCGGACAAACCCGCCAACGCTTTATTGTTCCCCAATACCGGGTGCATGTCCAAGGGCAGATGCGCCGAATACAACCCCAGATTGTCGCGCATCATCGTGGAGAGTTTTTCGTAAAAATTCCCTCGGATCGGTTGCACACCCCCCCAAAGCATTCCGTGATGGACAAACATCATGTTACACTCTGCGGCGACGGCCTTTTCAATTGTTGCCATGCACAAATCAACCGCCAGCCCGATTTTTTTAATATCGCCGGTGTTTTGAACCTGCAATCCGTTCATCGCGTTAGGCGAATCCTTGATATCTTTAATATCAAGCAGGTCGTCGAGATAATGGCTGATCTGTAAAATGTCCATACACAAATTATAAGTTAACCATGACCCAGTTCATAATTAAAAGTATCGGCCAGCGCATTGTCCTGCTGTTTTTTATCTCGATTATTTCGCATTCGATCGTTCACCTGGCACCGGGAGAACCCAGTCTGGTGGACCCGTCCAATCCCAGGATGAAAGCTGAGGACATCCAGCGCATCCGCGCCGCCTTCCATTTGGACGAACCGCTCCACGTTCAGTACGTTTACTGGATGAAGGATTTATTCACCGACGAACTGAAGTCGTTCAAGGACAACCAACCCGTACTAAAAAAAATATGGGATCGTTTTCTCAATTCGCTTCCACTGTTCATCGTGGGAACACTCATCACCTGGTTCCTGGCATTCCCGGTAGGAATCAAGGCGGCGATCAATCGTGGCTCTACGTTCGACAAGACGGGAACTTTTCTTGCTTACGCATTGATTTCCATTCCCGGATTTTTCCTGTCCTATATCTGCATTATTTTTATGGTGAAGACATTCAATGTTCCCGTGATTGGAATGCGCACCTTCGGGCTGGAAGACGCTGGCCTTCTGTTCCGTTCGATGGACCGGGTGTGGCATTGGACGATTCCCTCTTTAATGTCAGCGGTGGCGGGTGTGGCAATTCTTTCCCGCTATGTCCGTTCGCAAATGCTGGAAGTCATTAATCAGGATTACATCCGCACGGCCCGCGCCAAGGGGCTGTCGGAAGATGCTGTCATTTACCGGCATGGACTCCGCAATGCCCTGCTCCCGTTCATCACCATGTTTGGCCTGATCATTCCGGGGTTGATCGGTGGCTCGGTCATTTTTGAAACCATCTTCGCCTGGCCGGGAATGGGGCGGCTGGGATTCGAAGCGATTCTTGCGCGGGACTTCCCGGTGATACTCACGCTCAATTTTATTTCAGCCATCCTAGTACTTGTAGGGACTTTAATATCTGACATTCTTTATGCGGTGGTCGATCCGCGTATCAAGTTTTAGCATAGTGGAGTCAGGGATGAACACGATTACAGAAATGCAGGACGCGGAAGGATTAAAACCGGCAGTCAGTTTATTCAGGGAACGCTGGGATATCTTCAAGCGCAACCGCACTGCTTATTCCAGTTTTATATTCCTGATCGTCCTCCTGGCAATCGCTTTCGTAGGCAAAGCGCTCACTCGCTGGTTTGTTGTATTCGATCCTCAGCAAGTGCGTCTGCCGGAAAAGTTTCTTCCACCACTGACATCCTTCACCGGCAAAATCACCCCGGCCGAAGACGCTCCCGCATTCAACATATACTTAATGGGCACCGACGAACTCGGCCGCGATGTATTTGCACGCATGCTGGAAGGAACCTCTGTTTCACTCACGGTTGGCTTTGTCGCTGTTGGCATCTCGGTGGCTTTGGGAATAATTTTTGGAGGAATCTCGGGTTATTACGGAAATAAAAAATTCGGATTCCTGACGGTCGATACGATCATCATGCGTTTTGTGGACATCATGCTGTGCTTCCCCACATTTTTTCTTATCTTGACTGTTGTTGCCCTATTACCCCCAAGCATCTACAACATCATGATCGTGATCGGGCTAACCAGCTGGATGGGCACCGCCCGATTTGTCCGTGCCGAGTTTCTCACGCTGAGAGAACTGGACTTCGTTGCCGCCGCCCGCAGTCAGGCCATCCCTGAGTGGCGAATCATATTCATTCATATGACTCCCAACGCTATCGCGCCGGTTCTGGTATCGGCAACCATAGGCGTTGCCTCGGCCATCCTCATTGAATCGAGCCTCAGTTTTCTCGGATTCGGAGTCCAGCCGCCCGATGCCACATGGGGAAATATTCTCGCTGACGGAAAACAATTTATTTTTGATGCTCCGTGGATCACTTTCATTCCCGGATTCTCCATTCTATTTGTTGTACTCGCATTTAACTTATGCGGCGAAGGTTTGCGCGAAGCATTCAATCCAAAACTTCAGGAAGGGAAATGATCCTTGCCAGCGCAAATCCGTGTGGCACGAGCATTCAACTTATGTGGTGAGGGACTGCGCGAAGCGTTTAACCCAAAACTAAAAACCGGGGCATAGTTTTTTTCACTGAAAATTCGTTATGATTTATTTACAAAATCTGAACAAACAATTTGGCCCTAAAATAATCCTGAAAGACGCCAACTTTCACTTGCATCCTAACGAGCGTGTGGGACTCGTTGGTGAAAACGGCATGGGCAAAACCACTTTGTTCCGCATCATAACGCAAAACCAGTCGGCGGACTCCGGACAAGTCGTACTTCGAAAAGGAGCGCAAGCGGCAACCCTCGAACAGGAACTGGATGATTTCGGCGGATCGGTTCTGGAACGGGTGGTTTCAGGAGACGATCACTTGCAAGCCATCCGTAAGGAATTGGATGAAGTGGAAGAAAAAATGCGCTCCGATTCTCATGACGAGGAAACGCTTTCACGTTATGGAGTTCTCCAACATGCTTTCGAGCGTATGAACGGCTACGAACGCGAGCCCAAAGCCTGCGCCATTCTTTCAGGGCTAGGATTCAGTGAAGACAAAATCAGAAAACCTCTCAAGGAATTTTCCGGTGGATGGCGCATGCGGGTTGAAATGGCGCGGCTACTACTTAGAAATCCGGATGTCCTTTTACTCGATGAACCGACCAATCATTTCGATCTTAAGTCGGTCGAATGGCTGGAAAGATTTTTAAAAAGCTACGGCGGCAGTCTCCTCCTCATCTCTCATGACCGCAGATTCCTCAATAGTCTCGTCACACGCATCGCTGAACTCGACCGGGGGACGCTGACTTGTTACTCAGGGAATTACGATGACTACGAACGGCTGAAACAGGACCGAGAAGTTCAGCTCGAATCGGAAGCGGCGAACCAGCAACGGCGGATCAGCGAAATTGAACGCTTTGTCGAACGCTTCCGCGCCAAGAACACCAAAGCAACGCAAGTGCAAAGCCGAATCAAGATGCTCGACAAAATGGAACGTGTTGAAACAATGTCCCGCACCAAAACAGTGAGCTTCCGATTTCCCCAACCCGCTCGCACCGGGCGTATTTCCATGGAATTGAAAAATGTAGCTAAAAGTTATGGCGATGTTGATGTCTATCAGAACTTTTCCATCACGATTGAACGCGGATGGAAAATCGCTCTTGTGGGTGAAAATGGCGCGGGGAAATCAACACTCATGAAACTGCTGGCGGGAATCATCGATCACGATGCCGGAGAAATCCATCCGGGCCATAACGTATCCCGCGCCTATTACGCTCAACATCAATCGGACTCACTCGATTCTCACAAAACAGTTCTCGAATCGATGGACGGACTGCCGCAAAATCTTTTGCGAACTCAGGTGCGTACGATCCTGGGATCCTTTTTGTTTTCTGGTGATGATGTGGACAAAAAGGTAAGTGTCTTGTCCGGCGGTGAGCGGTCCCGGCTGTCTCTTGCCCGCATGCTGGCATCACCCGCATCATTATTACTATTAGACGAACCCACCAATCATCTTGACATGCGATCCTGTGAAGTGCTCGCCGCCGCGCTGTCTGATTACGAGGGCACACTTTGCGTTATTTCTCACGACAGATATTTTCTTGATGGATTCATCAATCGGGTATGGGAGGTCAACGAAGGCAAGGTACTCCAATATATCGGCAACTACAGCGAATATGAAATGGCCAAAAGCAAGGAGGCAGAGGCCGCGTTGTTGAATCCGACTAAAGTAACTCAGGAAACTTCAATATCCACGAATCAGTTGGAGCGTGGCCGCAAACGCCGTGAAGCCGAGGACAGAAACAGGAAACATAAAATTATTAAACCGCTGAAATCGCGTCTGCAAAAAGTCGAAGCGCGATTGGAAGAAGTGCTGGCGGAAAAAGCGGCAGTGGAAGAGAAACTCGCCGAATCCGCTATCTACGAATCGGTGAACAAACCTCAACTCATGGAAGCTCTGAGCCAGCAAACAGAGTTAGCCAATGAAGAAAAATCACTGACAGAAGAGTGGGACAAGCTCTCAACCAAAATCGATCAGGCTGAAACCTATAAATAAGCCAATAATTTGATGAAGTTACAAAATTTTTGGTGTCATTTCACCATTTAAGTGATAGAGCATGACCTAGGCATTAACACTTTGATTATTATGGTCTTATATGTCGCCAACGAGGCAAATCCAATGAAAAAAACAGTTCTGTATACTGCCGGTGATGAAAGAAAAGTATTTAATGGAATTGTGCGGAAAAGACAAAGAAACTTTTTTTATTGTTGGCAACCAATTGACAGGCCCCTTATCATTCTTAATTATTGGAGTTTTCTTCCCAAAATTTGAAAACCATCCACAAGACACCCTTTCTTTTTGAAGGTTTATATTAATGCTTTCCGTTGTTAGCATTTTATTTATCGCATTTGTCCTTTTACTGGCGGCGATGGTTATTTTGCCGGTATTTTTTGGTGCGCCCTGGCACCCTTTGTCGGACGAAAATATTGAGCGGATTATAAATTTTGCCGACCTTCAACCCGGTGAGAAGTTCTATGATCTTGGATCGGGAGACGGGCGCGTCCTGATCGGCGCCACACGCGAAAAATGTGTGCGGGGCACTGGGGTGGAGATTGACCCGATCAAAGTCTGGCTTTCAAGAATTTTTGTAACAGCGGCGGAGCTGACAGACAAGGTGCAAATTCATCGGGGGAATATATACGATTTCGATGTAAGCGAAGCAGACATCATCTACCTCTATCTCACCCATCAGGCACTGGACCAGCTGTTCCCGGAAATTCTGGACCGGATGAAGCCTTCGGCGCGGATCGTCTGTTACCGGTTCTGCATCCGCAACATGGAACCCATCAAAGTCAATGAGGATAAAAACCTGTTTCTATACCGGGTGGACAAGGGCCGATCCGTTAATGAATATTCCTGAATGCGTATGGCGTGGGAACTCGTGAAATTTACTCGGTAGTGACCAGTCCACTCCAGACGTAGGCTTTGCGCCCACCCGCATCGACCGCGAGCCAGGGCTTGCCGTTAAATTTGACGGTGGTGCTTCGGATCAGGGGCAAGCGATCACCTTTTTTCAATTTCCCCACCTCGGGAAATTTAGGACCGGGACCCGTCTTCAAGGAAACCCCATTTATTTTCGCGACCACCGATTGCTGACCGGCTATTTCCGGAACCGATGGCACCTTCACTGCAGGAGCGGTGGGCTGTTTTACTGCTGGTGGACTTAAACTGGGAGGCTGTATCCTGATTTCAGGTTTGGACGGACTTGCCAATGGACGAGCCACTTTATCCTGATCCGGTTTGCCGGGAGGTTTTGCCGATGGAGCATCGGGTCTTTGCGACGATTGCACTTTGGGTTTAACAGGCTCGACCATACTCAATTTCTTGGTCGTGCTTTGCGGAAGTGACGCTACCTGATCGGACATTCCTTTACCAAAGCGGACAAAGATCGGATTAGACACCAGATAGTTTGCTTCATCCGCTTCCACCTTGAGTCGGTAAAACACGGGCCCTTCTTCCCTGTTCACACCCACATCCCGCCAGGTCAGTTCATAAGGAAGCGCCGCTGTCTCTTGCTTTACTTCCACTCCATTACGAATGATGGACAGACGAACGGTTTGTGCGGTTCCTTTTGTGAAGCGGAGCCTGGCCTTCAACTCAGGAAAATCGCTTGAGGTTAGTTCCTCACCCATGGCCGCCATCTGCCCCGACTTAACATCGGTCACGGTGAAATCATCGAGAGAGAGTCGTTCGTCACCCTTCTGGCGCACAGCGTACATCCGTCCGCTTGCCAGGGCATCGAGTACATTGTCCCGTGATTTTTCCCGGACCAGGAATACAGTTCGAATGTCACCGAGCTTGGTTTCGCCATCCTCGCATAAATAATTATTCCCGCCATACCCCCACGCCGGCTTTTCCCGCTGGCCTTGAAGATACTCACCCAATACATGATCCCACTCGTTGCCAGGTTCGATTTGCATGATCGGAAAATCTGCGACTGACTGAAAACCGGTATACCCGGAAGTCAGCACGAGGTCTTCGGGATGCGGCATCGTGTTGTAACCCACTCGTCCTTCCTGCCTTGCTCCATCATCCGCTTCCATATGATTCCAGAAAACCAGTCCGCCATTCTCATTTACATAATCAATCAATTCCTGATAAGGTTGGGCACCCAGATCGCCGCCATACTGGCTAAAAGGAGAACTTCGCAATGGCTGGTTGCTGACGACAAGAAGAAACATAATGCCTGCCACCACCCCTGTGATTTTTCTCTTATATCCTTTAACCACCGGAACGAGGGACAATAGAAAAAGCGCGACACATCCACCGAAAAAATACTGGTGTCGCTTCAGGTAACGCTGAGAAAAATTACTGTCCAGGATAGGTAGCTGCTCATAAACTTCAGGTGCCTCGAATCCAACGACAAAGAGATGTTTGTCTAAATTATTAGCGACAAGGTCGCCTTTGAAAACATTTCCAGTCCAATAGTAAAATGGAGCGACCTCTGTTCCGGGAATGAGAAGGGTCTCTTCAAACTGTTTGTCGTTGTCATTAACTTCCGAGACGTAGGCCGGTGCGCCCACAGTAAGCACAGATGAGTTTTCATTTCGTATCTTGATAATATGTTCGAATGGAACCAACCCGTATTCCAGAGCATCGCGAGCCTGATCGCCGAAAACAACCACATCTATTGACCTAGCACGAGCCAGCTCGGTTACTTCCTGCATAGTAGAACACCCGCGGCTGAATCGGGTTTTAACGTCGGCAACCCCGTCCAGTTGTATGAATCCGGCGAACGCCGTGCCTGCCGTCGTCAACAGAAACACCAATGCCCCGACCCAAATTACAGGCTTCGTCTTCTGGAGAGACTCATGTGCTGAATGATAATTCACTCTCAATTCCTCATGATCCACTTGCTCCAGGTTATAATTACCCAGGATCTCATATGGACTCTGAAAACATGGTATCATTTATTCATACAGAGGCATAGGGGAGGCAGCTTATGAAAACTGTCCATAACTGGAACCCTTTGCTCGTTTGAGGAAACGCACCAGACCTCAATGTTTGATTTGGTTTTTGGAACTATGCTATACTTGATGAGGAATTTTTATAAACGAGTCCCCTTCCGCATGTTCCACAGTCGATAAGCCAAGTGCAAAACCTGTTTTTCATTCCACAGGCTTCGTGAAGGAAAACCTCCAATGGCAAAAAAAATCCTGGTCGCAGATGACAGCATCACTATCCAGAATATCGTCGCTATGGCCTTTGAAAAAGAAGGTACTGTAGTAGAGGGCATCAGTAATGGGAAAGAGGCGTTCGAGAGAATAGGCGATTTCAATCCTGATATCGTGCTGGCAGATGTCGATATGCCTGGCCTGACAGGGTTTGAGTTGTCCAAAAAAATTAAAGCCGATCCTGAATTTGATTCTGTCAAGGTGCTTTTGCTCGCCAGTGACTTTGAAGATTTCAACGAAAGTTTGTTTAATGAGTCTGGCGCGGACGATCATATTTTAAAACCTTTCAAATCGGACGATATCGTAAAAAAGGTCGTTGATTTGATTTCGAAGGACTCCGCAGAAACGGCGGTAGAACTTTCTCCGGCGGACATGGATGAAGCTATTGAACCTGCCGAAGCCGCTGTTGAACTTTCGGCTGACAGCGTGGTTGAGGAAGGAGACCCTGTCTTCGATCTCTCCGAGGCGGACATGATTGAAGCCGTTGAACCAGCTGAAGCCACTGTTGAACTTTCGGCTGACGATGTGATTGGACAAAAAAATGAAGTCACCGAAGTTATCGAGCCAGCCGCAGACGAAATCGTTAAGTCGGCCCCGGCAACCGAGTTGACGCAGGATGATGATATATCACCGCCAAAGGAAGAAGATGCCCTTGATGAAATGATCAAAGGTGTCGAATCGCTCAAAGACATGACCGAACCTGTAGACGTCCATTCAGAGTACGAGGAGTTGAGCGAAGTGGCTCCCACGGAAGAAGATGAAATCGGTGAAGAACTGGACACAGTCTTTCAAGAAATAGTAAACTTTGGATCGGGAGAAGAATCCGTAGAGGCTCCAGGTATCAGGCAAGAGCCAATAGCTGACCCCTCGGTTGTGGTGGACAACATCATTCCCGAGCCGGAGGATTTATTGGAAAAAATGACTCCCTCGGCGCTGGCCCGAAAGAAGGGCATATCAGGTCCGAACCTGATTCAGGAAAGTCTCTCTTATCTATCGCAAGCATCTCTGGAACCGAAAAGTCACCGAGCTATGGCATCGCATAGAAATGAACACTTAAAAAGTTTTTCCGGATCTGTGGATACGGAAGATGAGCACTTCGTCAGGGTCGTTGGCGAACACGTCAAACACATTCTGGAAAACTCACTTCATACTTCCATTGAAGAGGAAATTGCAGGACTCTCCGAAAGCATCACCCAGTCAGTGCGGGAGGTAGTTCGAGAAATCACTCCACAGATTGCGCGAGAGATCATTAAAGAAGAAATCGACAAGATCAAAAAAGTATGAGAAACGCCAGCCGTTCCTCCGATCCAGTCTCTTTCTAAAAATCGAAATTCATTTTATTTTTATATATCCTGCACGGTGGAGGCCACCGCGTACTGTTTTATTATTTCCCGATTCCTTTTTGGAAAGGGGTTTCCATGGAATTTTTAATCAATCGTGGATCAATTAGAAAAAATTTACAGCCCGAAAGAAGTTGAAGAGCGCTGGGGCAAATACTGGGAAGACAACCGCTTGCATCACGGCGATGAAACGTCAACCAAAGTCCCGTTTTCAATAGTCATCCCGCCGCCAAATATTACGGGAACACTGCACATCGGACATGCTTTCAACAGCACGCTTCAGGATATCCTGATCCGCTGGAAACGTATGCAGGGTTTCGCCGCTTTATGGCAGCCGGGAACCGACCATGCGGGCATCGCCACTCAAAACGTGGTCGAACGTCAACTGCACGGTGAGAATACGACCCGACAAGAGTTGGGACGTGAAGAGTTTGTCAAGCGCGTCTGGAAATGGCGTGATGAATCGGGCGGTGCTATCAACCACCAACTGGGCAAACTGGGCGCATCCCTCGACTGGGAACGGGATCGTTTCACGATGGATGACGGGCTTTCCAAAGCCGTGCGAGAGGTTTTTGTTTCTCTTTACGACGAAGGTTTAATCTATAAGGGGGATTACATCATCAACTGGTGTCCTCGCTGTCATACCGCCCTCTCCGATCTGGAAGTAGAGCATAAGGACACTCAGGGACATCTGTACAACATCAAATATCAATTTAAAAACAGCGAAGACTCATTGACCATCGCGACAACTCGTCCTGAAACTTTGCTGGGCGATACCGCCATCGCGGTGAATCCTGAAGATGAACGCTATAAAAACAAAATTGGAGAAACACTCATCCTTCCCATCCTGGGCCGTGAACTTCCGCTCATTGGCGATAATTATGTCGATACCTCTTTCGGGTCAGGAGCGCTGAAAGTTACGCCCGCACATGACCCTAACGATTTTGAACTGGGGCGCCGTCACAACCTCGATTTAATTAATGTGATGAGTCCAGACGGCACCATGAACGATGAAGCAGGTTCCGCCTATAAAGGAATGGACCGTTTTGTCTGCCGAAAGCAACTGATCGAAGATCTTAAGGAGCAGGATCTGCTGGCAAAAGTCGACAATCACATGCATTCGGTAGGCCATTGTTACCGATGTCACACCGTGGTTGAGCCTTATGTGTCCAAACAATGGTTTGTCAAAGCCAGGCCGCTGGCCGAACCGGCGGTTGAGGCTGTTAAAAATGGTTCCATCCGCATCACTCCAAAGTTCTGGGAAAACACCTATTTCGATTGGATGGAAAATATCCGCGACTGGTGTATATCGAGACAGATCTGGTGGGGACACCAGATTCCGGCGTGGAATTGTCAAGCCTGTCAGAAAATGACCGTGGCTCGAGAAATCCCTGCTACTTGTTCTCATTGCGGCGCGGGTGATCTCATTCAGGAAAGTGACGTGCTCGACACCTGGTTCAGTTCCGCTCTGTGGCCTTTTTCAACTCTGGGCTGGCCCGAGCAAACCCAAACCTTGAAAAAGTTTTATCCCACTTCTGTGCTTTGTACCGGATTCGACATCATCTTCTTCTGGGTCGCGAGAATGATTATGATGGGAATCAAGTTTATGGATGAGGCCCCCTTCCGTGACGTCTACATCCATGCGCTGATCCGGGATGCCGAAGGCCAGAAGATGAGCAAGACCAAGGGAAACGTAATCAACCCACTGGTCATGATGGATAAATATGGCACCGATGCCCTTCGCTTCACATTGGCGGCATTCGCGGCCCAGGGCCGGGATATCAAACTGGCCGAAGAACGTATCGAAGGTTACCGAAACTTTTGCAACAAACTGTGGAATGCCTCGCGATTCGTTCTGATGAATCTGGAAGACTACAAGGGGACCTGCGAGTTGGATTCCAACACAGAACGTCCTGCCGCGCATCGGTGGATTCTCAGTCGCTTCAACGAAGCTTGCAAGGAAGTTAACCACGCGCTTGAAGAATTCAAATTCAACGATGCGGCTTCCGCTATCTACAAATTTATCTGGAACGAATACTGCGACTGGTTTATAGAACTGTCCAAACCGCATTTGTATGGAGAAAGAGATAAGGAAGCAACCCAGAATATTCTTGTCCATGTGCTGGAAGCCAGCTTGCGTCTGCTTCATCCTTTCATGCCGTTCATAACAGAAGAAATCCGAAGCAAACTTCCTTCAGCGTCTGGAAGCATCATGGAGTCCCATTTTCCGCAGTACGAAAAAAATAAGTCTGACAAAAAAGTGGAAAAAACTTTTTCCACAATCATCAACGTCATCACTTGCGTACGCAATATTCGCGGTGAGATGAATTTGAATCCCGGTCTCAATCTCGATCTACTGATCCGAACCGAACAATCTCAACATGCTGAAATATTGGAGACTCATTCTCTCTACATCAACACTCTGGCGCGAGTGAACCTCATTGAATCAGGCCCTGAAGTGGAGAAACCGAAGGTTTCTGCCTCATCTGTTTCCGATGGAATGGACATCTTTGTCTCACTGGAAGGCAAGATGGATTTTGCTGAAGAAAAGAAACGCATAGAAAAAGAGTTGAAAAAAATTGAAAAAGATATCATAGTTCTAGTTAAGAAACTCTCCAACAAGAACTTCATCGATAAAGCGCCTCCTGAGGTTATCGAGAAAGACAACCAGAGAAAACAAAATCTCTCTGAAAAACAAACCCGGCTCAATGTCCACTTGGAAACTATTGATCAGGCACTCTCCTGACATCAGCCGGTAAGATCGGGTAACGACCCGAAATTTTGATTAATTCATTTATGGAAGCCACAACAAAACCCGTAACTCGGAAAGATATTTCTGACGAATCCAAATGGGACCTAAACGGTTTATACCCACAGGGATCTGTTTGGCAGGAAGACTTCGATCAACTGGAAAAAGACATTGCCGGTTACGAGTCTTTCAAGGGAGCCCTTGCGGATTCGGTGAGAAGAATCAAGGCTTGCCTTGAGTTTGACATGGATATCTCCCGCAAGATAGAAAAGCTATATACCTATGCCCACCTTCGCAATGACGAAGACAAAACCAACGCACCGAACCAAAGCACTTTTGAAAAGGTAGTTCGCCTGCACACACGAATTGCGCAAGCCAGCAGTTATATACCATCCGAACTCATGGCCATTCCGGAAGACCGGATGAATGAATTCTTGCAGGATAAAGAACTGGAGTTTTACAAACTGCATCTGGAACGGATACTGAGATTTAGAAAACACACGCTCTCTGAACCGGAAGAAAAGCTTCTCGCCTCGTCGGCGGAGATGGCCAGAGCGGCACGTGATGCTTTTGAAATGCTCGACAACGCAGACCTGAAACTCGGGACCGTGGTCGATGAACACGAAAACGAAATAATCATCACTCAGGGCAATTTTCAAAGCCTCATGCAAAACCATGACCGACGGATTCGTAAAGAAGCATTCAAGACTTTCTATGATGCCTATGCAGACCACCAATACACATACTCGTCACTTCTTGCCAGTAGCATCAAAAAAGATATTTTCTATACCCGCGAAAAAAAATATGCATCGGTCAGAGAAAAGGCCATGTTCAGTGAAAATATCCCGGTTGAGGTCTACGACAACCTCGTCACCACCGTTCACGAAAACCTGGCACCCCTGCACAAATATTTCGCACTGAGAAAACGCATTCTGAAACTTGATGAACTTCACATCTACGACACCAGCGTGCCGCTGGTCAAAGATGTTCATTGGCATGTTGGATACAATGACTCTGTCACAAAGATTCTTGCATCCCTCCAGCTCCTGGGACCGGGCTACACCAAAGTACTGCAAAAAGGGCTTACCGAGAGCCGCTGGGTGGACCGTTATGAATCGCAAGGCAAGCGAAACGGCGCTTATTCATCTGGATGTTATGATTCCAATCCATTTATCCTCATGAATTACCGTGAAGACAATATCAATAGCATGTATACTTTGGCACATGAGGCAGGGCACTCGATGCATTCTTTTCTCTCGCGTCGAAACCAACCGTACCTTTACGCCGATTACACGATCTTCGTTGCCGAGGTAGCCTCAACATTCAACGAAGCCCTGCTCACTAAATATCTGCTTTCACAGGATATTGATCAAAGTATGAAAATCTATCTGGTCTGCAGAGAGATTGACAATTTGCGCGGAACACTGTACAGACAAACCATGTTCGCCGAATTCGAGCACCTGATTTACTCTGCCGCAGAAAACGATCAACCGATGACTCTCGATGCGTTCAAGGAAATTTACCGAAAGCTCCTTGAAAAATATTTTGGTGAAGAAACCACTCTCGATGACTGCCTGTCCCTTGAGTGTTTTCGTATCCCGCATTTTTATTTCAGTTTTTATGTTTACAAGTATGCTACCGGAATATCCGCCGCATACGCACTGGCAGACAGGGTATTGGAGGGAGGCTCTGCTGAATTGAATGATTATTTAAATTTTTTAAAGGGCGGAGGATCAAAATATCCCATCGACCTTCTGAAAGGCGCAGGAGTGGACATGACATCTCCGGCGCCTATCCGTACAGCCCTCGAAAAATTTTCTACCCTGGTGGATCAACTTGAATCACTGACTGCCTGATATTTTTATTATTTTTTATTAAGGAATACGATTTTGAAAAAAAACGGAAGCAACCAACGACCTCCCGGCAGAGGCAATGGCCAACGGCGCAATAATTCGAATACATCAAGAGGCGGTCAAGGCCAAAACGGCAATGGTCAAGGTCGAAGCAACGCCAATAGCGGCCAGAACCGGAATGCCGGGGGCGGCAATGGAAAAAGATCGCATACGCCACATCTCTGGGCGTCTTCCTCTTCATCCGCGACAACATTGACTTCTCACCTCTCCATGGTTAACAAGCGAAATCAGGATGGGGCAAACAAGAACTCCAACGGTAAAAACGGGACTGGACGACCGGGCAATAAATCCAGAGGAAAATTTTCCCGGCAAAATGAAAACAACCGAAACGGCACTCAACAAGGACGACCTGACCAAAAACGTCACAGCAACAAACCCCAAAACAGGACGCATAACAACCCTAAAAATGCTCCGGCAAAATCAACTCAGCCAAGCACATCTGGATCCAGCAATAAACTTGAGTCAAAAACAAATACTTTTGGGTTAGACCCGTTTGAACTGTTTTGTGCTTATCATTTGGGAATCGCACCAGACAACCAGTATCGCCCATCAAACATTAATGAAGTAGCAAGAAGGTTTAATCAGAATACCGGAACCATCCGACAGATTTTAAAAGAATATGGTATGGACTCGGCATCTCTGCTTGACAAGGACTTTGACATGGCACTGGCACAACTGGATATCCAAGTCGCTCCTGAAGGAATCAACCGAACGGAACTGGGGCGGAGCATTTTCGAAGATTTTCTGGAAGCTCAAATAGTGAAGCGGGACTGGAAAAAGATTCTGGAAGAAGACAGGAAGGAAAACGCAAAAGTTTTTGGCCGATAAACTTAAACTGCCATTATCAAATCTCAGTCAAGTTCCGTTCCTTTGGTTTCACGTTCAAATTTTAATCCCTCACGAACAATACGATCCTGCAAGCTCCACGCCCGTCCGTTAGAACACTTCAAATCGTTCATCAAAATAGAAAAGGCGAATCGTTCGCCATCTGCGGACTGAAAATAACCTGACAATGCGCTGATAAAACTAAGCGTCCCGGTCTTCACACGTGCTTTTTCGGAACCGTTGTGACCGTTCATTCTTTTATGAACATTGCCATCCCGACCCATCACTCCCAACGCGGAAACAAATTCCGGGTACACCCCCAAATTGCTATACATGTCCCGAAGCACCGAAACAATCTGGTCCGGACTCAACCGGTTTTGTCTCGATAAACCGGAACCATCTAAAACTCTGAATTGTCCGGATTCATGCCCCAGCGACAGCATGTATTCCTCCATAGCGCGCAGCCCGTTTTCGGTGGTGCCGGGTTGACCATAAAGCTCTGCGCCAATAGTTTTCAAAATCTGTTCTGCCAC
>CEQE01324501.1_pt1 | contig 20459 bp, 14 predicted proteins | sample 356201 | NCBI WGS metagenome assembly CEQE01 (sample SAMEA2619970, study PRJEB7988) | marine metagenome | biome: marine biome (ENVO:00000447); feature: mesopelagic zone (ENVO:00000213) & marine oxygen minimum zone (ENVO:01000065); material: "saline water (ENVO:00002010), including plankton...
TGTTCCAGCTAAAAATGCGCAGTGGTTCCGCTAGACCGGAATATGCACTTTGCGTAACAGCACCGTTACTTTTATTCTCTATCACAATATCTTCACCATAAACTTTACACGGTGATACTAATCTTTCGTCATAATGACTTTATCACTATGCGATAAAGCTTATGTTAGAGTTGACAACATTTTTAGGATTACATCAACTGAACAACAGCTAGCCGAGACCTTGAGAGTAAAGCTTAGCAAAAACGTATATCATTGTATGGACTAGATATGTCGGTTAAGCTATCCAGCCTGACTATAAAATTCATTTTTTAGAGCGACTTACATGGCGGATCAATATGACTTCGGTAATCTTTCACCTATAGAGTTTGAGGCTCTCGTGTCCGATCTATTAAGTTCTGAATGTGGGGTACGATTTGAAACTTTCTCGGAAGGGGCTGATGAAGGTATCGATGCTCGTTATAGTAATGCAGGTGACACTTTTATTCTTCAGGCCAAGCACTACAAGAATAGCTCTTGGAGCGATTTGCAGACAGCTGCAAAAACTGAATCCCCAAAAATTCATAAGCTTAATCCTACTAAATATTTCTTCTTGACATCTCAAAGCTTAACACCTGCTAAAAAAGATAAACTTAAACAGAAACTTAACCATCCATCTGTAACGGTTTCAACCATTATGGGTAAGGCTGAAATAAATGACCTACTAAGGAAGCATAGTGATGTAGAAAAGAGACACATCAAGCTATGGTTATCAAGTTCGGCAGTGTTAGAGCGTTTACTTACCAATGATATAGCGGTTTATACAGAAGCCACTAAGGAAGGACTTGAACGCTCATTCAAAGTTTTTGTTGCAAATCCAAGCCTAGCAAGGGCCGCCGAAGTCCTAAAGAAACATCATTGTTTGATTGTTTCAGGCCCTCCTGGCGTAGGTAAAACGACACTAGCGCAAATTTTGGCAGCGGAATACTGTGAAGACAATTGGGGTCTTCTAGCTATTAGCAGTATTGAAGAAGCATACAAGAGTTTTCAAAAAGAAAAAAAGCAAGTGTTTATTTTTGACGACTTCCTCGGGAAAATAAAACTGGACACCAGATCGTTAGCAAAAGACGAGAGTAAGATCGCTCAGTTTATGCAATTAGTAGCAAGTCGTCGGGATAAGCGATTTATACTTACGACTCGTAAGTACATTTTGGAAAAAGCACGGACGACTTCTGAAGCGATAGATAACAATCATACCGATCTAACTGAGATTGAGCTTGATCTTGAAGTTTACACTAGAGAGATAAAAGCTCGAATTTTGTACAATCATTTGTATCATTCAAGTCTCAAAGAGAATGCTATCAAGGCGCTTCTAGAAGGCGGAACTATCGCTCGTATAGTAGACCATCCGAATTATATGCCACGAATTATTGATTGGATGACAGATCATGTTCGGTTTATAGATATAGCCCCTGAAAAATATCCACAATCGTTTATCCAAGCACTAGCTAAACCAGACAAAATATGGGAAAAACCTTTTCAAGAACATATTAGTAGCGAGGCACGCATTCTACTTTACTGTATGTATTTTTCGAGACGCGAGGGCTTCTTTGACAGAGGCATCAATGTTGAAAAGCTGAAAGATTTTTGTGTTAGAGCTTTAACAGTTTTCGGTATAAAGAACGACTGGAATGGTTCTAAGAGTAGATTTGAGAATACCCTACGAGAAGTCAAATCATCATTTATTGTAGTACAAGAAGGAAAAGTAAATTTCATTAACCCTTCAGTTCAGGATTTTCTTGCGCGGAAAGTACGTGATATAGATATTATGGTGGGATTAGCTAATTCAACAACAACCTTTGATATCGCCGAAGATATATGGAAAGCATCATCTGAATATTTTGAACCAAAGCCTGCAAAAGTGACTAAGATTGCAAATGCAATATTGACTCAGATTCTATCGGGTGAAGTCGAAGGATTGCTGAGCTTAGAAAAACTGGGGCCTTTACTCGGTGACTTACTCATTGCATCTGACAAATCTGACGTTGCCGATTTTTTACGCGCTGGAGGTGTGGCCTCTAACTATTGTATTATCGAAGAGGAGTTGCCTCATCTCTTGTATGAGCTAATGGTGGGGAAGTATGTAAATTTACAATATGCCAAATTATGTGGCAGATGGCTTCGACTACGTCTATTTAAATTTCTGTCACAGAGAGATTCTGTATTGCCGATTGATGAATTAGGAGTGCTTGCTGAAAACCTTTCAACATACGGTGAAACGATGTGTGAGAGATTCCGTGAGCATTTTATTGAAGCGGCAAGCGAATGTATTGACAGTTTGGAAGTTACAGAGATTGATGACGGCGATAGATCAGAAGAGGTCGTTAATGAATGTTTAATGCACATGGAGCGAATTGATAATTATATTGGGCAGCATCTAAACTACTCGAAACGCGTTGAACTTGAGAGACATATTGATGCAATTCATCAATATAATGAGTATATGGAGGAAATGTGGCACGAAGAAGAAAGTTTGTATCGGTCTTCAGCTAGCTCAGGGAACTTTAATTCCCAAGGATTATTGAGTAGATTAGACGCGGCTAGTGTAGCTTTCTCTAATGAAGATTTGAGCAACATGTTTTCATCTCTTAAGAAGTGAACATGTACATTTACTTAATTTGTAACATTCACATTTAAATAAAGTGAGTACGCAGTTAAACTCCAAAGAGTTGTATTGCAACTTTGGGGTGAGGCTTACGATAGCCACAGTGAACTAGGGCGAAAATACTCAAATCACCGTATATGTGTCCTAAAGATGACCAAAGGTAGATTAAGCTTCAGATACACATTTTTGACACTGGCAGTAAAAGCAAAATAATTCCCATATATAAGTTTTTCTAGTTTCTACCCCATTTAGTCTCAGTAATAAGCTGTTATACGTAAAAGGAGTTTGACAACTTGGCAAAGTATCTAAGAGACGAACATCTTAAGAACATTACTATAAATGAACAGTCTTTAGAGCTTGTAAATAGCTTTCTTATCGAGCGCGGTATTTCAATCAACAGAGAGATTGAGCAGGCCAATGGCAGTAAAGATGACATTTTGCTCCTTACTTATGTCATTAGATTCGATAATCGTGGCTATAAGTTGACTGACTTCAATGATGTAAAAAAATATTTCTCTCAAGCAAATAAAGTAGAGCGTATCATTTTTACTCTTGACTCAAATACTAGTGAACGTACAAACAGAATGTACGGCACTCACTATGAGATTAGGTTTGATTCAATAGATCCAAACAATACTTATATTCAAGTTGCTTCCGATGATGGCGATGCAGTTGATGCTGTATTCAGTGGACTCAAAGAGATTATAAACAAGGGTAAAAATAAGAATGGCCATATACGTAATACTTGGAGCCAACTCTTAGTTCAAATATTCGGTGTAGCTGTTGGTTTTCTAATAAGCCTTATCGCTGGTTTAGAGGCGTCTCCGCACCTCAATATCGAAAATTCATTTGTAATTACCTTTCTTTTTGCATTTCTAGTTTTCTCAAATGCTTGGGGTTTTATTAATCAGCAACTACTTCGCTTTTTAGATTTTGCTTTTCCAAATGTTAGGTTTGTGCAACCAAATAAAAACTCATTACATTGGCTAGCTCAGGCCCTGGTTGGGGGCTTAGTCGTAGCGTTTACATTGTTGATTATTAGTGGAATTTTCGAGTGGGTAGGTAAAATACTAGGGCAGTTCGTTGCAAATTGAGCGTATAATAAATCAATCAAGTACGCTCACTACGATCGCAGGACGTCATTTTATGCCTCCGCTTATTAGGGGCGTTTGATTTATTCGGAGAATATATGCTCGCGTATCTTAAATATCGAAAAGCGCTACATTCTTTAAAGAAGGAGGTGGCAAAACTTGAGAATGAATACGTTAAAATTGAAAAGAGCTATGAGGGGATCGATGATCAAGGTCATTTATCTTTTTTAGCTTCTCAACAACATGATTTAGACATGTGGATAGAGTATAGAAAAACTTCATATTTAAAGTCTAAAGCCGACTCACTACTTGTTCCAATGCCAGATGAAAGTGAAGCACATATGTATACTTCATATGATTTTGGGGACGAAAGTGGTTCTGTGAGAATCTTAACATTAGAAGGTATTCACCATTTAAGATCTAAGATAAGAGAAGAACAAAAAGCTAAACGTGATGTAATCGCTTTTTATTTCACTTTATGTACGGGTTTGATTGGTGCTGTAATAGGTCTCGTTTCAGTGCTTAAAAAATAAATCTCACAAGACGTTTAAAAAGGCAAAAAACAGTTAGCATTTCCTCCTTCATCGCTTATTTTATCTCCCAAAATCAGCGAGGCTGTATACCCTAATCCGCTTAAGATATGTTGATTTTGCCTTTAATAAGTAATGATAGGATAGCGGACTGATCTTTCGCGCTATTCCCAATACTTTCGAACCTGCTCCTAAATTAAAGTGGGGTTGGGATAACCCTAGCCCAAGTATACAGATCAAATTCTATAAATTTCTTTTCTTGTTGAGAATGCTCTTCTACCACCCTCAAGTATTTCACAGCATTGATCTTGAGTTTCTCTGTTGTCTATCGATCCCATGCCAACGATAGATGATTTTTCATTAGACGCAACAAGTGGTATCACTAATTCTGCGTCACCAAGAACTCCTATGTTTGAGTTATGTGTTACAACGATAATCTGCCTTTTCTCTTTACAACGACGAAGATTAGAGACCACACTATTGAAGATGAACTCTGAATCTAGGTTATCCTCTGGTTGATCGATGATTAAAGGGAGATTACTGTTTGATTGGATTAGGATAGACAACATAATTGATTGTTGCTGTCCCAAGCTCAACTCACTGATATCTTTAACATCTGCGTCTCGTTGAGATTTGTTATGGCGTGTAACAGTCAGTTTAGGTCTTTCTCTGAATGGGATAGATAAAACTTTCTCCAGTATTAAGCCGCAAATTTTCGTCTTAACATCTTCAATCTCAACTTCGCTCAACCCCAACGTAGATAAGAAATCATATCTCTTGAATTTCATATTCTTGTAAAACTCAAGAGGTGATATTGAATTGGAAATTTTGTCACTATTTGCCCATCTATACCAACCAGTAGCATCTTTGATGAATTTTGAGAACTCTTTGGAAAGATATCCTACACCAACTTTGGCTTGTACAAACAACCCATCAACAGAACCAGATAAATCTTGGTTAACTCGTGTGCAAAATTCCAGTCTGTGTTTCTGTATTTCTTTGCTAATTCTATCTCGTTCTTTATAAAGGTTTGATCTCTCAGCTTTGGTTTCTGTTAGCTTATTGGCTGACTTTTGAATGTCTTTTTGTCGTTGTTGAAGCCTAGTAATGTCATTGGATAGAGTGACAAATTTGCCTTCATCATAGGGGATTTTCTTATCGTCTAATTCTTTCTTTTTGACTTCAATTTGTTGCTTCGCTGTTCCTTCTTTGCCACGCCAAGCAATAACTTCACTTCTGAGCGCGGTCAATTTTTGTTCTAGCTCTTCACTTAACTCTTTTTGGTGTCTGTCAACGATATCAGAGAACTCTTGGACGATACCCAGTACATTATCGACATAATCTTTACCGACATGAACTTTGGTTCTATCTATGTTGAGTAATTCGGTAATTTCACCTTTATCAGATAAGACTTGCTTATATTTTCTGCTCAAGGCACCGAGTGATTCCTCTAACTCTTTTCGTAGTGCCTCTTTTTCGATCAAACTAGAATGAAGCCTCATCAACTCACCAACGTTCTGTTTTTCGTATGCGAGTTTCTTGCTCAGTAATTCTTGTAGTTCTTTGTCTACATTGGATTTTTCGGCAACTTCATTAGTTAAATTCTGTAACTGCTCGAAATTTGTTGTTAGCTGTACGATTTTTGAACGGTCTTCGTCTTTTAGGTGCTTAACATTTGTGAACCCATCGAAGAATTTCAGAAGCTTTTTGTCTTTATCGTCCTCATCACCATTACTTGAAAATGTAGTAAATCCCTGAGAGTAAGCTTCCAACGGAACTTGTGCGTTAATGTTATTAGAATCTCCATCTATGCATGTCAAGTTGCCGTGTTCAAGAACGTATTTGAACTCTTGCCCAGCTTCGTTTTCGTATGTTAGTTCAATTCTTGAAGGCCATGCATTACTTCCTTGGACTGCGGTGGTATCGACAGGGTTGTTTGATGCTTCTTGGATAGCGGTCACAAGAGTGGATTTGCCTGTTCCACGACCACCAATAATACAGTTCATATTATTACTAAGTTCGATAGTCATCCCATCAAGTATCCCGCCTGATGCTTTGATTTCTTTGAATCTTGGTAGGGCAATAGGAACGTCATCCTCAAGCCTAACCCGAGAGTCATGACTCATCAGGGCTATTCGTAACCCATCGAAACTTAATTCATCTAACTTGAAACGGGTTAGACGATCAGCACCAGACGCATTTTTACCAAATGCATTCATAGAATGGGCATCAGAAGACATCACTTTGGCTAACTTATAACTGTCAGGTAAGCCAAGGCTTTGATTTCTTTTCTTCATGGCATGTTTTCTATCTGGATTATTATCTTCCTGTGTATAGAAATCCACCGATTCATGGTTTTTGATTTCCAATGCAAATATTGAAGGGTGTTGAAATGCCAGATCAAAGTTTTCGTTGAACTTACCAATGGTGTGCTCGAACCCAGAATCAACCTCAATATGAGCTAAGATACCAAAACCATTATATTTTTTGACATACTCTAAACACTCGTAGATCCCTTGCGTTGAGAATGTTTTATCTGGATTGAAGTTAAGTTTGCCGTAGAAATCTTCTAGATCTTGAGTTGTTGGGAAGTAGGAGAGTAGATGCCCTTGAGTTGTGGATATTTCTATTCCAGGAACAACGAGCAGGTCTTCTTTGCCTTCAGCTATATTTACCGCATCAATAGAATTGCGAATTTTGTTATGATCAGTGATGCTTATGATTGATAGGTTTTTCTCTATTGCCTTTGCAATAATGTTTTCTGGCGTCATCTGACTATCGGTGACATCATAAGAACCGTCAGAACCATAACTGTGAATGTGGAGATCTCCACGATGAAACCTTGCTCCAAAAGTCATACGAAATCCAACCTTTCAATTAAAACAGAGACTTAATCCATCTTAACGAAACTGATTGATAATGTCATATTGCACTGTGATTGATTGCGTTTAGTCCTCCTGTTCTGCATCAACCTCACTCCCTGTTGCTCATCATATCCTTTTCTATAGCCCTCGGACTTAGTGTTCCAACTTTTAATTAAAGAGGCGGAGCGAATGAATTAAACAGATCGCTTTCGACCTACTTTACATCCATCAAAATGCTCGCGAAGCTTTACCCAACGCCGCATGACACGTCGAACTTCAGCTCGCTCATGTTCCCGTGGCGTAGGGGTTTTTTTATGTTCTTTAATCATTTCGCAATACAATTCTTTTCGTCAGTCACGATTTCTTTTTTTGGCATTATGATACTTTCATTATGATACTTTCATTATGCGATTTACCTAATGTTTAACAACCAGTAATAACCGCGTCACACTACAATATGGTGGTATGTGAGAGCAACTATCAGATCTTTAAAGACTCTAGAGTTTCAGATTGACTCTGGACTCTACTCTGGAACACTCGCATTTGCTCGACTGTCTTTACTCCAATACCGTGTCGCTTGCCGAACTCATCGAGATCTAGCGAGAGGTAGTCGTTCGGCTGCTTGTAGCCTTGGAGATACAGCTCTTCGTCCGTCGGGCAATCCATCCGAAGTAGCTCCGCAATGTAGAAAGCATCTCCAGGAGTTATTTCTTTCTCTAAATCTTCAGTGTCATACCACAAGTCTATAACTTCCCAATGAGAAGTACCGCTATGTTCTTCGACCCAATTGTTTATATTCTTCACCTTTGTCTCATGCTTCGCTTTACCCTCGACGATAGTTCGAAGCTTTATCAAGGCATTGTTTGCTTCGGCCTCATCCTCACCAGATACAGCCTCTACAGGATTTTCGTCTTCCAGTTCATAGTATCCAAGCGCTTCGAAGTACCCCTTTCCAGGGAAGTTTCTTTCGATTTCTTCTTTCTTGTCGCGGCTTATTACTCTGTAGCCTTCTTTGAGAACGACTTTAGACTCGAAAGGGTCACTGTCTGGAATGTAAACATACTTGAGAGGCATGTCTTCCGCGATGCTGAAGGCCATCTCTAAAATCTGCAATTTTTGGATGGCTTTGTTGTAGCTTTGAGGTGAGCCGCCGTCCAACTCGGCGACTCTCTCTGAAGCTTTTTCGACTCTCTCTTCGAGCCTTAATACACCGCTAGGTGTTGTGATTTTTTTTACAATCTCCTCGGCTTCTGACTGAATTTCCTGGTCGGTCAATAGCTGATAGGTGCTGGTCTTTTTGCTGCCTTTTTGGACTCTACCAGGCTTCCCCTTGTTCGATGAACCAAAGAGGAAGAATAGTACGACTAGAATTACGATAATGACTATCGTTTCCACGTTTAATTTCCTTTTTAATGTGGGTGTTTGACCACTATACCGAAATCATGCAATCTGTCGAAGGTTGCTTAAGGCAACTCATACGGTGATTGGTTATCCAAATCAATAGCGCATTGACCATTTGTAGGCTTCTTACCTATGTGGGTAGGGCATTTATCTTCGACATCTCAGACTCACACTTGCTACATGAACATGCAAAGTCATAGCACTCTGAAATCTCATTCTGCCTGGAGTGCACATCTTCAACCAGAAATTTCGGATGAATATATGAATAGGTTATTTCATCACCAACCTCTATATCTCTGATGGCCCTTACATAGGCAATAGGCTCGTTGAAGGTACGGTAACTGCTGAAGTAACAAACGCCATAGGAATTGGGAGAGCAGTGATGATTGACCCGATTTAATAACGCAGACAGCTGTAATCGCACTTTTAAATCATTGCTTTCTGAAGGTATGAGGTAATTTCTAACATGATAAGTACATACATTGCGCCATGTATTTAATACGTGCAGATATGGCTTGTTATACTTTCTGGAAAGCTTTTGAAGATATCTTTTATCGTGGGCTGGGGGTACTTCAAACACTCCATTAATAGCTTCCAGGCCGAACGACATGAATTCTCTGCCTAATGTTTCTGGCGACCGATAAATTGCTGCAACAAATGCACACGCATCGCTCTGATTCCCACCGAAATCTTTCGGACTCATTACATAAGAGCATCTAACTGGTTCAAGTAAAACTAGGTCGTCCTTCTTAAACTTTCTCAGACTGTAAACCCCGTACTGTTCTTTTTCTTTCCTTATCTCGACAGCATGAGTGTAATACAGTTTATCTTTTCGTTGCGGCATCATATTCATCCTATTTTTCAATAGCTTGAGATTTGCAATTTCATTTCAAAGAAATTGCGGGTTACAATGCCGCTATTTTATCTTACTTAAAATTTTAGGCTTGTAAATAGGTGAACTTCTATAAATGTATATTCGACATTTCTTAGAGCGGGATTAAGTGAGGCATTCGTTACAACTGAAAAACCTTACTCCATATTTTATGCCAATTATTGAAAAATCTGCTTTATATTGTAGATCCATATGATGAATCCAACACATAGGTTAAATCGTTGAGTTTGTGTTCAAGCTCCGGCGAAAATGGCACAGAGCCGTCTGTCAGGTCTGATAAGGCTCAATCTTTATAAGTGTCCGATTGAGATTAATCTAATCCAATTTAATCTGTTAACACCAAGCGATTCTGTCGGTCTTTAATTACCACGCGATTTTGTCGCACTCACTAATTACCAAGGGAATTTGACGGTTATCTTTTAACCGTGTTTCTTCTTTGCTTTTTGCATAGGAGAGACGCTGAGGATGATCATGTTAAATTCCAAAGCGCAATTGACTGTAGACGTTATTGCCAAGGTTGCTGAGCGCAAGATAACCATTGCTAATGCCGTCAAACTCCTGAATAAATCCAGACGTACCATTGAGCGTTACTTGAAGCGGTATCGTGAAGTCGGTATTCGTTTTGTGGTTCATGGCAATACAGGTAAAGAACCAGTCAACAAAACACCAAATTCATTGAAGCAGCAAGTTCAATCACTTATCCGAGAGAAATATTACGATGTCAATCTGCTTCACTTGGGAGAGTTGTTGCAAGCCAACGAACACATTGAAGTAAAGCGTGAAACTCTGCGTAAGTGGGCGCATGATATTCATCATGTGAAACGTGCTAAACGCAGACGTGGCCGTGTACACAAGCGTAGAGAGCGTATGGAAAGCGTGGGATTAATGTTGCAAATGGATGGCAGCACACATCGGTGGTTTGGCACCCAAAAGACCTGTTTGATTGCCATGATTGACGATGCCAACAGCCAGTTGTTTGCCGAGTTTTTTCATGCCGAAACAACCGCTGGCTGTTTGAAGCTACTGCGCTCGGTGGTGGAGAAAAAAGGCGTATTTAAAACTTTGTATGTTGATCGCGCAGGTATATTCGGTGGACCTAAACGTTGCAACTTCTCTCAAGTACAGCGGGCATGTGAAGAGCTGGGTATCGAAATTATCTTCGCCAGTTCACCACAGGGTAAAGGGCGAATAGAACGGGCGTTCGATACCTTGCAAGATAGGCTCGTCCCTGAGTTTAGAATGCGCAATATCACTGATATGGCAGCGGCCAATGCGTACCTTCAGCATGTCTTTATCCCGCAGGTCTGGCATAAAAAAATGACCGTAAAGCCATCTACGACGGATTCTGAATATCAACCGATACCCAATCACGTCAACCTTGATGATATCTGTATAACCAAAGTGCACCGCAAAATTCGCAACGATCATACCTTCACTTATAAAGGGTAATTTTACTTTATTGAGTCACCCATAAAACACTCAATTGCCCATCAGAAAATCGAAATCAGAAACGTGATCGGCAAGCAGTTTGATGTCTACTTCGCAGGTAGAAAACTAACGGTATCACCAGTGATAGAGCCAACGAAAGCGCCGCTAGACAAATCCTATACGACGCACTCAGAAGACATTGAGATACAGAAAAAGCTTGATGTACTGGCGTTGGCAGACAAGCTTGGCAATGTAGCAGAGGCGTCTCGTCTGAGCGGCGTATCTCGCGATACTATCTACCGACACCGAAAACTTGTGAAAGAAGGTGGTGCCGACGCGTTAAAGCGCCAAGAACCTCCGAGCCTACATCATAAGAATCGCACTGACAAAGCTACCGAGCAAATCGTAATTGAGTTCTCGCTAGCCAATCCACATCTTGGTCAAGTGCAAGTGTCACGACTGCTCAAATCTGAGCGGAACGTCACGATACATGCTAGCGGAGTCCGCAATATCTGGCTAAGGGAAAAGATGAACACTATGGCGCTGAGAATAGACAAATCATCTGTAAAGTAATCAGGATGTTGAAAATCGGACTTGAAACTGTATTTACATACAGTTACTTTAGGATTGTTAATTTTAATGATCCTGAAGGCGCACATGTTTTGAAATTTACGATGATATATGGTCCATCTGGAGTAGGTAAGGAAAGTGTTGCTAGGGAACTGGCAAAAAGGAAAAACTGGCGATTGTTTCCACAGCATTTGGCCTTTGACATTTCGTGTGCAGTGATCGGATTCGGTAATGATGGCTTTGAGGCATATCAGCGTCAGACATGCATTGAAGCCTTCCAAACGCTGATCGATAACAACACCAATGGATTGGTGTTTACGTTTTGCTATGTTCACCCCGCTAGTAACTATTTCATTAACGGCTTGCTTGAAATGTTAGAGCGAAACGACATTAGCCCTAATTTCATAAGATTATCTTGTACTTACGATGAGCACGTATGCAGAGTTATCGACGAAAGACGGAAAAACACCAACAAGATTCAGTCGAAAGAGTACCTTGACAATTATCTAGATAAATTTGATTTTTCAACTGATATACCAAAGGTAAAAACATTCCATTTAGACAATACAGGAATGTCTATTCAGGCAACTGCGGCAGCGATTGAACGCTACCTAGCCACGACTACGGAGAAAAGTCTATTGTCATAGCCTCAAACCGATGCTAATTTCAAAGCGTCAAAATCGCTTGGTAGTTAGACCGTCAAGTTCCCTTGGTAATCACACTAATCCAATTTAATCGTTATTTTGGATTACATTTGCATAAGATGAGCTGCTAGTAGCGTATTTCTGTTCAGAGCGTTAGATCGAACTAGCGCTGATAAAAATACTTTATGGCTGCCAATTAGAACCACTTGTTGTTTAGCTCTCGTCACAGCGGTATATAGTAAGTGTCTATCGAGGTTTCTGGTGCTTTTAACCACGACAATAACACGCTCATATTGAGAGCCTTGTGACTTATGTACGGTCATCGCATAAGCTCGTTCAATATTGACTAAATCGTTCAGTGCTAGCTCAACGATATTACCCTCAAAGTCAATGGTTACATTTTCAACATTGCAGGTCATTACTTTGCCGACAGAGCCATTTCGAATGTCTTTTTTATAGTCATTGCGTGTGAACATGACCATTTCGCCAATCTTAAGTGGCCTTCCATCAATGTTATGGTTTACATTGCCAAATTCAGTGTGCTTTAAAGTTAGCTTTTCACCAACAGCAAATTCATCGTAAACATGGTTATTAAGATTAACCACGCCACCTTCGTGGTGCTTAATTGACGAAAGCAATACAACATTATCATCAGCACCTTTACCACCAAGCTCTCGATAAACTCTCATGCACATTGCTTCAATGTTGTTAGGTTCACATTCAATAAAGCTAACACCACTACCTATTCCTTGATATTGAGTGAATGGTACTTTCATTTTATTTGCAGGGAAGTTTCGTATCGCAGAGGCAATGTTTGGAATGCCTGAGCTTTCAGATTGTCTTTTAACTACGGATAAATGCGGATTTGCTAAAGGAAGGTTGACCAATATATGTATGCCAAGCCCAACACTTACAGGGGGCAACTGCTCTTGGTCGCCCGCTAGAATAATTCGCCCACGTTTTGGTACACGCTTTAATACTTTAAGTAGGGACAAAACATCCACCATAGACGCTTCATCTATGATTATCACAGCATCTTCGTCAATATCGTCTGGTGCGACATTGTGAATGAAACCAGCTATGGACATTGCTTCTCTGCCTGTGACCTCTGTAATGCGTTGTGCGGCTTTTCCTGCTAGAGCCATGAGGATTATTTGCTTAGTCTGATTTAAGCTCTCTAGAACGTAACAGATGGCCTCTAAAACCGTCGTCTTGCCACAACCAGCTCCGCCAGTAAGTAAAGTAATGGAATTAGTACAACATTGCAGCACGGCATTCCGTTGCTGTTCTGTTAGTGAAAAGCCTACGCCTAACTCGAAGGCATCAATCATGCTATCAACTCTTGTTTCGAGTGCTTGGCTGTACGTTTTTTCCATTAAATGCTTGATTATACTCGCAACCGAAGACTCAACAATATCCATGCTTTTTACTTGCACAAGGTTGTCGTGAATAAGTAATTCACCCTGCTTGACTGCTACATCAAATGCCTTTGAGCCAAGCGATTTTCCAAGCATACGGTTGAGTTGATAGTTTACTTTGCTAGTTTCGAGGCATGTATTGCCAGAATTAAAGCCATTAAACATGACTTGTTTTGCATAGGCGATAAGGCGTTCAGGCGCATCTTCTTTCATCTCCAGACGGTCTAGAGCAAACGCATCGACTGCCGATAAATCCGCCATAAATGCCGTTAGGAAATAAGGATTCTTTTTGATCTGCTCATACGCTTGCTGTTGCCATATGGAGATCACTGAATCGCCAATGTAAGGGGGCACCCCTAAGTCATCAAGTAATCGCAATGCTCCCAGCTCTTCATATTGCTTAAGTCCAGCAATAACACGTTGAGCAACTTCCTCACCCAAAATTGGTAATAAGCGCTCAATATCATTATTTCGAGCGATGTCGTAAAGGGTGTCGCCATAGAAGGTTACAAGCTTGTCCGCTTTAATTTCACTGATGCCTTTAAAGTCAGGTGATTCAGCCAATAAGCGCTTGAGGTTTTCATGAGCCGCTTTAACAAAGTCCATCTTTATCGGTGTGATGGTATTCTCAATCGCTGTGGTGCCATCTTTCCACTTAATTGGGGTTTGCTCGACATGACCTTTTACATACCAGATGTGCATCTCTCTAAAAAGGCGAGGGGAGCGAGCTATTTGGTAGTTCGCTTTTACCACAAAACGTTGATTACTGCCGACTGCTACTGCTGAAAATATAACGCCACCGATACCACCACGGCGGCGTATTTTTCGTATTTGTAGTTCGCCTTCAAACACATTCATTAAAGCCGTCCCGTCGCTAACAAGTAATCTTCAATCGCAGTGAGTCGCTTGAGTTTGTTTTTTGTTTCTTCTAGCTCTTTTGTGGTTTTATATAATTGTTCTTCAAGTGCGGCGTTGGTTTCTTGAGATTTTTTTAGCATACGTTTATCAATGCTAGATTTTCCAGTTGTTGCTTTAGTTGTGTGCTGCTCTGAAGGGGGTCTGATATCTTCAATCAAAATACCTTTTGCGATCAAATCAGCTTTTACATCCTTATATTTGGCTCTGATTTTTGAGTTTTCAGTAATGCGTTTTCTATCAAATTCGCATTCTCTTGCGATCATTTTTTTGTTCAAGTCGAGTCGGTTTGGCAAGGTATAATCTTCCCAGTCACCTTGTTTTTTTCTTTCGTCAACGAAAGCGTTGAATCGTTCAAGGTTAATTTTTGCCGCAGGATTACTCATCACGCCTCCCTGTGTTTTTTCATCTTTGTAGGGTATACAAATTGAGGGTCGATACCTTGGTCTTCCAGCATCTGATAGCAATCATTCAACCTGAGTTTGAGTTCGGCTTTATCAGCTTTAAGCCCATCAATTTGATTGTCTTTTTCCTTAAGAGTTTCCTCGTAATCTGTTGATGTCTTCTTACCTTCAGACTTATAGCCTCTCAATACGTCCCTTACTCTTTTGTACTCCTCCATATATTTCTTATTCCGATTGAGAGTCATCCGAGTAATGCCACAGCGGTCGGCAATATAGTCGTGTCCAAACTCGTGTTTGTACTCAGGATTACTCTCAAAGAAACTAAGATTAGATAATGCTATGGATAGCCAAGGCGGTGACTTACTCATACGGCTTCCTCTGGGTCGAATACTTGTACAACTGGTATTTCGTTGTCTTTGGCATTTATTGTACGCTCATAAGCCCTCAGAGCGCTCTCACAGCCATTAATAGTGTCTATGCAATATTGGACATGCTGATCTAATGGTTCTTGCTTGTTAAGCGTGTGAGACAGCTCTTCGTAATTTGGCAACAGTGCAGCCAACTGTGTTTCGTAATGCACTTTGGTATTGATGATGGATTGCTTCGCTTCTTCATCATCAGGAGCTATTCCAAAATGTTGACATCCATTACCATCATCACCCCGAAGACACATCATACCTTTCTCACAAGGGCTTACGTCTAGATCACGATTACATGTTCCCCATGGGGTGTAGTGAACGACTGATAGTGTATGGTTGAGCGCATTTTCAATCTCGCTTTCGCTAACGTTATTATCTCTCATCCGTTTTACACGTCGTCCTAACACGTCATCAGGCGGTGTTTCAGACATGTAGCGAGACCTTATATTTTCGGCTCGCTCCTTGGCCGTGCGGTGGTCGTATTGTCGTGTTTGCCCAGCCTTTCTTCCCATGAACAAGTCGATCATACTTTCGTTTTTACCGGAGCGAAGCAGGGCAGTCGTTAGCCAGTGTCGGAACTGGTGAGATGTGATATTCACAATATTGTTATCATCGTCACGGATATCGTAACGTCTGAATGCGGATTTACTTCTGGATGAATCTTCTGTTAACCAGTTACTCATCTCATTTTTCATCATTGGTCTGGGGACAAATCCGTATGACTCTGTCGATGCGGTGAATGTGTCATCTTTGACTATGAACAGAAAGTCGCTAAAAGGCATATGAACTGAGTATGACGTGGATGAAACTGTTTCACTGACTTCACCGTCAACTTCATTTTCATGAAATATCCGCTGTTGATATTCACGATAATAATTCATGGCCAGTGAGGCGACAGTTTCTTTAGATATCACGACCTGTATGTTGGACGACTTACTGTTTGGAGATGTCTTGGCAGAGATTTTGCCAATTACGGCATCTGCATATATACCTTTTCTTTCAACTCCCCCTTTTTTAACCACTCTCAAAGAATTGTAGGTTAGTCCTGATTTGTGCACAGAGCCAGTGCTTCCAATCTCACTTCTAAGGAAATAGGCATCAGAACAGTAGCCACTTTTATTAAGTGCTTCTGTTACGATTGAATACCTATTTGGAAATGTTAATACATCGATAAAAGCCTGCTCCTTCCGGCTCTCTACATCTTTAGCAAAGGCTCTGAATGGCTCAGTAATTTCAATGATGCGTTTATGTGATTTGACGATCACATCCTGCCACTTACGCGGCAGTGGACGAGCGTTGGCAAGTTGACCTTTTTCAGTTAATACTCTAAGAAACCATCTCTCGGTCTCTTCATCGTACCCAATACAATCCTTATGTAATCTGCATACTTCCCCAAGTCGTAAGCCAAGCCCAAGAAAGAAGGGCATAGCTAAAAGTCGTAGTTCGTCATAATAGGGTTTTGGTTCAGGATATTTCGCGGGCTTCCCTCGTGCTAACCTGCGCTTATCTTCTTCAAAACGATGCTTTATTTTGCCGATGTAAACATCGATATTTTCTTCATGTTTCTTATCTCTGGCATGGTCTGAACTTTCAGTTGTAGCATCGGCCCTATCTAGTGCGGGGTTATCCATCTTTACCTTTGGCATAAAGGATCGGCATAATTTGTTCGCTACAACGAATTTCTTAACAAAACTAACTATGGTCTTGTAACGCTCAAAAGGGCCTCTACGAACAAAATGGGCTTCAAGAGTTGGGATGACAGCATCTAATTTATCTTGATTAAGGGCGAGTAATGATGAAGTCTCATAGTGATAAAATTCGCCTAACCATGCTGTGTAATTCATCAGTTGGGAGATGGATTTAGGAGCGCCTTTGTGGCCTTTAATATTATGTAGGATGTATAGCCGATACACATCAGCCCATGTACCTTCTATTGGGATCTTTTTTTCTTCTGGTGTTGAGCTAGTTACCAACTCGCCGGATTCTGTGTAGGGGCGTGTAAAGTAAATGGTTTTATTTCGATACACCCACGTTTTATCATCCCAAGCTCCTTTAATCTTACCTACTTTTACAAGGGCATCAAACTCAGGAAGCGCGAGCTGTTTAAGTTCTATAACTCGTTCTTGAAGTTGCTGATGGTGCTTGCTTAGGCGTTTATTTCGAAGCGTGGTGATTGTGCTCATTATACTTCCCTGATAATGAATTTCTGAGCTTCAACAATCTGTAAGGCTCCCTCGTAAGCTTCATCCAGTTGGTTTTGCACAGGCCCTGATGAGTTGTTGCGAACGAAGTCACGCTCAGCCTCAATCACCTTAAGTTGAGAGGCATGATCTGCATTCTTGAAAGGTCGGAACTGGCCGCATCCGTAGCAGCTCACAGAGGGGTGCCATTCGCATTGAGATTTTTTAAGACACTTGCCTAAATTGATTAAGTCTTTGCCACGAACAAACGTGCCTTTAACTGCGTCATCGTCATCATCAATGATATACCCTTCCCATCGGGCAACTGAATTTGAGAGCATTATCGATGAGTCAAATGTGTTATCGATAAAGTCAATGAGATCGCGGTTATACCGAAAGTAGTGAGAGACCGATGCTGTCGAAGAATGATCTAATGCTATCGCGACCTCTTCCGGCGTTTTTCCCTCCAATACCATCCGTGTTCCGAGTGTGTAGCGGAACCTGTAAGCATTAATTTTTAGAGGAGTTGGGTTACCACTTTCATCTTTTATATATGCAGATTTGATATTTAGTTTTGGCTGTATATATTGATTGAAACTCGCAGAGATTAGTTTCGAACTTTGATGCCATGCATATTCAACCAACTTTTTATCGTTTAAGTAATGTTTATTAGCAGCGCTTCTTTTAAACAAAGGACGTGGTCGGCGAATGCCGTCCAGGTCGCATAGCGACCTGTCGGATTCGCTTGCTATTAACGCCTGAATATCATCCGCCAACTCTTGTGGTAGTTGCCTCAACAGGAAATTGTTTTCGTTTCGTCTTAACTGAGCGACTTTCCCTTTCACACGAGGGATATTGATAAACCAAGCAAAAACTTTACTGTCGTAATACACGTCCTCTTCTCGGAGCAACGCCATTTGAATGGGGCGAAGCCCAAACTTCATGGCGAGTTTGACCATGACCTTGTGCTGTAGCGACAGCCTGTCTTCTTGTAGTGCAACCGAGATTTGTGCGACCTCTGAGCGTGTGAAAGGCCCGTTTTCGTTATCAAGCAAAGAAACTCTTTGTTTGGAACCACTACTGGGTATCACCACCTCATCAAGCTTAAATATAATCGTCTCTTCGAATCCCCAATACGAATTCTCAATTGCGTAGTTAGCGAACTGTCTGATAGCCAACCATATTGCTTGATTTGATTTATTGGCGAGTATTATTGCAGACAGCTGGGAGGATATTTCTTTAGCAAAATTCTTTTCATTACTAAAAGCCTTGTCGGAAAGAGAAATACCTGACAACGCAATAAAACCTAAACTCTGATGATTAAGCGATGCAGGTGAGCGTGATATTGCGGTATCAATCCAGCACTTTGCAGCGATAAAGTTGATATAGGAATAGTTGGAATAGCTATCACTTATACTGTAGAAATTCTCATCCTTGCCTACATTGACAACTCGATGTCTCTTGACCAGATAACCGTTGTCATCTCTTAACCTTAAAGTCTGCCCATGAAAGGTTTCTAATTCGCTAGGGAAGGGGTCATAATCACCGTTCAGCTTTTCAATATGGTCGTACATGTCTTGATAAACATCAGCGGTTTGAGGGCTAAGGTATTTTGTTTGTGCATGACCCATTTATGCTGTTTCCTTTTTCGCTAAATACTCTCTGATACGCTTTTGCAATAAGGCATTCGTGTAACGTTTCGGCATTGAGCTGGTTGATGACCAGCCGCCCCATGTAGTTAACGTATCTTGCATATCTCCTGCTTTTTTCATCGGAGAATTGGAGCCTTCATACTCGTTATCGATACTGTCTCGCAACTCGCCACCTCTCGTCACACGAAATTGGTGGGGATGTACTGCGTCTTTTAATGAGGGGAGCTTGCGGTACAAGCTGTCGAGGACATAGTTCAGACCATCTGTCGTCATTGGCCCTCCGTCCTTTTCACTCACAAATAAATATGGGGTTAGTTTTCCATTAAATGATTTTCGCAGTTTCGGTCTATCTTTTTCGATGTAATCCATCAGCAAGTCAGCCAACCCTTGCGATATCGGTAGCTCACGACCTAGTGTTTTATGGGATGCGCCATCTCTTCGTCCACGATGCTCACTGTCGTTAGTGCGTTGTGTTTTAATCACAACCGTGGGGTTGGTAGTAAGCTTGAGATCCTCGCCGTTGTGCCTAATCAACATTAGTTCCGATGCTCGACAGCCTAATTCGCACAACAACATCACAAGACAGGCATTACGTCTTTGTAGAGATGGTCTAAAAGGATTGACATCGTTAATGAAGTCACCCTCGCTTGGACGCACAATATCTCTGATTAAATTAACTTGTTCTTCAGTGAGTGGCTCTGCTGATTGTGTTTGGTTTTCCACCTCGGCAGAAGAATATTTCCTTTTGCCAAGATGTGCGTTAATTCTCGCCACTTCTCGGCTAAGCGCATCGGCACGCTCAATGTCTGATATTTTCTCTATATATCGGCTGTAGTGATATTGCAGAAAAAGCTTTATCGAATCGACACGTCGATTGAACGTGCTTGGGCTGACTTGTATGCCATCTTCAATATCATGATAAAAATTTAGCAGTAAAAAGGTTGCAAGGTCATTTACTTGCCGTCTTTTGATGATCTTACATTCTGCCGCGTCTTCGAAGAAACGAGGGTAATGTCTGTCCACATATTCATAAAAAATGCACAGGTCTTGTAAGCGACCTTTAGCTGTATTGAATCTGTTAGTTAGCCATAAGTTCCAACCCCACAGTGCAGCAGAGGGTTCAGGGAGTTCGCTTTCCCTCACATTAATCAACATCGGAAGAAGTTGATTCCCGTACTGGGGGTGAGGTATGCATTCGACTTGATAATTCATCATAATGTTACAAAAATGACACGCGATAGATATCCTGTCAATGAAAATAAAAAAGGGGCGGTAAGCCCCTTCTATTTAAATGGTTGTTTTTACTTTAAAAGCCTAGGAGTTATCCACAGCTATGTTACATTTTAAAAAACACGCCAGTTATATCTTACACGCACCACCTGCACAATCATCATCTTCCTCTACAACCAC
>CEQE01324500.1_pt1 | contig 20451 bp, 21 predicted proteins | sample 356201 | NCBI WGS metagenome assembly CEQE01 (sample SAMEA2619970, study PRJEB7988) | marine metagenome | biome: marine biome (ENVO:00000447); feature: mesopelagic zone (ENVO:00000213) & marine oxygen minimum zone (ENVO:01000065); material: "saline water (ENVO:00002010), including plankton...
CTTAAATTACCAATGTGTAAACCATGTCTATCCAAGTGTCAACTTTAACTTTGAATTCCTTTTCACCTCCGCATAAATTTACTCTATTCAAATGGGACTTTTCAGCAAAACAATAACATCAATTCTTCCTTTCATTCCTCCTTCATGGATACGCCCCTTTGCCATGAAATATGTAGCGGGAGAAGATTCATCGGCAGCCCTCGAAACAGTGCACAAACTCAATGAACAGGGATTTTCCGTCACTCTCGATTTGCTGGGTGAACACACGGAATCTGTTGAGAGATCGGAAGTTGTTACCGGAATTTACTGTAACCTTTACGACGAAATTTCTACCCGGAAATTGGATTGCAATATTTCACTTAAACTGACCCACCTGGGACTTGGATTCAATGATGAACTTGCAAAAAATAATCTCTTCGAAATTCTGTCAAAAGCTGAAGAGCATCAAAACTTTATGCGGATTGATATGGAGAATTCTCCTTTCACGGATGAGACATTGGAACTGGTTGAAATGTGCAAGTCAAAATACCAGAATGTGGGACCGGTGCTACAAGCATATCTAAGGCGGAGTGAAAATGATTTAACACAACTCATGATGAATAATTTAAAAGTCCGAATCTGCAAAGGCATTTACAGGGAATCATCAGAGATTGCTTTTCAGGACAGGGATAAAATCCGAACCAATTTTATCCGGTTGGTCCAATCCGCCCTGTCAGGCGGCGCTAATGCAGGGATTGCCACCCACGACCTCTACCTCATTGACACACTTGAAACGTGGATTAAGAACAAAAATATCACAAAAGATCGGTATGAGTTTCAGGTGCTGTACGGCGTTCCCATGAAAGGCCGAGTGAACGTATTAAAAAGTGAAGGTCACAAAGTACGGATTTACGTCCCATTCGGCGATGAGTGGTACGATTACTCCATCCGCCGATTGAAGGAAAATCCCAATATCGCCGGCTATATTTTGAAGAATCTTTTTACAAAAAATGATCGTCCTTGAAACGGAACGGTTAATCCTCCGCGCATTCGAGGAAGATGACTTTGACCTCTTGGTGGAACTGGACAGCGATCCTGAAGTGATGAGGTTTATCACCGATGGACATCCGAGATCACCGGAAGAAACAGAACCGAGATTCAAGTCCCGGTTTTTAATCCCTTATGAGAACAAACCACCAGGATTTCTGGCTGCAATTGAAAAAATATCCAAAATATTTATCGGCTGGTTTCAGTTTGAATTACCACCTTCAGGGAACGAAGGTGGTGAACTGGGGTACCGGTTAAAAAAAGAATACTGGGGAAAGGGGTACGCCACAGAGGGATCCAAAGCGCTTATTCAGAAAGGATTTGATGATTGGGAAGTGGAACGGGTATTTGCCAGAGCCATGAAGGCAAACAGAGCATCTATAAGGGTCATGGAAAAATGCGGATTGACATTTGTGAAAAATTATCATGAACCACTGTTTCCGGGAATTGATAAAGAGGGAGTTGTTTATGAGTTGAAGGATATTCGGCTTTGATTTAACTTGCAGGGTTCGTAGTATTGTGGTGATTATGAAGATTTAGGATGAGAGAAATTTGAATACGCCAACGGGAAATAATTTTGTTTTTTTAATTTGGATTAGGATTATCATGTAATCAATACAAAGGAGGAACCATGAAAAAGTTACTAATAGCATTGTTAATCTATAACGGTTTCATTTATTCTGCTCAGATCGTTCTCATTGATGGGACAAAAATAAATGGAGAAATCATCAATTCTACCGATGAAGAATTGCAATTAAAAGTTTCATACTCGGAAGATTTGATAACAATAAACAGAAGTCAAGTACTTGATATAATTTTTAGTGAGTCATCGAATAGGTCTATATTAACACAAAATACTGGGTCTTTGAGGTCTCAAAATACGATAGTCGATTTTTCTGAAACAGCTAATAGAGTTGAAAGAGCAGGATTAAAACTAATTGACTTTAAAAGTTAGTATTACTCTGGTTTTTGGATACAAGTTGCAAGCACTGCTTTTATGTTTATAGCTGAGAATGACGAAGGTGTAATGATTGGATTATTTGGTAATTTAGCTGGTAGTATTATGCAACTTTTAGCATTCTCGAAAGCTGGTGAAGCGGGTGGAGAATTAGAAAGAGCAGCATCTGAAATGAAACGATTAGAATGATATTCTAAATGAAATCTTTCACCCTCATCCTCATTTCCATCATCCCACTCTCAGGGTTAGTCGGATTGGTCAACCCCCGGTTATTAATTCAATTCATAAGAGATTCGTGGAAATCAAAGTGGATATTTCCCTTTGCTGTGGGGATTAGATTAATTGGGGGAACTTTATTTCTTCTTATTTCAGAATCAACCCGTCATCCAACTCTTATCCATATTTTTGGTTACCTTTTTATATTATCAGGTGTAACCGGATTGTTGTTGGGTAAAAGGCGCCTGACTAAATTGATTGACTGGTTTATATCCAAACCACCAGGTTTGACGAGGTTTTGGTCAATTTTCGCAATTGCGTTTGGATCGTATTTGATTTACGCAATAATTTGATACTATTTCCGCTCGAAACGTTTATCCAGTTCATCGAGTGTTAGATTGATTATTACTGGTCTTCCGTGTGGACAGTAATAAGGATGTTCCGTACCAAAAAGCCGATCAACCAACGTTTGCATTTCCTTTTTCAGAAGCAAATCCCCTGCTTTTACCGCTGCCCTGCACGCAAACGACGCCGCCAGCGCTTCCTGGAATGAAGGATATTCCTTGTGGTGAGTCTGATAATTGTCAATCACTTCCTTTAAAATTTTCTGCTCATTCCCCCACCCCATTTCGGAGGGCACTCCCTCAATCACAACCGCATACTTTCCAAACTCCCTCGTTCTGAAACCGAGTTTCTGAAGATATGGGAACAGTTCAAGGAGAACCGAAAAATCATCAGGAGGAAATTCCAAAGTCTGCGGAAACAGTAGCGACTGGCTCGGCATGGGTTCCTTGCTCATAGCTGCCAACGCCTGTTCGAATAAAATCCGCTCATGTGCGACATGCTGGTCAATAATAACAAGACCGCTTTTAATCTGAGACACAATATATTTGGAATGAATCTGCCAGATATGTTCCAGATCAACAATTCCAATTTCATCCTCCCGGGTTGAAATGGATTCAACATATTCCTTCGCCCGCTGAATATCAACCCCGGTTCCTTCACCCTGTTGACTCTCCCCTTGAAGATGAGGTGGCCGGTTAATCTGAAATGGAATTTCAGGAGATTGCCGGCCATCCTGAAACTCATTTTCAACGGGACTGAAATCCGGAATGGTAGAAAGAATATCTTTCAGTCCCTCTGTAACTGCGCTTTTCAAAACGTGATAAATCCGCCATTCGTCCCGGAACCTCACTTCAATTTTCATGGGATGAACATTCACATCCACGCCATCTAACGGCATTTCCAGGTTAAGGACGAAAAAGGGGTATTCTCCTCTCGCAACAAGGGATTGATACGCAGAATACACAGCAGAATTCAAAAGATTGTTTACAATAAATCTTCTATTCAGAAACAGATGCTGCTCACTCCTCCGTTTTCTCACCAATGACAAATCGCCCACAAATCCGGTAACTTTAAATGCAACCTTCTCAAAATTCACCGGCAATAAATGTTTTTTATAGCTAGGGTCAAAAACAGAAGTGATTCTATCCTCAAGTGTCTCCGGAGGGAGATTTAGAACCGGCTTGTTATCCGAGGTGAGTTTGAAAGCAATCTCTGGATAGCACAATGCAAACCGCCTGATTGTCTGAATGATGTGACGGAGTTCCACCTTGTGTCCTTTTAGAAATTTCCTCCGCGCCGGGATGGAGTAAAAGAGGTCCTGGACTGTGATGGAAGTTCCTCTGCTGAGTGATGCAGGCACCGGATCGGACACAACACCATCATGGATATCCACTTCATACCCCATGCCGGATCCATTAGTTGATGACCCTGCCTTTACCCGGGCGACCGATGAAATACTGGCAAGTGCTTCTCCCCGGAATCCGAGTGTGTGAATATTCATCAAATCATCTACTACAGACAACTTTGATGTTGAGTGCCGCTGAAAAGCAAGCCCGATTTCCTCTTTTTCAATCCCCTCTCCATTGTCAATTACATTTATGGATGCATTTCCGCCCCCTGAAACAATGACCTCAATTTCTTTAGCGCCCGCATCAATGCTGTTTTCCATCATTTCCTTTACAACAGATGCCGGTCGCTCCACCACCTCACCAGCAGCGATTTTGTTTTTTAGATCTTCTGTTAATTTGTGAATTTTGCTCATCTTTAAATTAGAGAATTTCGAATATTTAATAACCGATCACAAAAAACCACTCACGCCTAAGGTCTAACACCTACCCATTCTCCTGAATAACTTCCTCTACCAAAACAGCAACCTTATCTCTCAGCATTACGGATTCAAACTCTAAATCGTTCACCTTTTGTTTCATTGAATTACAAAACGCATCGTCTTCAATCCCCGAAAGATTGATCAGAACATTCAGCCGGGCACCGCGGACTCCTGTAAGGGCGGATTCTGCAGCCACACCGGCATCACTTACAGAATTGGGGTTTCCTTTTTCCACTACGATTTTTGACAGCTTCAAAACATCAAAACATAATTCAGCCACCTCAAGGGGAACTTCTGTGGCTTTTTTTGTTGCTTCCTCAATGGCATTTTTACGAACTTCTTTTTGTTCATCCGTTTTCTTTTTCATCCGCATGCCAGTCATGACATCATTGAATGCTCTCGTATCATCATCCACCAGAAATGATAATCTGTCTTTAAGATTCTGTGCCGTGGTTCCGATTTCTTCCATTTCCGGCTTTAATTCCTCCATCCCTTTTTTGCCGTGAGTCAGCGCTGCTACCATGCTCACCAATGCACCAGCTAAACTTCCTGCAAGAGCCGAGATCGATCCGCCGCCGGGAGCCGGAGAATCGGACGAAAGTTCATCGGTGAATTCATCTACTTTAATGGACATCAATTCCCGCGGAGTTTTAACTCTGTATTCAATTATTTTTTCATGGGGATCAAATGCCGCCACTTCATTCAGACCTAACGATTCAATTGCAGTTCTAACAAATTCCAATTCCGGAACCCCCAATGTTCCTCCCTGTTTTTGAATATAATATTTCCCCGCTTCAAGCATAGCTTCCAGCGGAATGAGCCCCACAATTTCGCTTCCAGTTACGCGGAGTCCGCGCTTGCGAGCTTCTTCACGAATGGTTTCAAATACCACATGAGGTGGTGTTACATGATAGTTAGTCAAGTTGATGGAAACCTGCGCTTTCTGATATTCTTCAATGACCCAGCCAACTGCTTTGCACTCCTTCAATTTCCCCGGGACTTTCACCATTTTCCCATCTTTGTCCCTGATTATTTTCCCTTCGCTGTCCCGTTTGGCTCTGCCCTGTTCACGAATGTCAAGTGCGATATCGGAAGCCAGTTTCCGATTTTTCGTGTTGAGATTTACGTTGTAAGCAATGAGGAATTCCCTTGCGCCCACCGCCGTGGCGCCGCTTTTTGCATTAAACTTAGCGGGACCAAAGTCCGGCTTCCAGTTTGAGTCTTTCAACTTATCTTTCAGTCCCTCATATTCCCCGGAACGGACTGTAGCAAGATTTTGCCACTCTTCCCTGCTGGCTGCTTTTTCATACAGATAAATGGGAATCCCAAGTTTCTTTCCGATTCTTCCGCCTACCTCCTTCGCAATATCAATGCAATCCTCCATTGTCACACCGCTAACCGGAACAAATGGACAGACATCTGTAGCTCCCATCCGGGCGTGGGCACCGGAATGATTCCTCATATCAATCAATTCTGATGCAGCTTTTACTACCTGAAAAGCACCTTCTTTAACACCTTCAGGAGAACCGATGAAGGTGACTACCGTTCGGTTGGTGGCTTCACCAGGATCGACATCCAGTAGGACAACACTGTCCAGTCCATCCAACTTTGATGTAATGGCATCAATCACTGTCCTATCGCGCCCTTCACTGAAATTGGGGACGCACTCTATAATTTTATCCATTTAAAATTATTCTCATTCTGTCACGCTTGTTAAATACCAGAATATAAATCCCACAACACTCAAAATCACAATGAGCCATCCCATCGATTTTGCAGGTTTTCTCCGTTTAATGACATTTTTAAATTTTACTTCAGCCGTCATTACATGAGTCCAAATGTAAAAAGGGATGCAAAAAATTGGACAAACGGTCCAATAATCATCCAGAATATGGATACTCCCGTCATCATGCCAAACATGACCAGTCCCAGAAGAACAAAAGGACCGTATCTTTCAAGATTAACCACAATATGCTCATACTGGTATGGCAGTAAACTCCTGAGGACTTTTGAACCGTCCAAAGGAGGAATTGGAAATAGATTGAACACAGCAAGGGCAATATTTATTTGAATGGAAAAGCTCAACATCTGAAGAATATAACTACCGTTTTGAAAGGGGATAGTTTTAAATAGAACAAAAAATATTACACCTGAAATGAACGCTAAAACCATATTCATTCCAATACCAGCAAGCGCAACCCAAAGCATATCCCGCTTGGGGTCTTTGAAATATCTCGGATCAACGGGTACAGGTTTTGCCCATCCAAAATGGACAATAAAAAGCATAATCGTTCCGATGGGATCCATGTGCGATATGGGATTTAAGGTGAGCCGCCCCATCATTTTTGCGGTGGGATCGCCAAACTTCATGGCAACATATCCGTGAGCATACTCATGAAAAGTTATAGCAATAAGAATGGGCGGTAAAATGAGTGCGAATTCGGCTACCATCGCGGATGAAATGTTTTGTGAACTTCTTTCAGATAGTTGGTGTCCAGATGGGTATAAATCTGCGTTGTGCTGATATCGGCATGCCCCAAAAGTTCCTGCACAACGCGAAGGTCAGCGCCACCTTCCAGCATGTGAGTGGCAAAACTGTGACGGAGAGTGTGAGGACTCACACGCTTGTGTATCCCTGCTTTCTTTGCAGTTTCTGAAACCATTTTCCAGACCCATTTTCTGGAAAGTGCTTTCCCTCTTCTGCTGATAAAAACATGATCCTCATGAAATCCCTTTTTCCCCAGTTGAGGGCGGACCTCATTGATATAGAATTCCAGTTGAGATGCTGCTCTTCCTCCAACCGGGACCAGCCGTTCTTTCGATCCTTTGCCCATCACCTTGACCAATCCCTTGTGCTGCAACAGGTGAACAACTTTCAGCGATATTAGTTCAGAAACCCGCAGTCCTGAGGAATAAAGTAATTCAATGATTGCTCTGTCCCGAATGTCCAATGGTGGCTTTGAATAAGGAGTATCAAGAATTTTTTCAATTTCGTAGACAGGCAAAACAATCGGCAGATGTTTGGGAAGTTTCGGCGGTTGAATATTTTCTGTGGGGTCTGTTTGTGTTCGGGATTCTTCTTTTAAAAATTGATGATAAGACCGGATAGCTGAATGATTCCTTCGAATAGAGGTTGCCTTCAGATGGAGATCAGATAAATCCTGAATAAAACGGCTCACATGATTCGGCTCGATTTCATTGACTTTCGATACTTTGTATTTATCTTGCATATACAACAGGTAGCGTGAAATGTCTCTTTCATAAGCTGTCACTGTATTGGGCGCCAGATTCCGCTCGACTCTCAGTGATGTTAAATACTCCTGCATATGATTTTCCACGTTAACCGGTTCTGTTAACAACATGTTTCTCCACCAGTTCGCAGAAAAGATGTCCGGATAGAATATGTCCCTCTTGAATCCGCTGTGTATCTGTTGTAGGAATTTTGATTTCTACATCAGCTATTCCCCTTAATTTTCCACCATCTTCTCCAGTGAGCGCCACTGTTTTCAGTCCCATCTGTTTGGCTGTTTCCATGGCCTTAATAATGTTCGCAGAATTACCGCTGGTAGAAATTGCAATTAGAATATCACCCTCTTTCCCCAATCCTTCTACTTGTTTGGCAAATACGAATTCAAACTCAACATCATTTGACCATGCTGTTAAAAAAGATGAATCCGTTGTCAGTGATACTGAAGCAACGGCATTTCTGTGATGATTTCGAAGTCCACCCATAAGTTCCGTGGAAAGATGCTGCGCCTGGGCGGCGCTGCCACCGTTTCCGCACCACAAAACTTTTCCCCCGTTCTCTATTGTTTGGATAATCATTTCGCTCACCTGCACAATTTGTTCAGAACAGGATTCCACCATTTTTTGGATTACAGATGAACTTTCTGAAATCTGATCTTTTACAAATGTGAGCGAGTCACTCATTTTGATTGATGCACCGCCTTTGCGAATTCGGTTAACAATTTAACATTCACGGATTCTTCCATAACTGTTCCGGTAACAATAAAATCGGCACCTGCTTTCACTTTCTGTCCCGCAATCTCGGGAGTTGTAATGCCCCCTCCCACGATGAGAGGCAAGTCAACTTCACTTTTCATGGCGGAAATGGTCTCATCCGGGACAGGATGTTTCGCGCCGCTGCCGGCCTCAAGATAGAGTAACTGCATACCGAGATATTGCGCCGCAAGTCCGTGAGCCACAGCAAGGTCGGCTCTCTCCATGGGGAGTGGTTTGGAATTGCTCATAAATTCGACAGTGGAATTCCCGCCGCCGTCAAACAGCATATAGCCCGTGGGAATTGATTCAATTCCCAAATCCTTTACAATAGGCGCCGCTACCACCTGCTCGCCGATGAGGTGATTAGCATTCCGCCCGCTGATAACGGACATGAACAACACCACATCGCAGTGGGAATTGAGCTGTGTCGCTGAACCGGGGAAAAGGATGACAGGAACATTTGATAATTCTTTTATTCGCGAAATCCGTGAGTGAAATTTACCATCCATAAAGAGAGAACCGCCCACCAGAATTCCGTCAGCGCCGCTTTCATTCACTGCTGGTACCAGATCATCAAGCAGATCTGCATTTTTCCTGTCGGGATCTATGAGGACGAAGTAGCCAGCAGAATCCAAGCTTGATAAATATTTTTTAATAGTAGACATAATTGGGAATCTAAGAATAACCTATATTCTTTAAAAATAAAACAAACCCATCAATCTCACCCTTCGTTCTCTTTTCCGTCACTGCTACCCTCAAATAGTTAGGGTGATCTGAAAGGGTTGTTCCAACCATTAATCCTTCTTCCACCCCTTTTTCAATTATCTCTTTGGCAGGGTTTGGGCATTCCACTACAAATTCCTTAAAAAATTGATTTCCAAACGGTAGTGAGTAGCAATTTAATTTTTCAATTTCCTTAGCAGCATAGTATGCTTTTTGAAAACACAGTTCCGCTACCCGTTTCATCCCTTCTTTCCCCATTAAGGACATAAAAACGCAGGCAGTAAGCGCCATTAGTCCTTGATTGGTGCAGATGTTGGAGGTGGCTCTTTCCCGGCGGATGTGCTGTTCCCGGGTTTGAAATGTGAGAACAAATCCCGGTTTGCCGTCCAAATCTTTTGTAGCGCCTACCAGCCGTCCCGGTACTTTCCGGATATAATCCATTTTTGTGGCAAAGAGTCCTAAATAGGGTCCACCAAATGAAAGAGGTATTCCCAGCGGTTGTCCTTCCCCGGCATAAATATCAGCGCCGCACTCGCCGGGAGAGGCAAATAGTCCGTATGCCGTGGGATCGCCCACCGCCACAAACAGCGCAGGATGTTTACCGCACAATTCACCCATCTCTTTCCAGTTTTCCATCAATCCAACCCTGTTAGGTGATTGTACCACCACTGATGAAACATTTTCATCAATTCTGTTATTGAGCCAATCCAAATCGGTTAATCCGTTTGTGGATGGAATCATTTCAATGTTGAGATGTGAATGTTTCAGGTACGTTTTTACCACATCCACATAGTGGTGATAAAGTCCTTCAGACAGCAGAACAGTGGATTTGTTGTTCACTCGTGTTGCGGTAAGGCACGCTTCCGCTACGGCAGAAGCGCCGTCATAGAGAGATGCATTGGCTGCTTCCATCCCCGTAATTTCACAAATCATGGTCTGGAATTCATAAATGGACTGCAATGTCCCCTGGCTCACTTCCGCCTGATAGGGTGTGTAAGAGGTAGCGAATTCCGAGCGGGAGGTAATGGCACCCACAGCAGTTGGAATAAAATGGTCATACGCGCCACCGCCGAGAAAACAGACCAGTTCATCTCCTGCCTTGTTACAGCGTGAAAGATTCTGCAGTTCTGTAGTAACTTCAAATTCTGACTTGGCAGAATCGAGAGTTAAATGGGAATTGATTCTCAATTCATCAGGAATGTCCGAAATCAAATCCTCAAAAGAATCCACACTCATTTCATCCAGCATTTCCTTTTCAATACCAGGAGTATGGGGAACAAATGGCGAAAGATTATGCGATGTTTTCTTCGTATTCACTTGCTGAAAGTAAATCCTCTACTTCATCAGAATCTGAAATCTCGATCTGTACGATCCATCCCTCGCCGTAGGGGTCATCATTAATTTCCTGCGGCGAATCTTCAAGGACCCTATTGATGTCAACAATTTCGCCAGAAACAGGCGCCATCAAATCAACCACCGTTTTCACAGCTTCGATGGTTCCTAATGGCTCACCCTTCATCACCTTAGTCCCCAAATCCTGAACTTCAATAAAAATAATATCTCCCAATTCTCCCTGGGCATAGTCTGTAATGCCCACGGTTGCTGTATCTCCATCAACCATCACCCATTCGTGACTTATTGTATATTTCAGTGTGTTGGGTAAATCCATTCTCATTCCTCCACTATAATTTGATCATTCAACATTTTGTTTTGTCAGATACGATTCAAGATAATTGGTATGGAAATCGCCTTTGATAAACCCTTCATCTTTCAGAAATTCCTGATGGAGGTGTATTGTCGTTTTGGGACCTTCAATAATGGTTTCTTCCAGCGCCCGCTGCATTCTGTTGATTGCTTCCTGACGATTGTCCGAATGAACAATCAATTTTGCGATGAGAGAATCATAATACTGGGGAATTTCATATCCCGCATATGCATGGGTATCCACCCTGATTCCGGATCCCCCCGGCACGTGAAAACTTTCGATTCTACCAGGAGACGGCATGAAATTTTTAGCGGGATCCTCCGCATTAATTCTGCACTCAATGGCATGCCCCCTCAACTTTAATGAACTGAGATATTTCGGGAGTTTTTCTCCCGCCGACATTTTAATCTGCATTTTCACCAAGTCCTTACCGATGACCATTTCAGTCACAGGATGCTCGACCTGAATTCTTGTATTCATTTCCATAAAATAAAATTCTCTATTCTCTGTCAGCAGAAATTCAACCGTACCCACGCCCACATAATTAATCGTCTTACATCCATTAATTGCCGCATCGCCCATTTTCTGCCTCAATTCTTCATCCACGGATGGCGATGGCGATTCTTCAATCAATTTCTGGTGCCTCCGCTGAATAGAGCATTCCCTTTCTCCCAAATGAATGACGTTTCCAAATTTATCAGCCACAATTTGAATTTCAACGTGGCGAGCATCAATAACGCATTTTTCAAGATAAAGGTCACCATTGTTGAACGCTTTTTCCGCTTCTGTGGATGCACTTATGAAAGCATTTTCCAGGTCATCTTTACCCCTGACAACTCTCATCCCTTTACCGCCGCCTCCTGCTGATGCTTTCAGCATGACAGGATACCCAATTCCTTCAGCAAGAGATAATGCTTCTTCTACACTTCCCACCAAGCCGTCACTCCCGGGAACCACCGGCACACCGGCTTTTTTCATGGTTTTTTTTGCTGTTGCTTTATCCCCCATGGCAGTGATGATTTCAGCGGTTGGACCGATAAATACAAAATCATTGTCCGCACAGACTTGGGCAAATTCGGCATTTTCAGCTAAAAATCCGTAGCCGGGATGAATGGCTACACTGTCAGTAATTTCGGCAGCGCTGATAATCCTTGGAATGTTTAGGTAACTATCCTGACTGGCCGGCGGACCGATACGAACGGCTTCATCCGCAAACCGAACATGAAGTGATAATTCATCCGCTGTTGAATAGACTGCAACTGTGGGAATCCCCAGTTCGTGACATGCTCGGATAATTCTAAGAGCAATCTCTCCCCTGTTGGCTACTAATATTTTTTTAAACACGGTTCTCATGATATTGATAAATTATTTTGGGATAAAATTTCAAGCAGAATGGGAAAGGGTGCAATTAATCCGGAACAATAAGAAACAGAGGCTGGTCATATTCAACCGGCTGTTCGTTTTCAACTAAAATTCTATTGATGGTTCCGGTCTGTTCAGCTTCAATTTCGTTCATAATTTTCATGGCTTCAATAATGCACAATGTTTGCCCCTGTGAAACATGATCCCCTTCACTCACGAATGGGGGTGTTTCCGGTGATGACGCACGATAAAAAGTACCTACCATTGGGGAGTTTAACTCAACACCGCCATTAATGTTCGACGGAGCGGGAGTTTCAATTGACACAGATTCCTGCTCAACCGGTTCTTCCTCAAAAGAGACTGTTTTCGATTCAGATTGAGAAACTACAGTGCCGGTACCTTCCTTGGTAACCCGAAACTTCTGCCACAGAAAGCGGGCTTCCAATTCGTTTACGCCACTTTCTTCAAGAATTTGAATTAGTCTTTTTAACCTTGATTCCCACATATTATTTAACTCTTTCTACGTACTCCCCGGTTCGAGTATCAACTTTTATCTTTTCACCAATGTTGACAAAAAGCGGTACAGATACAGAAACACCATTTTCCAGAACAGCCGGCTTTGACCCACCCTGAGCTGTATTCCCCCGGACACCGGGATCTGTTTCCGACACTTCCAACTCCACAAAAATCGGGGGGGTGAGACTGATAATTTCATTCTCAGCAACACTGACATTAACAGCCATTCCTTCCACTAAAAATTTACTTTCATCTTCAAATTTACTGATTGATACCGATTCCTGTTCGTAGGTTTGCAAATCCATCAAAATGAGAGAATCGGAGTCCGAGTAAAGATATTGCATTTTTTTGGATTCTATTCTGATGGGCACAATTTTTGCGCCGGCACGAAAAGTTTCTTCAACCGTTTGACCCGTAACAATATTCTTCAGCTTTGTCCGGACAAAAGCGCCTCCCTTGCCCGGTTTCACATGGAGAAATGAAACGATTTTCATTCGTTTCCCTTTATGGTCTATAACCAAGCCGTTTCTGATATCTGCTGTCGTCGCCATTTTGCTATATCATCCTCTTTAATATCCTTAAATTTAAAAATACCTGTATGGAGAAACAATCTATGTTTTTATTTCTAAACGCAATTAGTTCCAAAGGATGCCCACAGGGCGCTGTGTGCTGTGCACGTTTTACTCTTTTTATATTCTTGAGATTTAACCTGAATTGACTCAATTTTCATGCTATGTTAAATACAACTATCACCTGCTACCTATTACCAATTATACCAATATGGCTGTATGCTGAAATTCACTACCGCTTTCGGTTTTTCCCCTTCAGCCTTTATTTCAAAAAAGAACCTGAAATAATTGCAGATGCACCTTTTAGGATTGAACCCAATCATAAACTACCCATATCAATTTTGGTGAAAGATGCGCACCGGTATCCCATTCATTTAAAATCTATTGAAATCGAAATCACAGATTTGCAGAAAAAGACGATATCACAAAATATTCAGATTGACGAACACATCAATAAATTGTGGTGGTATAAAATATTTCACATAGACACGGAAGTGCTGAACGAAAATTGTTCTATTAGTGTAAACATTTATTACAACGCGGGTAAAAAAGACAAATCCTGCATTAATCATAATTTGAGAGATTCACACTTGCAAACCTTAACAACGTTTATTTCACCCCACCAACTCCCCGGAAAAGAGTCCGGATGGCATTGGGGAGATATCCATTTTCACTCCAATTATACGGAAGATTTTGTTGAATTTGGTTCACCACTTTTATTAACAAAATGCACCGCAGATGCTCTGGGACTTTCCTTCGTTTGTATTACCGATCACTCCTATGATTTGGATGACATTCCCGGTTCCTGGAACCGGAGTGATCCTGAGTTGACAAAATGGAAAAAATCAAGAGTTGAAATTAATGAATTAAATGAAAACGGATTACCGGTATTAATTCCTGGAGAAGAGGTAACATCATCAAACTCTCACAGACAAAATGTTCATACCTTGGTTTTAAATCATCCGGAATTTATTCCCGGCAGTGGTGATTCAGCTGAAAAGTGGTTTAAAACCAAATCTGAACATACAATTCCGGAAGTGTCAGAAATGGTAAATGATTCAGGTCTTTCCATTGCGGCACATCCCGGGATGGAATTTTCTTTCCTTGAACGGTTGCTATTAAATAGAGGTTGGTGGGAAAAAGAAGATTACGAAGTTGAAAATGTACACGGATATCAGATACTAAATGGGTTCTTTGATAAAGGATTTAAACATGGATTAAAATTGTGGACAGCTCAACTTTTGAAAGGAAGAAAAAAGTTTATTTATGCCGGTAATGATGCTCACGGAAATTTTAATAGTTTTCGGCAAGTGAAAATCCCCATGCTGAACTTGTGGAGCCACAGTGACCAAATTCTGGGGAAATGTAGGACAGGAATTCTGATTGATGGCACACCTAATATTGAAAATATTATATCAGCATTGAGGAAGGGGAGTTGCGTTATTTCAAACGGACCTTTGCTTACCATAACTGCTGAAAGTGAAAGTTTTGGCACGAAAATTGGCGGAATAATCAAAGGTGATAATATTGTTGTGAAATTAAATTGTCTTTCAAATCCTGAATTAGGGACGATTCGTTGTGTCATTCTTCATTATGGAGAGATTGGATCATCCAGTGAAATCGAATTAGTGAGAGAGGAACCAGACGATCAGGTTTATACAAAATTGATCCAGCATAATCTCCAAAAAATAAATAGCCCCGGATATATTCGGGGCATATTAATAACAACTTCGCCGGATGGCGAACTTTTTCGCTGTTATACCAATCCTATATGGATTGATTAAACAGTAAAATTAAATTACTTTATAAACAAGCAGCCCGACTGACAGGATCAACGAAACAAAAATGAGGGAAACACCAATATTCCCTTTTTTGATTTCTTCCCATTCTTCAATGTCCGTGGACAGCCAATCGAACACTTTTATGGCAAGTCCTATTCCAATTGAAAATCCAACGGCTGCGGTAATTGACCACCCAATGGCTCTCAAATATTGCATGAGTAATGTTTGAATTGCAAATGGATCTGGCATTTTTTCTCCTTTTATTTATTAAATAAATTTAACCAAACGTACGAATTCTGCTGATACTATTTTACCTTGAATAAAATTGTCTAAATCCGCTTTCCCTGCAGCTGCCTGTAATTTATACCCGCCTCGTACAGGTACATCAACAGTTACAAGAACCTTCGTGATGGACAGTGCCGGCAATTCCTGCATTGCCTTTCCGGCTGCAATAAATCCCACTAGCATCACCATTTCAAAATTGTTTCTGTTGCTCGTTACTAACATTTGGAATTCATTGTTACCCTCTTCAACACCTTGAGTGAACTTCATATTATTCTGGGACACTTCAATTCTGTAAATTTTAGCTATCCTTTGGACAGCACTCATAAATTCATAATTACCGAAAAGCGGTCCTGGAATCAAAATTGAAACAAAGACTAAATTACGCAGTGTTTTATGTATCCCCATAAGTGTCCAATCTTACATACAATAATTTCAATTAGGCAACTGAAATTCAAGCACTTTTCCTTTTTTTATGACTGTGTTGGGACAAATATCGCCTATACTATACATAAGTTGAGAGAGATCATCAACGTCCCAGATAAGAATGTCTGCCTGTTTTCCCTGTTCAATAGTACCAACAAGATGATCCATTTCAATGGATTTTGCTGCATTGAACGTTGCGCTTTTGAACACCTCTTCCACAGTCATCTTCATATAAATGCAAGCCAGGGACATGATAAAAGGCATTGATTGAATCATTGAACTCCCCGGATTAAAATCTGTCGCAAGAGCAACAATAACCCCTTGATCAATCATTTTTCGTGCGGGCGCATATTTATTTTTTCCGAGAAAAAAGGTCGTACCGGGAAGTAGTGTGGCTATCACATTGTTTTCTGAAAATTGTTTGATAGCTTTGTCCGGAATATACATGAGATGATCTGCGGACACAGCACCCAACTCAACAGCAAGAACAGCAGCTCCGGAATCCTGAAACTCATCTGCGTGAAGTCGAATGGATAATCCAAGTTCAACAGCTTTATTCAAAATTTCATTTGAATCATTCACATCAAACCATCCATTTTCACAAAAAATATCACAATATTTTGCAATACCCTGCTCAGCCACAGCAGGCAGCATTTCTTCACAGATTAATGATACATAACCTCTGCGGTTATCTTTGAATTCAGGAGGGAAATCGTGAGCACCCAAAAATGTGGGTACAATATCAATGGGCACATCTCTTTCAGTATTCTGAAGTACTTTTAACGATTTCAATTCAGATTCCGTAGACAGTCCATATCCGCTTTTAGCTTCAACAGTTGTGGTACCGAGCTTCAGGAAATTCCACATCCTTTTTTTTACAAGTCCGGTTAATTCTTCTTCGGAAGTTTTATGCAAAGATTCAACACTCGATATTATTCCCCCTCCTGCTTGTGCAATTTCCTCATAACTTTTTCCAACCGATCTCATCTCAAATTCCTTTTCCCTTGTACCGGCAAACACAGGATGAGTATGGGGATCAACAAAACCGGGAGTTACCAATCCGTTGCGAGAATCGATGACAATTTCAGGATTTCCCAGTTCAGACCCAACTTCTGAAATAATATCGCCCTCAACGAGAATATCAACTTCTGATTTCCTTTCAACTTCACCAGAAATTGAATTCACTGAAGCAATCTGTCCAATGTTTGAAATTTTCACCGTCACGGAAATACTATTTTTTCATTGGGATTTTGATTGCCCACTTTTCAATGTTAGAAATTGCACTTTCGTAGCCAGCATCAGCGTGGCGCGCAACACCGATTCCGGGATCGTTATTCAGCACCCGGTCCAGTCGAAGTGCCATTTCTGGGGTACCATCAGCAACAATCACCTGCCCTGCGTGGATGGCAAGTCCCATTCCGACACCGCCACCATGATGAACAGACACCCAACTGGCACCACTCGCTGTGTTAAGTAATGCATTCAAAATGGGCCAGTCGGCAATGGCATCAGAGCCGTCTTTCATGGCTTCAGTCTCTCTGTATGGTGAAGCAACGGAACCTGTATCGAGATGATCTCTTCCGATTACGATGGGCGCACTCACTTCTCCACTGGCTACCATGTCGTTCATGGCTAAACCTAATTTTGCCCTGTCGCCATATCCCAACCAGCAGATCCTCGCAGGCAGTCCTTGAAACTGAACTTTCTTTCCTGCAAGTTTAATCCAGCGGCAGAGCGCTTTATCCTCGGGGAATAGCTCCAACACTTTTTCATCAGTTCGTGCAATATCCTCAGGATCACCGGAAAGTGCTACCCAGCGGAATGGTCCTTTCCCGTCACAAAACAGTGGCCGTACATATTCCGGTACAAATCCGGGAAAATCAAAAGCATTTTCCACGCCGGCTTTTTTCGCTTGACCCCGCAAATTATTCCCATAATCAAATACAATAGATCCCATTTTCTGTAATTCGAGCATGGCTCTCCAGTGAACCACCATGGATTCATAAGCCATCGTCATATATTTTTTTGGATTGGAATTTCTCAATTCAAGAGCTTCCTCATACGATATTCCATGTGGTACATATCCATTCAATTCATCATGGGCAGAAGTTTGATCCGTCACTATATCAGGAACAATCCCTCTTTTAACAAATTCAGGTAGTACATCAGCTGCATTTCCGAGGAGTGCGATTGAATATCCCTCTCTTCGATCCTGATATTTTTGGGCTATCCGGATCGCTTCATCGATGGATTCCGCTATTGCATCCACATAATGTGTAGCCAGTCTTTTTTGAATTCGCTCCCTGTCCACTTCAACCGCAATTATAACAGCTTCGTTCATGGAAGCTGCAAGTGGTTGGGCTCCACCCATTCCACCAAGTCCTGCTGTCAAAATAAGTTTCCCTCTTAAATCACCGTTAAAATGTTTATTCCCCGCTGCTGTAAATGTTTCGTACGTTCCCTGGAGGATACCCTGCGTTCCGATATAAATCCAGCTTCCGGCTGTCATTTGACCGTACATGATTAGACCCAATTTATCCAACTCCCGAAAGGTTTCCCAATCTGCCCAGTTGGGCACCAGCATTGAATTGGATAACAAAACCCTGGGACTGTAGGGATGTGTTTTAAAAACACCAACCGGTTTACCGGATTGGATTAACAATGTTTCATCGTGCTCTAAATTTTTTAATGATTTGAGAATTGCATCAAAACAATCCCAGTTCCGGGCAGCTTTCCCAATCCCGCCGTAAACAACCAGTTCATCAGGATTTTCAGCTACAGAAGGATCCAAATTATTCTGAATCATTCTGAATGCCGCTTCCTGCTGCCATCCTTTGCATTGTATTGCAGAACCCGTTGGTGCCTTTACTATTTTAGAAATCATGATTTCCCCTGATTCAAGTGTAAAATAATAAATTTATCTTTCATTTAATTGATTGTAATTTATTCAAATTTTAGTCCCATACCCCGGATATTTTTGATAACATTCTTTCAAATTTACCCGGATTTTCATCTATCACATTATAAGAAAACATGGAAATGCCGGAAATGCCGTTAAGTTGATTGCACCTTTCAATCTTCTCCATAATTTGATCTTCGTCCTGATTGTATAGTGCAATTCCCATAATAATTCCCGATAAATACTTTTCAGGAATTTCATTCATTACCAGATTGATATTGCGTTGAAAATCATCCAAGCCGGATGCATAATTCATCATGACCACAAAGTCCACCAATCCCTCTATCAACCATTGATCCCATGCCTGAAAATATCGTGTTTTGGCTAAAGGTAAATTTGGTTTTACTGCTACAGAAACCAAACAATCAGGATTTCTTCTAAGGACCATCCGGTTGCATCTTCGCACAAAATTTGTAATGCTATTACTTCTGAATTCGGTGAATTTCCGACCTGTTACTTTTGTGGAATAGGAATGAGTCCTGTTTTGAAAAATTTCCAATGCGACTGGATTGTATCCATAATCTATGTCCCCGTACCGAACATAATCCAAATGTAAACCGTCAAGGTCATATTTCGTTACGACTTCTTCAACAACATCCAGTAAATAATTTTCTACTTCTGGGATAGCAGGGGATAGGAATAACAGGTTTTTATTTTCCTCCTGTAATTCTCTCTGTGAATCTCCATTACGCCACACATCCACCCATTCAGGATGTTGTTTAATGGTTGAATTCGATTTCGTACTCACGGAGTTTGCTGATCCAAGGATGTAAACATTCATCCATGCATGGACTTCCAATCCCAAAGAGTGACCTTCTCGAATTGCAAAGTCCAATGGATCAAAAGAGGTATTTGAGATTGATTCTGGTCGTGAAACGATATCACTTTTATAGAATGCATCATCTCGACCTCTAACCTGAACAAATACATGGTTGAAATGATTTTCTTTAGCAAACATCATTGCTTTTTGGATTTTTTCTTGTGAAGTCATTGAAGTTCTGACGATCCACAGAGATTGAAAATAATCCTGCGACCGCGCTGAACCACTGGTTAAGTGTGTAGGAATGGAAATAAAAAAGGCAACCAAAACAGTTGCCTTAAAAAAGATTCTCATGAAAATAGCTACACCTTCATTTAATCGTTTTTTTCAACTTTACTGGACACAATATTTGTTTCTGCCTCACTGTCTTTATTTTTTGATTTTTTGGCTGGCTCGGTTGTTTCACTTTTGGATATATCTACAAAGTCAACCAATTCAATTATCGAAACCGCAGCGCGGTCATTATCCCTGTAACCCAACTTTATAATTCTGGTATATCCTCCCTGTCTGTCTTCATACTTTGGCGCAATATCATCAAACAGTGTTTTAACAATATCCTTTCTCGGAATTTTCTTTAAAACCTGCCGGATATCATGAAGGGTTCCGCGTTTTGCTTTCGTAATCAGAGGTTCAATATACCGTTGAGTCGCCTTTGCCTTGGCGTCAGTCGTCTTTATTTTTTTATACTCAATCAGGGAAGCCGCTAAATTTGACAATAGCGCTTTCCTGTGGCTGGCAGTCCGCCCCAGTTTTTTAATTCGTTTCTGATGCCGCATGTAATTGTGCTCCATTATCTGAATCCAGCATGAATTTCTCGATATCCATTCCGAATGACAGATTCATTTCTGATAATTTTTCAATGAGTTCAGAAAGTGACTTGCGACCGAAATTTTTATATTTCAGCATTTCACTTTCTTCTTTGGAAACCAAATC
>CEQE01090607.1_pt1 | contig 20442 bp, 19 predicted proteins | sample 356201 | NCBI WGS metagenome assembly CEQE01 (sample SAMEA2619970, study PRJEB7988) | marine metagenome | biome: marine biome (ENVO:00000447); feature: mesopelagic zone (ENVO:00000213) & marine oxygen minimum zone (ENVO:01000065); material: "saline water (ENVO:00002010), including plankton...
CCAATAAAATATTTGCCAAAGTATCCTAAAATCTGTCCCGCGTCTGTTTCGAGCCCTTCCATATAATTCCCGTAGACTTCATAGATCATTTTCTTTGAACCATGTCCAATCAGATGAACCAGCTTATTGGGGTCTATCCGAAGCGCAAGCGCCCAAGCGGTAAAGGTGTGTCGCATGGTAGGGTATGCCTTCAATTATGAAGCGGATTAGAATTGCAAATTTCTTTACTCCGCCCAGACCTTCTCCCGTTTATCGATGACTCGTGTAGCCTTATGAGTGGCGCGCTCAAGGGTTCCATCAGGCAGGATCTTTATCCGCGGCCGAACTCCAAGGCGGCTTTTAAGGTTATTTTTAAGCTTATCAGACAAGTTTTCATCTGAGATTTCAGTCTCCGTCTTCTTCTCCACTTCCACATCAAATTTATCTAGATGCTTTTCACGATAGACCACTATCTGGTATTCACCCGTCAATTCATCCATTCCTCTGACAACCCTTTCAATATCGCTTGGAAATACATTCACCCCGGTGATTATGAGCATATCATCGATGCGACCATGGATGTTGATTCTGACATGCGTTCTGCCACAGACACACGGTTCGGTCGTGGCGGTTACTATATCACCGGTCCTGAAGCGAATCATGGGCCGCGCTTTCTTTTTGAGAGTCGTTAAAACCATTTCACCTTTTTGGCCTTCGGGGACCGGCTCCAAGGTTCCGGGATCTAATACTTCAAGTAGGTGATGATCTTCGGTGAGATGAAGTCCGTTTTGTTCTTCGCACACCCCGGCATTGGCTCCAAAGATATCCGAGAGTCCATAAAAGTCATAAACTTTGGCATCCCAGAGTTTTTCAATGGCATTACGGGTGGAAGCGATCGATCCGCCGGGCTCGCCAGCCACAATAATTTTGTTTATACTCAGATCTTTAGCTGGATCGAAGCCTTCCTTTTGGGCCGTCTCCCCCAGGAACCAAGCATACGATGGGGTGGTCCAGGTGATGGTGGGTTTGAACTCTTTCATGATAAAAAGGAGTCTCTCAGAAGGGATGGTTCCGGCCCAGATACAAAGGGCGCCGGTCTTTTGGGCGCCGATGACATCGGGGCCACCCACAAAGAGCGTAAAATTGAGGGCATGTACATAACGGTCACATGGTCTCATCCCCATTGCCCAGAAAAGTCGCGCTTGAGCATCCTGAAATTCTTTGAAATCTTGCGCTGAAAAAGGCGAAAGGGTCGGGACACCGGTGGAACCGCTAGAAGCGGAAACATAGACGATCTCTTCCTCCGGAACCGCGATCATATCGCCAAGATCGGGCACGGCCACCTGCCGGTCCCTTTCGACCTTTTTGTTGGTATAAGGAAATTTGCGGATATCCTCAAGCGTTTTGAGAGAATCAGGCATTGCGCCAGCTTCTTGAAACGAAGTTTGGTAAAATAATGAGTTTTGGTAGGTAAAATCGAGTTCATCTTTCAGGAGTCGCAGTTGGAGGGCTTCCAGCGATTTTCTGGGCATGGTTTCGATTTCTTCATCCCAATATTTTTTCCATTCTGCCATCTGCAGGTCTCTTTTCCGTTGATCAGTTCGTTATATTTTACCTGACAGGAAATCCCATGTCATCCTATCTCCTTCATTGCTAAGGGATCGAAACAGTATACTAGGACGTCGCCCTTGGACGTCTTGGATTTCCCTGCTGATGCGGGGTCGTACGAAGGGCAACCGGAACTTTCACTCATTTAAGGTTTAAAAGAATATATTTTTAGAAACCACTATAGATGGACTAATACTGATTGGCATTCGAAAAGTCAACTCGAAATATTTCAAAATGCATAAAGCGGTCGCGTTCAATGTATTCGATGCAGATCATTTTTTATCCCTCTATTCCTGGAATGAATAAAATCAAACAGCGGCTCGGCAAGGCCTGCCAACGAGATCAAGATAATGCCGAGCAATTCGCGAATTCCAAAAGGCTCACCTGCGAAAAGAGCGGCTGTGACCGTCGCTACGCTAATTTCCGTCATAAATAATAACCCGACGATACCCGGATTTAGCTGAGTTGGGCCATAGACTGCAGCAAAGCCTGCGGGAATGACTACCAGTATTGCCAATGGTATCAGCCAGGGTAACATACGCGCCACCGTCGACCAGTTTGGAACGGGTGCCAGTCCATGGATCGAAGCGACATAGGCCATCAATGCGGCACCCAAGGTTCCCCATAAAAAGAATGCAAGACCGTAGTTGATCGCATCCTCGTTGTCGGTCAGCATCATCAAAGAAGCAACTGCACAAACAAGGCCGGACCCCAGCGCCATCCAATCACCTATATTTCGGGGAAGCGGTAAGCCCACATCCACACCAAAGATAATCAAAATCCCTCCTAATCCCAGTGCCATGGAAAGCCAACGCACGGGTGTGATGATCTGACCGACAACGATGCGTGCCAACAGGAAGCCCCATATCGGCATGAGGTAGAATAGCAGAGTCGAACGAACGACCTCGGTGTACATCAAAGAGTTTGCGTAAAGAACGAAGGAGAAGCCTGCAAAAAATCCGCCGATATGGAAGCGAAGACGACCAGGAACGAAAACCCTCCAGCGATAGATCAGAAGAGGACAAACAAAAGTCAATGGAAATGAGTTCAGCATGACGGGCGACCAGGCGCCGGAAAATCCTGCTTCGCCTAACGCACGCAAAGGAATCCAGAAAATGCCGAAAACAAGTCCGGCGTAGATACTTACCAGTTTAGCAATATTTTCCTTAGAAGCCATTTTAAACTCCATCTGACACCTTGTGGATAGGTTGCACGAAGGCTCAAATACGATAAAACGGAGCACGTGTCGAGACCATTCTAAAGGAAACGAAGAAAACTTTGATACGCAACCGAAATGAAAAAGATGAAGACGTGCGATTTTTATGATAATCGGGCATCATCCTTGATATATAAACGCCTTTTCTGTAAAGATTGCTGCAATACACTCGGTTGGTTGTACCGTTTTGAAGAAAAATGCCGCCTTGACAATACGATCGGCATCCGGTATATGAATCTAGGTCGTTTGTTGCCGCAGTATGATTGATGTTTGATACCCATCCCCACTGCATATTTGGATGCATTCTGTACGGCACAAAACTTCAAATTTTCCCTTACCCCGCTCTCGAAAAGGGACTTCATAACAAATTAAATAGACCGGACTGATGATATCATATGACATGTCAGCATCCGGTGAGAATTGGATTTTTCACATCAATCATGATACAACAAATCTAAACGAGATGCTTTTGTTACTACTCACAACAGAATAATTCGGGATACGATTCCCAAAGAGAGTCATGGAAGTCAGACTTAAAAAGAAACTGCTGAGAATTTTAGACCAGATTCCTCCCCTTAAAGATATTATGGCCTCGGATAATCATTTGGAGGAAAAACGAAAAAGGATAAGAAAATTCTTAGCCAAGAGGCTGATAAGCACATTTGAAGACACACCAGAAATCCCTTCACTCAAATGGGTTCTTACGCGTGATTCCATAGGAGTTTTTGGAAGGATCATATCGAATCGCAGCGAGGCTCTTTCTAATTTCAGTTTTCTTAAATATATAAATGACATGATCCATGAAGGGAGAAAAAATGCGGTTATAAAACCATCTTCGGGCTTCTTTGCAGAACTGAATCATCTTTTACGTGGGATATCGGGAGATGCGGATGTGTATCCAAAAGGCGTTCCTGCCTTTGCAAAGTACAGAGGTGTTAAAGCCGCAAGATTGAGATCAAATTCCCTTTCAAAAATGGCCAGGGATGCAAAAAAATTCATCGACCGCTATCCCTGCGGATTAGACGATGATGCCAAACGCCGCAGGTATAAAAATAAACATCGGATCCTTCGATATTTCAAGGCGACGGATTTTGAATGGAACAATTGGAAATGGCAGCTCCGCCACACGATTAAAGATGCGGATACACTCAAAGACCTGATTCATTTGACAGATGAGGAATATCATGCCGTCAAACTGACCCGGAAATACAGGATTCCCTTCGGAATCACTCCCTACTATCTCTCTTTAATGGACTATTTATCAGGGAAAGGAAGAGACGATTCCATCCGCGCCCAGGTGATACCATCCACACACTATATGAAAACACTACTGAAACATAGAGCGCATGAAGAAAGCTCCCTGGATTTCATGCTGGAACAGGACACATCTCCAATCGAAGGGATCACGCGGCGTTACCCTCAAATTGCTATCATCAAACCCCTTGTGACCTGTCCTCAGATATGTGTCTACTGCCAGAGAAACTGGGAGATCGAAGATACTCATTCCCGCTCCGCCGTCCTTTCAAAATCCAAACTGGACAAAGCCCTGGACTGGATCGCCAATACTCCTGAGATTAACGAGGTGCTGATCACAGGAGGGGATCCCTTTCTTTTATCCAACGAAAAAATTGAAAATCTCTTGTTCAAGCTTTCCCGGATTAAACACGTTGAACGGATCAGAATCGGTTCCCGAACCCCAGTGACACTCCCACAGAGGATTACCGAGGCGATAGTCAAAGGTGTGAGTCGTTTCCATATTCCCGGAAAAAGAGAGATCCTTATCGTCACACACTTTGAACACCCCTATGAAATCACGCTACAGTCCATGGACGCTGTTCAAAAGTTTAGAAGCCATGGGATTGAAGTTTACAACCAGCTTGTGTATACATTTTACAATTCCCGCAAATTTGAAGCCTCACTGCTACGTCACAAATTACGCTTGATTGGCGTAACCCCCTACTACACTTTCAACACAAAAGGGAAAGAAGAGACCGAGGATTTTCAGGTCCCTATTCCCAGATTACTGCAGGAACAGCAGGAGGAAGCCAGGTTGATGCCCGGCACTGTCAGGACCGATGAAGTCGTCTTTAATGTTCCGCGGTTGGGAAAAAACTACCTTCGTGCCGCACAAAACCATGATGTTATCTCCATACTCCCCGATGGCCGACGGGTCTATGAATTTCATCCTTGGGAAAAAAAACTGGCCCTTGTGGATACTTATGTCTATACAGATGTCTCCATTTATAAATATCTCAAAAAGCTCCAATCTAACGGTGAAATTATTTCTGATTACAATTCCATCTGGTATTACTACTGATCAAAATTAACACAAACTCGAAACCAGAGATATATAAGCTATTAGTAGGGGTGGGCAGCGGGCCTAAGCCCTGCCCCTACACTTAGAAAAAAAGAGGGTATCTGATGACTAATCGAAAGAATAACACATAGGACAGACCGATGCCCCTCGAAGCGAGCCGTGTGGTTGAGCTCGGAGTCATTTACGCAGGACCGGGTACCTACACCATACTGGAATCCATAAATAGCATGCTGGCATCAAAAAGGCTGGCTTCAACACATTGCCAGATATGATTTTTAAAAAGTTTGAAAGGATTTACAGCATTTTATATGTAACATTTTAATAAGTTCTGGTAGTAAACAAAATACAGATATCCTTGTTAAACCTGTATTTGTTTCTAAAAAAATATCGAACAAAGATATAAAGGAGCTAATGCGCAATCTCCTGCACACAGACTTATAACAATTTTTAAATGTAGCAACACAGGCTTGATGGTTTTTACCGGTTTGTGAAGCTACATGGCAAGCCAAATGAGCCCTTGCCAAAAAAACTGGGGTAAATTCCGGTTAAACTTCCTGTATGTTTTGTCTGACTATCTCAATATGTAAGGTGCTGTCAGGTTATTTGTATAATAAGCATGGAGATTCGATATAAAGGGAAACTCACATTACGTCTCTCATGGTGCGGCAACACTGTGTCAATAGGCGGCCCGGTTGGTGGAGTTCCGCCTTGTGTAAAAATCGACACAGGGCAAACCCTTCAACTAAAAAAGAGATTGACTCAGTGCGTACCCCCGTCATATTTTTTCCGTTCAAGTAAACGGCATTGAGTATAAGCGGATAAGATCAACGAAATGATCCCGTCGAGCGTTTCGCCGGTTGTCGGGTCGGCAACTGGCTGTATGAACCCTTTTAAACCGAAAAAAGGGAAATCGAGATATGCACGGCAACGTGTCTTGTGGACCAGGAATCCACCACGGAAGTCTGTTATGAACTTTTGCCCGAATGGAAGGACATCGATATCTGTATCACGCAGCTAAGCGGCGGAATAGCCAATAAATTGTACCGAATTCAGTCGGGAAAAGGCGATTACACCGTTCGGATTTACGGTGAGAAAACAGATCTTTTTATCAACTGCGACTGTGAGGCCCATTCGATCCGGGAAATGGCAAAAAACGGTATATCGTCAAATATCATCAAATATATGCCAGAGAAAGGCGTTACCATCGTGGATTCATCGATGACGCCATTGTTTTGACAAACGATCATTTTTTGGGCAAATCGCTTTACACAAAAATCGTTGAGTCGATTTGAAAAATTCACACAAGCGGCGTGAATTTTGAGCGGATTTTCAACCCCCTGGCAGAGGTGATGAGGATGTCGGCCATACTCAATTGGCTCGATGTAGACTATCCGGAATTTGACATTGCGGGCACCATAGAGCGGCTCATCAAGTTGTCGAGTATTATCAATATCCCCGAATCAGAATATACTCCCTGCCACAATGACCTGGAAACAACGCATGTCACGGAGGTTTTAAAATGACCAGTGCTTTGGAAAATGTTAGAGTACTCGATCTGACACAGTTGGAAGCCGGCCCCAGCTGTACAGTGCACCTAGCTTACCTTGGGGCTGAGGTGATCAAGATTGAAAAGCCGATTGTTGGTGAACGCGGTCGCACGCTGTTTCTTGGAGAAGGAGAAGAGGGGGATTGCTGGTATTTTCTGATGTTAAATTCCAATAAGAAGAGTGTCACTCTGGATCTGAAAAGCGACAAAGGCATAGAAATATTTAAAAAAATGGTGAAACTGACTGATGTAGTGGTGGAAAATTTTTTGCCGGGTACAATGGACAGATTGGGTCTGAGTTACGAAATCCTCCAAAAAATCAACCCGAGGATCATCTACGCCTCGCTTACAGGTTATGGACTTTCCGGAAAATATCGGGATTACCCTTCCTTTGATATCATTGCCCAGGCTATGGGCGGGGCAATGAGTTGCAATGGATACCCCGATCACCCGCCTGTTCGATGTGGCCCCTCCATTGGAGATGTTGGAGGAGGAATGAATCTCGTTATAGGTATTCTCGCTGCTTTATATAATCGTGAAAAAACGGGACAGGGTGAGTTCGTCGAGGTGTCCCTCCAGGATTCAATTGTCAACCTTTTACGTTCAACTTACCAGGTGCACTACCATACGGGGAAACCGGTTCCGCGAATTGGAAGCCGTTATGCCGGCCTCTGTCCATGGGATACCTACACAACAAAGGACGGATATGTGGTTATCGGAGCGATTATCCTAGAGCAGTGGGTGAATCTCTGTCAAGTGATAGGCAGAGGCGAAATGGCACATGCAAAAGGGTTTGAACGCAGTGCAGACCGTTACTGGAAGCACAGGGGTGAGGTGGATCAGATGATTACGCACTGGACTTCCGGCAAAGAAAAAAAGGAAGTCGTGGAAAAACTCATCGGAAATGGGATTCCTTGCGGGATGGTCATGGATAGTGCTGAACTTTTGGAAGATCCGCATCTTTTGGAAAGGGGAATGATCGTGGAAACCACCCATCCTGAAAAAGGCGCTTTCAAGCAACTGGCATGTCCTGTTAAGCTCAGGCATACCAAGACGACAATCACTTCTGCACCGTTATTGGGACAGAATAACCAAGAAATCTATAGCCACCTTCTGGGATATACTGAAGATCAGCTGTTAAAATTGGAAGATGAAAAAATTATATAAAAAGCAGCGGACGCATTCCCCGTAGCTTGTCGAAGTGAAGCGAAGATCCCGACATTCGGGGCTCCAGGGCTCTTCAATTTATGTGAATTAAACCAAGCCGTCTTCACTTAAGGATTTATTTTCTAGGATATGTTTCGGACTGAAAATTGACAGATCCAGTGATGGCGGACGATCAGTTATGATTTCCATCATATAACGACCTACAGCAGGAGATTGCTGAAGCCCGTGGCCTGAGAGGCCATTTGCTAAATATAGGCCTTTTGTTTCGGCCACTCACTAAGGATGGCATTTCCATCCAAATTATTGACCGCATAAAGTCCAGCCCAGCCTCGGAGCAATTTGAGAGTATCAAAGGATGGAACGAAATTCACAAGCTCCGGCCATAAGATCTTCATAAACCTCTTGTCATCGGATGCAATTTCGAATCCAACCGGATCCTCTTCCATCGACTTGCTCAAAATGACTTGATTGCCGGTCTCTGTGCAAAAGTAAAGACCCGATGGAAGAACTGTTAATTAATGGTTTCTCGGATTGCACGGCGGGCTCAAGTGCGAAAATCTGCCGTTTGATCGGAATGACCGGGATTCTGACCCCGGCTGTTTCGGCGATTTGTGCTGCCCATGTAAAATCGCTCCAGGACCTTCATGGCATATTGTGAGATTTGAATATTCTCTTTTAGACTGAATTGAATACGAATATTACCGAGGGACAAAGATATTGAGGCAAACTGGTAGGTAGGATCTTTCTCAATGACGGCCAAAGCAAGTCCAGCATCGGATTGAATAAGATGATAAGCGGTTGAACAACCGATGACACCCCGCCTATTATGATTATATCGAAAACTTCCCTTCCCATAAGTCTCTGGATCAGACAATCAGCCATTTTAAGGGTATACATATTGTATTGAAAACATTTATTATTTTCAAGCCATTAAATGAATAAGACAAAAAGGGCACCAGGTCTTAACTCTTGACAAATTGTATGGCAGGAAGGTCTAAAGATTCGTATATTATTAGCCGAATATAAAAATAGATTGGCAATCTGTCCCAGACCGGAGAATCCGCCGTCCCGTGCAAGCAGGGGGTGTCAATGATAAAATAAGATGGGTCTGAAATTAGAGAGCAAGGGTCATCAGGAAAATAGAATTTGTATAGGTATCATTCCTTGACTACCCGATTTTGAAGGCTGATATCACCCTCAGAGGTCTTCCGCAGCTTGTCCAGTTTAGATAACATGGATTGGATGGAATCATCTGCATTAGATAAAGGATTAACCTGCTTCTCTGATTTATCAATATTTAGTCTTTTAAAAAACCAATTTCTAATGATTTTATCGTCAACATCTTTTAACAGTTCAAGACATTTTTTCAGGGCTTGTTCTTCAGAATCGCCGAAACCGCAATGCTCTTCCGGGGCTATACCATCCGGTCCGGTTGGTATGGCCTGGTAATCCGCTTTTGAGGTTTTACCGGCAATTTTTTTATAAACACAAATCGGTATAAAAAGCTTTTCTCTCTGTACTGCATACGTTGATGATTTAACCAAAAGCTCCTCTTCGTTTAATTGATACATTGAAATCTCCTTTTAATTTAACATTTGTTTAAGTTTCACACCCTTGTTTTTTCAAAAAAGTTTTATTCACCACACGCCAAAGGCGAGTCTTCATGAAATTATAGGTGCGAGTCTCGAGCGATTTATCACAATTAAATATTCAAATTTTATCGATCTGTCAATCAAAACTTGGTTGGGGATAAGCACCATTGGAGAAAAATTTCAAATAAATTAAAACACCTAAGGGAATATTGCCCTTAGCTATTGACATTGGGAAGCGAGGCATTGGATTTTTTTAACTTTATCAGGCATGGATGGCTTCGCCTGCTGCAGCCAACGCACTCTCTTTAACTGTTTCAGACAATGTCGGATGGGGGTAGATGACATTTTTGACATCTGCCAAAGTCATGTCCATTTTTATCATGGTCACTGCTTCTGGGAGCAATTCTGTAACATGGGGGCCGAACATATGCACGCCAAGAATTTTAAGAGTCTTTTTGTCTATGACTGTTTTAACGAAACCGCTGGTTTGCTTAATCACATGGGCCATTGCATTGCCCTTAAAGGTGGCTTTGCCTTCGATGATATCCATGCCTTTTTCAACGGCTTCCTCCGGTTTTAACCCCACACTGGCGATTTCCGGGTCGGTGTAAATGAAGCTGGGGATCGCACCATAGTCCATGGTTGCATCGATCTCCATAATGTTTTCAACTGCAATTATACCTTGCTCGCTGGCTACATGGGCCAATTGATACTTTCCTGTTACGTCACCAACCGCATAAACACCTGAAACATTGGTTTGCATCCGTTTATCGGTTTTGATGCCCTTGGACGAAAAATCGATACCAAGTGTTTCAAGCCCAATATTTTCCGTATTCAGCTTTCTGCCCATTGCCAGCAGACAATAATCTGCGTTGATTTGATCTTTATCGGTAAACACGGTTACAGAGCTCAGCGGGTATTGGCGCTCCAAAGATTCTACCCTCGTTTTGGTCATTACATTGACTCCGAGTCTTTTCAATCGACCCGCAAGTCTTCTCGACAATTCTTTGTCTTCGGTCGGCACAATACGATCAAGCATTTCGATTAAATAGACCCGGGAACCGAGCTGGCCGAATAAACACGCGAATTCACAACCGGAGACGGAACCACCGACAATGACAATGCTTGAAGGGAGATTATCCAGGTCGAGTGCTTCGGTTGTGGTTATCACTCGATCGCCGTCAAATTTAATAAATTTGGGTATTAGCGGTTCAGAGCCGGTGGCAATGACCAGGGCATCAGCCGATTCTTTTACCCTCTTTCCTTCTGCGGTTTCAATTTTTAGGGTAGTGGGATCGGATAACCGTGCGATGCCACTTAGGAGTTTGATATGCCTATTCTTAAAGATGGTTTCGATGCCGATGGCATTGTTTCGAACCACCTTATTTTTTTTCTCCACCATTTTATCGTATCGAAAAGAATCTATCGTGCAGTAAATTCCTAGTTGTCGTGTGTTTTGTACTGTTTTGTAAATGCGGGCAGCATGCAGCAGGGTTTTGGTGGGTACACATCCCCGGTTTAAGCAGGTCCCACCCAGTTTGCCCCTTTCAACGACCGTTACCTGTGCACCTAACTGCGCTGCACGAATCGCAGCCACATATCCACCTGGGCCACCGCCTATAATAATAATTTTTTTAGTCATTGATCCGTGTCTCCTCACTATTATTTTATGTAAAAATTTTATTCACCCTACGCCTTTAGCTCCAGGTCGATGACAAGCCACATTCCGGCTTACTCTGCCTAGAGGGGCAATAGGGCTCATGCAGGCCACATCTTATCCTTGGCATGCTTTAACCTTTTTCTGTCTTTTTTCCAGGCTATTTCTTTTTTTTGTTTTTTTCGTGCTATTTTCTTTTTTCGATCTTTTTCACCATCAAACGACAGTATGTAACTACCCGGGAGCTTCTCTGCTTTTTCTTTCTTCTTTATATCCTGTTTTTCATGGACTTCTTTTCGTCTGGGTATAGCCGGCCCGGTAAAACAGCTGGGTGGAATAGAATTGGCGATGTAAATCAGATCGCCTGTCTGATAAAAACAGGCGCCTTTTTCCGCTGCTTTTCTGGTGTGGATGGTCAGCAGCACAGGTGCCTGATCGATCCGTTTTCCCATTCTCATTGCCATCTGTTGGTTTGATGACAAGATAACATCGGAATCACCCGATGGGGATATTCCCTTTTCGATCACGCGGGGGTAAGCCTTTCTTCTGACACAGATAAAAAGAGACGCTGGAGGGGTATCGACCCGGATCTGTTGTGGCAGGTTGTTACGGGATTTTGCACGAATGAGATTTTCCTTTAGTTCCACCAATGGGTTTGGAAGGACAATTAGCAGTTCTTCGAGATGCGACCGCCGGACATATTTCCATCCGTCTTCTTCAGAAACCACCTTTAGAAGCGTCTTGACCTTAACAAACCCGTTTGAATCCAGGACCAAACCGAACTCATCCGGTCTGCGCCCCAAGACATAGGACAAAAATTTCGAGAGATGCCTTACGGATTTTTGTGGGTTCATAATCGCTAAAACCCTCCTTGACCTCATAACAGGTGTCTGATATCTCTTCACCCGAATCATTTATAAATGTCAACCGGTTTTATTTTGATAAAGCGGCCATTTGAAAAAGGAAAGTATTAAAAGGATGAAGCAAACAGACTCGAAAAAGCTGTTTCAGCAAGCTTTAAATGTGATTCCCGGAGGTGTCAACAGTCCGGTCCGCGCGTGTCGATCTGTCGGAACCGATCCCGTGTTTATCGATCATGCGTTTGGATGTTTCGTTTATGATGCCGATGGGAACCGCTATATCGACTATGTCGGTTCATGGGGTCCTATGATACTCGGACACCGGCATTCCCAGGTAATAAAAGCGATATCGACTGTTTTGGAGCGGGGCACCAGTTTTGGTGCCCCTACGGATCTTGAGATCGAACTTGCCGAGATGGTCATCGCTGCCATCCCTTCCATGGAGATGATCCGGGTGGTAAACTCGGGCACCGAGGCGACCATGAGTGCCATACGACTCGCCAGGGGATTTACCGGCAGGGACAGGATCATCAAATTCGACGGGTGCTACCACGGCCATGCCGACACACTTTTGGTGCAGGCCGGATCCGGGGTCGCCACTCTCGGCATCCCTGGAAGCCCAGGTGTGCCGGAGTCCTTTGTGGCACACACCCTGTCGCTTCCTTACAACGATATCGAAACCATCCAGAAGGTAATGGACGAGCAGGGGGAAAAGATTGCCTGCATCATTGTCGAACCGGTTGCCGGGAACATGGGATTGGTGGCACCTGTTGATGGGTTTTTGAACATTTTGAGAGAATTGACTGAAAAAACAGGGAGCCTTTTGATTTTTGACGAAGTCATGACCGGTTTTAGAGTGGCGTACGGGGGAGCACAATCCCTTTATGGCATATCCCCGGATATTTCCACACTTGGAAAAATCATCGGCGGCGGGCTGCCGGTCGGCGCCTATGGCGGCAGACAGGATATCATGGGACATATCGCTCCTCAGGGTCCGGTTTATCAGGCAGGTACCCTTTCAGGAAACCCAGTTGCGATGGCCGCCGGGATTGCCACGCTCAAGGAAATCCGTCAACCCGGTTTCTATAGTGCACTCGATGAAAAAGCGGAACGACTCACCGCTGGTCTTAGATCGAGTGCGGAGCAGGCCGGCATCGAAGTAACGGTTGATCGGGTGGGATCGATGGCGGGCCTCTTTTTCACCGGCAGTGAAGTAAAGAATTTTGAGGATGCCAAAAAATCGGATCTTGAAATATTTTCAACCTATTACCAGGGAATGCTTCAGAGGGGAATTTATTTGGCACCGTCCCAGTTTGAAGCGCTTTTTGTCTCATCGGCTCACAACAACAGATATATCGATCAAACCATCCGGGCGGCTGCAGAAGTCTTTGCTAAAATTAAGGAGATAGATTAATTTTTTTTTCTTCGATATATCCACAAAACAGATAGACTTTTTGAAAAAAGATTACAGCCGCGGGTTTATCCGGCGCTGCCAGATTCGGGCGGATATCGTGAAGATTGGCTTTTTTCAATCAAAAGTGAAAATCAAACAGCATCATCGGCAACAGGATGGCTTTATCCATGCCGGAATCATGGCGACCATGGCGGACCATACTGCCGAGTATTCCGCATTTACCATCGTTCCGAAAGAGTTTCAAATTCTTACCATCGAATTTTAGATTAATTTTCTAAAACTCGCCTTTAGAGGTACCCTGGTTTACCGCTCCCAGGTGATCAGAGAAGGACGTCGGGTCATCGTTTCTGAATCGGAAGTATTCGACATCCTGGACAAAGCTGAGATTCTCGTGGCCAAAGCACTGGTGACTCTGATGGCGGGTTCACATGGAAAAGATCACAGAACCCAAATAACATCCCGTAACTCTTTCGGAGTATCAACCTACAGGATATTTCAAAACATATCTATACACTTAACTGGCTCGATTTTGACAGGATTTGGTCGAATTTGACAACTGGAGACGGTTCTTGAAAAAACCCCCTAGATGCGAAACTTGAAAAACAATCATATTCCCAATCACGTGGAAAAGATCTACCTGATATCCATTTGTGGAACCGGGATGGGAGCGCTGGCCTGCATGCTCAAAGATTTGGGGTTTCAGGTCAGCGGGTCCGATCAGAAAATATATCCGCCCATGAGCACCTTTTTGGCTGAAAAAGGTATCCCGATACACAGCGGTTTTAACAAAAAACATATTTCATACGGCCCCGACCTGGTCATTGTCGGCAATGCGGTTACAAAGGATAATCCGGAGGTCCTCCAGATGCGGAAGATGGGGCTTTGTTACTGTTCCATGCCCCAGGCCGTCAATCGATTTATGCTTTCGGGTAAAAAACCGATACTGGTGACCGGTACACACGGAAAAACCACTACATCATCTATTTTAGCCTGGATCCTGTATGGAGCCGGCATGGAACCCTCTTTTATGATCGGGGGAATGTTACAAAATTTTATCAGCAACTATCGTATCGGAAACGGGGATTATGCCGTCATTGAAGGGGATGAGTACGACACCGCATTTTTCGATAAACAACCGAAGTTTCTGCACTATGACCCCCACCTGGCCATCCTTTCGGGTGTGGAATTTGATCATGCAGATATCTTTAACGATATTGAACAAGTCAAACAAGCCTTTGGCCGGTTTGTTTTGGATATGCCATCAAAAGGTCTGCTCCTGGTACATGGCGGAGATGAAAATGCCTCTAAACTGACCGAATATTTAAATTGCCGGGTTGAAAAATACGGCTTCACCGGAAACGCAATGTGGCGTTTGGGAGAGGTCGCTATTGATCCGCCGTGGACCCGCTTTGAGGTAACTAAGTATGGAAAACCGTTTGGTATTTTTAAATCGAGATTGATGGGGGAACATAATCTGTTAAATGCGCTGGCATGTATCGCCATTGCAGATCATCTGATGGTCCCCCGCAAATCCATGGCAGACGCGCTTGAAACATTTCAGGGCATAAAGAGGCGCCAGGAGGTACGCGGGCAAAAAGGCGGGATCACCGTCATGGATGATTTCGCACATCATCCGACAGCTGTCAGGGAAACGCTACAAGGCGTGAAACCGTTTTATCCAAAGGGAAGAGTGATCGCTGTTTTCGAACCCAGAACCAACTCGAGCAGGAGGGATGTTTTTCAACACATCTATCCGCTTTCCTTTGACGCGGCGGACCTCATCTGTATTAGAAAACCACCGTTGTTGGAAAAAATTCCTTTGGAAAAGCGATTTTCATCTCCAAAACTCGTCAAAGACTTAAAACAGAGAGGGAAAAATGCCTGTTTTTTTCCAGATACAGATCGGATTATCGACTTTTTGGTCAAAGAGGTAAAATCCGGGGACCTTATTTTGATCATGTCCAACGGCAGCTTTGATCATATCCACGATAGGCTGTTGAAAAGATTATAAACCAGCCACATAACAGCGATGTGCGTTCGTTTTATTTGTTTAAAAATGTTAAATTTTCATAAATTGACTACTCCTGCTCACCCAACCAATGCCTTCGGCATATGTAAATCCAAAATTTCAGTTCAGTAAAGCTTTTTAGCCCATTTTGTCAGGTAATTTACTCAAGTTTTGCACCTTAGATTTTACGGAGACTCGTTTTCGACAAAGGGCGAACTAAAATTTTTTACACAAAAACATGATGGCGTAGCCTTCGACAACGGCACAAAACATGCAATAATGGTACAATTAGGGTTCTTCAATATATTTTTTTTGATACTGTAAGGCAGCCGTTTTACCCTGTGTGCGCTCAATTTCTTTCAAATGTTTTTGATGCTTCCACGATTCGGCCCGTTTTGGGTTGGAGGTTTCGAGCAGAGACTCTAAACGCGCGATTTCCTTCTCTAACTCATCGACCTTTTTTATTCGATCAGAAAAGGACATGATGGTGGCATGGTAAGTTTTGGTATCCATTATAAAAATATCGCCGAGAAAGCTTTTGGAGATATATTTTTCAACAGCCTCGTCCAATGCGAGCCGGATTGTTTTTGAACGATCAAGCTTCAACGTCGCGCCTAGACGACCTATCAATTCTATATATTCCGAACTTGCTTTAAATGTCACAATTTTTTCTTTTGATTTCATCGGGACTCCTTATAATTTGTTTCATTTAATCCATGAGTAAAACAGTCCGTATTCTTTTGTAATACCAACGTATTATTTTGTAAAGCATTTTTTAAGAAAATAACCCACAAATGACCGAAAACAGCAAACGCTTTCCCTAAAGACCAATATTTGGCGTTATCGAAATGCAGTTGACACCCCTGGGTTATATCGGTACCCTGCGATCATTAAATTCGCTTTTCAAACTGAATAATGAAGAGTCAGATACTCCACATATTGGAAAAAAATAACAGGATCGTTTCTGGTGACACGATCAGTGCAGCCCTTGAGATCTCGAGGGTTTCAGTCTGGAAACACATTCGAGAACTTCAAGAATTGGATTACAAGATTATCGTCACACCAAAGGGATATCAGCTGGTCGGCACGACCGGCACGCCATTTCCTCGGGAGTTTTCTAGGAGAGAGGCCAAGGTGCACTATTTCCCAGAACTTGGCTCAACTATGGATACCGCAAGAGAGATGGCCGGAAAGGGATGTCCGCATTTTACGGTCGTGGTCGCCGGTCGGCAGAAAAATGGGCGGGGACGTTTGAAAAGAGAATGGTGTTCACTTGAAGGGGGGCTCTATTTTACACTCATCCTTCGACCGAAGATTCCTCCGATTTTCAGCGCCAGACTCATTTTTTGTGCATCGTTGACCTTGGCTAACCTGTTGAACAAAAAGTTTTCCGTCCCGGCGCAGGTTAAATGGCCCAATGATATTCTGGTCCGGGGAAGGAAGATTTCAGGGATGCTCTCCGAAATGGAGGCAGAGGGTGATCGGGTAACATTCATCAATATTGGGATCGGCATAAATGTCAATAATGATCCAACCTTTCAAGCGGATAGAGCGATCTCATTAAGGGAAATCCTAAAAGAAAGTGTTTCAAGAAAAGAACTGCTCTCTATGTTTCTCGATGCATTTGAAAACCGGGTTAAACATACGAATCTCGATCATGTCGTTTCAGAATGGAAGCAATATGCGACGATGCTAAACCGAAAGATCCGAATTGTCACACGAGATGAGGTTTCAGAAGGGCTTGCAAAAGATGTAGATGAAAACGGAACCCTTATTTTAGAACTTGCGGACGGATCTGTAAAAGAAATTGTCCACGGAGACTGTTTCCATTTGGGTTGAAACCACGGTCAAACAAAAAAATTAAATTCTTAACGGTTTAAGACGGTTTAATATGCACTTAAACTATATGTGTAAGAGATCTTCTTCACCTTTCCAACTCCGGGCCCCTGACAGTTCAATGTTGACTATTGGAAGGTGGGTGGTGCAAAATGCATCAATTAAGATCATCGATCATCAAAGCATAAGGAGCGGATCCATTGAAAATATTGATTGCAGGTGCAGGAGAGGTCGGATTTAATATCGCGAACCGGCTTGCCCATGAGAACAAGGATGTCGTGGTCATTGATGAAGATCCTGAAGCGATAAAGCGGATCTCTGAAAATATTGATGTACAGGTCGTAAACGGATCCGGAAGCAGCCCGGTTGTTCTGGAAGAAGCCGGTATAAAAGAGGCTGAGATACTCCTCGCGGTGACCAATAGCGATGAAGTGAATCTGGTCGCTTGTCTGGCGACAGATATTATTTCCCCGGTAACAAAGAAATTGGCTCGAATTCGGGGTTCAGATTACGACGATTATCACGAAATCCTCCTGGACAATGCCCCGCATATCGACACCGTCATCAACCCTGAAATAGAAGTTGTCCGGACCATCGATAGACTGATGAACGTTCCCGGTGCAGTGGATGTCGGAGAGTTTGCCGGTGGCCGGCTCAAATTTGTCGGAATACATTTAGACAAGAAGACAAGATTGGCGGGGATTCGTCTTTCCGATCTCCCGTCTTTGATCGGCGAACAAAGGCTTTTGATTGCAGCCATTGTGCGAAATGAAGAACTGATTATCCCTACCGGGGATGACACCCTGATGCCGGATGATCTCGTCTACTTTGTATGTGAAGAGGAAAATCTTTTTGATACCCTGAAAATCTTTGACAAACATGAGGAGCCTTTACGTCGAGCACTTATCGTGGGCGGTGGAAGTATCGGATTTCGATTGGCCCGGTGGCTGGACGAAAAATCGATCTATACCAAAATTATAGAAAAGGACGCGGAACGTTGCACACGGCTTGCAGAACACCTTAACAAAGTGGTTGTGCTTTGCGGAGATGGATCGGATCAGGAAATCCTCAATGAAGAAAATATACAAGATATAGATGTGGTGATTACGTTGACCAATGATGAGGAGACCAATATACTCACCTCCCTCTTATCCAAAAAGATGGGGGCAAGGAAAACAATTACAAGAATCAGCAAGTTCAGTTATTTTCCCCTGATGTCGATGATCGGTATCGATCAGGTGGTCAGCCCGAGACTCTCGGCGATAAACACCATTTTGAAACATATCCGCAGGGGTAGAGTGCTTTCAGCCAAAGCGATAAAGGGTGAACTGGCTGAAGTAGTGGAAGCTGTAGCATTGGAAACTTCGGATATTGTTGACAAGCCCTTAAAAAAGATTTCATTTCCAAAGGGTGTCATCATCATCGGTATCCTCCGGGCAGACGAATTTATTCTCCCCTCCGGAGACAGCGTCATCAAGCCGGATGACCAAATCGTCATCTTTGCAAGAAGACAGGCAATCCCCAAAATAGAGAAAATTCTTACCGTGAAGCTGGAGTATTTCTAGATGCGCTGGCGTCCCATCCTGAACACTGTCGGTACATTAATCCTTTTCTTTGGCCTGACCATGATCATTCCGGTCGGTTTCGGTTTGTACTACCGGGATCAAAGCGTTATCCCTCTTTTAAAATCCATGGGGATAACCCTGATCGTCGGTTTTATTCTCTATAAGTTTTTTTGGGGAGAAAAAACAGAACATCTGAGTCAGCGGGAAGGAATGGCCATCGTGGCCATCGGATGGACCGCCATCGGAATTTTTGGAGCCCTTCCATTTTATTTGGGCAATGTGTTTAACACGTTCATCGATGCCTTTTTTGAATCTGTTTCAGGATTTACGACAACAGGTGCATCGGTGCTTACCAACATCGAAGCAGTGTCTGAGGGGTTTTTATTGTGGCGAAGTTTTATCCAGTGGCTCGGCGGCATGGGCATCATAGTACTGTCTCTTGCAATTCTCCCTTTTGTAGGGGTCGGCGGGATGCAGTTATACAAGGCCGAGGTGCCGACACCTGTTCCCGATAAGCTCAGACCTCGCATCAGAGATACGGCGAGGATCCTTTGGAAAGTCTATGCACTCATTTCCCTGGCAGAAGTAATTTTACTGATGTTAGGGGGAATGGGTCTTTATGATGCGCTGAATCATACCTTTACAACCATGCCGACAGGAGGATTTTCAACAAAAAATACTTCTGTTGCCTATTTTGATAATCCATATTTTGAAATCATAATTATTTTCTTCATGCTGATGGCTGGGATCAATTTTTCGCTTCATTATCAAATGATGCGGGGAAAACCGCCTGTTTTATGGCGCGATTCTGAATGTCGTTTTTTTCTGGGTGCGGTCTTTCTGCTGGTCGTTGTGGTAAGTTTGAACCTCTACGGATCGGTGTACGAAAAAATGAGCCAAGCCATCCGATTTGCTACGTTCCAGGTGGTCTCAATCGTCACAACCACAGGCTATACAACAGCTGATTTTGAAAAATGGCCCGCTATGTCCCAGTTTATCCTTTTACTTTCGATGTTTTTGGGAGCCTCCGCAGGATCGACTGGTGGTGGGGTGAAATGTCTTCGCATCATGGTTTATTTTAAGTATTGTTATAAGGAGCTGTTTTCTCTTATCCACCCCCACGCCATCACCTCTGTAAAGATTGGCGGAAAGGCAGTTCCGGCGGATGTGATGCGGAGTGTCCTCGGATTCCTGGGTCTTTACGCCGGACTTTTTGTGCTTTCTTCGACGATTCTTGCTGGAATGGGGGTCGATTTTATGACATCGCTATCGGCGATTGCCGCCACAATTGGAAACATTGGCCCCGGGTTTGGTATGGTGGGTCCGACGGACAATTTTACCCAGATTCCTTATCTTGGTAAATGGCTCCTTATATGGTGCATGCTTTTGGGGCGGCTCGAAATCTATACGCTGATCATTTTTTTTGTGCCGGAATTTTGGCGGAAATAATCTGTATTTTTGAAACTATTTTATTGACAACAGTGGCATCTATCGTTAATTTTTACATGGTTTTGGGGCCGTTAACTCAGTCGGAAGAGTATCTGCCTTTTAAGCAGAGAGTCGCTGGTTCGAGCCCAGCACGGCCCACCATTCAAAAAACGTCCCCATCGTCTAGCCCGGTCCAGGACACCGGCCTTTCACGCCGGCGACAGGGGTTCAAATCCCCTTGGGGACGCC
>CEQE01033217.1_pt1 | contig 20365 bp, 16 predicted proteins | sample 356201 | NCBI WGS metagenome assembly CEQE01 (sample SAMEA2619970, study PRJEB7988) | marine metagenome | biome: marine biome (ENVO:00000447); feature: mesopelagic zone (ENVO:00000213) & marine oxygen minimum zone (ENVO:01000065); material: "saline water (ENVO:00002010), including plankton...
TCTCCTTTCAGTCGAAATGACAAATTCTATCGTTTTCGGACAGCTTGATTTGTGGAGATGAAGTGAGTTTTTGGAACTGCTCAACTGTTAATTTACTATTGCCGCTTTCTCGCTTCTGTTCATAACTTCTGCGGCCATTATATAGAATCCTAAGGCAATGAACAGGACTGTATGAAATCCCCATGCTAATGCAAGAATAATTGCAAGGACAGAGCTTAATACTGACGAACACCCATTCGCGCACCAGGCCCAGGGAATGGAAAGAGGCGAAAAGGATTCAAGGTTTATGATCCTCAGAGGAAACGGCATTCCCATAAAAAAACTGAATGGGGAAATAAATATAAAAAGACAACAGGCCTTCGTCAAGCTCAATGCGATGGTTATGTGAGATATGTTTTTATTTTCTTAACTCTTCAAAATTACCGGTAAAATTCTGTTTGCAGTGGATGACTGCAAGAACTTCTATACGATTTGAGGACATTTCATAGATTAGACGGTAGGAATAAATAATCAATTCTCTTATGTTAGGATCTCCAATTTCTGGAACAATTCTGCCCATTTTAGAAAAATCCAATAATGCTTCTGATTTTACGATAAATTCCTGGGATACTTTCAGGGCATAATATTTAGAGTCTTCTGCTATATAATCATGAATTTTCTTTAAATCATGCTTTGCAGGTATAGACCAAATTACCATGATTTCATTTCTTCTTTTAATGATTCTACAGTTATAACTTTTCCTTCCTTTACAGCTTTTTGTCCTTTCTTGATTTTATCGATAACATAAATACGGTACATGATGTCATCAACATTGGCAGATTCCGGCAATTTTGAAATTGCATTAATTGCTTCTTTCTTTAAGGTTTCCATATCGATTCCTCCATAAGACATGAAAGTGTTTAGCAAGCGCATTCACCGCTGCTTGCTACGGGGAGCTTCAAAATTAAATTATTGTATTGCATTATATACTAATTATTAAAGGGAGCATAAAATAGTTTCCTCTGGATTCCCGATCAAGTCGGGAAAGACAATTCTGTATCCTCTCTGTCATTCCCACAAAAGTGGGAATCTATTTTTAACATTCTAATAAAATAATGTAACCTCTTTAAAGTTCCCATTAGTAACTGTTAATTGACTATTGCCGCTTTATCCCTTCTGTTCATAACTTCAGCGGCCATAACATAGAATCCTAACGCAATGAAGAGGACTGTATGAAATCCCCATGCTAATGCAAGAATAATTGCAAGGACAGAGCTTAAAACAGAAGAACACCCGTTCGCGCACCAGGCCCAGGGAATGGAAACAGGCGAAAAGGATTCAAGCTTTATAAGCCCCATAGGAAAGGGCATCCCCATAAAAAAACCGAATGGAAAAATAAATATTACAGCTAACACCAGCCTTGTTATTAAAGGAAAGAATAAAATCTTATCCCAGAGGGCTGATAACAAATAAAAGAGAAGAACCATGCCGCAAAGAATCCAAATAATTTTTCTAATGCCAAGCATGTTTATCGGTTCATATTTTCCGGAAACAAAGCTCCCGATACCGGCTGATATCAGGAAGGAAAATATAACTGTGGCAAAGGCATAAACAGGGTGGTCTAAAAGTAAAATAAATTTTTGTATTATGACAATCTCTATCATCATGAAACCTGATCCAATCAGGAAAAAATATGTTAAAAAACCTCCCAGACCTTTAGGGAGAGCGTTCCCCCTTTTTAAAAGGGGGGTTAGGGGGGTTGTAACCCCGCGTGAAAAAAATGCCGGTAATAAAATGAAAACTATACTCGCAAGAAGCGCCTGAACAAAAACAATGGGGACAAGATATCCACCTTCAATGATCGGAAGCCATTTGTCTCCCATACTTTTATAAAGATCGTAAAGCCTGTCCCATTTAAAGAAATGATGAAAGTATGGTTTATTATCCGTCACAGAGCTGACATCAAACAGGTAATTTTCCAAGAAATCTTTCAGGCTCTCTTTGTTTAGAATATTTGTGATTAATTCATGATAGATCGGTTTATCAAATGAATTGAATTGATTTAATTCTTTTTCAGAAATTCCATGATAATAGACAGGGTCAAACCATAATGAACTGCAAAATTCCTGCAGCCGTTCAATTTCCGCTGAATGAAATTCATTCGTTTTTATTAGAAATGTAATCGTTCCCCATGTCCTGAAGATAAAAAAATGTTTTTCTGGATTTTGTGTTCCCATTTTCTCTAATGCAGAATAGAGAATATTGAACAGCCTCAGTTCCGCGCGCGGGGGAGGGTGAAGAAAGACGGTAATACTCAAAAGACCATCGGAAGTTAAGTGATGATATAGTTCTTCAAAAGCTTCTTCTGTATAACGGTAATCTTCGTTTAGACCCTGAACTACCGTAGAAGCCGGTGCAAAAATATTTGAAGGGGAGATTTGAATTAAATCCCACACAGTGGGTTTTATTCCTCGCAGCTTGTTAAGAATTTTTAAAGAAGAGTCTTCTTCAATACTCCGTCCGCTTGCGGCGGGGCGGTTCATTACATATTTATCGCTTTTTCCTTTTAAAAGATTCCTCCATTCGCCAATTTCTACAGTCACTTCTTTTTTAGAGTAAATATTGCCTGAAAAACTGTCGTAATCGTTTTTAATTAAATCGTAGATTAACCGGTTTCTTTCTATGACAGTTATATCAGTTTTGCCGTGGTACGACGCCGACAAAACATCAAGACCACCTCCCGGTTCCAATACTAAAACATTCTTAATGTCCTTCTTCATAAAGTAAGACGCGGAAGCGGGAAGGAAATCAATGAAACCGAGTTTTTCAGGATTACCAGGATAATTAGTAATTGCCGTTAAATTCCCGCCGTCAATTGAAAAACCGACCTGGCCGGGTAGGGATTCAAGATATTTCAGGCTGAGTCCGGGCGCGAACCTGATAGCAGGGCTTTCCACCACGTCCAATCTGGAATAAGAATTCCATCTGCTTTTAATGAGATGAGCGCCGGGAAATTGTAAAGCTACTTTTAATCCTTTATAGGGAGATATACGAACTTTTAAGAAATCCGGCTGGATGTAAAGTAATGCTGCTACAAATATTAAAAGGGCAATAACTCCTGTTTTAACTTTTCCTTTGTTGGATAGCTGAAAAAAAATCGTGCCCACCAGTCCTATCAGAGACGCGAATAACGCGGCGCCGCTTTCACTAAAAAAAGAGAAGGCAAATAGTGCGACTATTGAACCGGATGCCGCGCCGATCAGATCAAAAAAATAAATTGTATGAGACTTGGTTGAAATGTTGGCTAAAGCCATAGAAATGATAAGGCCGGCAAAGAAGAATGGGATGGAATAAAACAAATAATAAAAGAAGATGTAATAGAGTTGGTTGATGTCCCATGAAATTTTAACAGGATCAAAAGGAATCCGGTTTGAAACAGCGTAAAAAAACGGAATAGACAGGGAAAATAAAAGTGAGAGATAAAAAAGATATTTGGAAATATCTTCTTTATTAATTCTGGGAAGTAACATTAAAAAAGAACCGCTTGCCCCGTACCCTAACAGGGCAATGCTAACAACCATAAACGCGAAATGATACCAGAGAGATACGGAAAAAATTCTTGTCAGAGATATTTCGAAGATCAGCGCCGCGCAGGAAGTAAAAAAAATACCGATAAAAATAAAGTTGGAGGATTTTTGTGGCATAGACTATTTACCGCGGAGGACGCAGAGGACGCAGAGAAAAATTATTAAAATCTGCGATCTCAGCGTTCTCTGCGGTAAAAAAACATTATTTCACAATTTCCGTTCCCACACCTTTTTTAGTAAAAATCTCTAATAGCACAGCGTGTCTCAGTCTGCCGTCTATTATATGAGTTTTTTTGACTCCTTTTGAAAGAGCTTTCATGCAGCTCTCTACTTTAGGCTGCATTCCATCGGAAATAGTTTTGTTTTTTATCAGTTCTCGAACTTCCTTTTTGTTAAGCGTGCTAATAAGGTTTCCGGTTTTGTTCTTTATCCCTGCTATGTTGGTTAAGAGGATTAATTTTTCCGCTTTAAGAGCTGCTGCAACATGACTGGCAACAAAATCCGCGTTAATATTCAGAGTTTCTCCCTTTATATTCACACCGACAGGGGCGATAACCGGAATCCGGTTCTTTTTCAGCAGAGATGATATAATAGAAGGCTTTACAGAAGTAATTTCTCCGACATGACCTAAATCGATAATTTCAGGTCGATTTGTTTCAGGAGTGATATTTTTTATTCTGTGTTTCTTTGCAAGAATCATCTCACCTTCTTTACCACTTAACCCTGCTGCTTTTCCGCCGTGTTTATTTATGAGTGAAACAATTTCCTTATTTACTTTCCCAGCCAGGACCTTTTCGATAATATCCATACTTTCGGCACAAGTAACCCGAAGTCCATTAACAAACTTTGATTTTATCCCCATTTTCCTCAATGTTTTTCCGATTTGTGGTCCGCCGCCGTGAACAATAACCGGATAAATCCCAATATACTTCATCAACACAATATCGAGGGCAAAGTTATTCTTCAGAGTCCTATTTATCATTGCGTTGCCACCGTATTTAATAACAATGATTTTTTTGTAAAAAGTTTTTATGTATGGCAGTGACTCTAAAAGAACATCTGCTTTTTTAATTAGCTTTTCCATAAATTAAGAATAAAAAATCTGTGAAACCCAAATGCTGATAACTGACTACTGATCCCTGACAACTGCATTTCATGCATTCAACATTTAGCCACAGAACATTGTAGAATTCCACTGGTTTTTTTGTTAAAAAGCAGGCTATTGACTTTATTGGTAATGAAACAGATAATTAGAAAAAAGAAGCGCAGATGGGCATTTGCACCCAGCATTAAGATTTTTAATTTGCTGACCGCTGTTAGCCGACTGCTGATAGCAGTACTTTTAAGATATGAATAATAGAAACTATACATTCCTCTTTATCTCCCTTTTTTTTCTTTCTGCCTGCGCAAAAGAACTGGTAGGGGTAAATGTAACTATAATTGATCAGAGAACAGCCCTTGAAAACCAGGTTCTCGGAACTTATGAGGACATTGGGAAAGATATGATGCTTTTGGCTTCTGTCCGCTCCATAGATGAAAGTGGTAAATTAAAGGAAGTTGACCCAATACCAAAGCGCAAGAAGGAAGCTATCCGGGCAAGGCAGCGAATGGAGTTTAATAAAGACGATATTGAAAATTTCAAAGCCTTAGGTTCTGCCGGGGAAAATAATGATGGGTTTCTTGTTTTTTTTGAAATTGACAAAACAAGGGAAGATCCGCAATTTGCTCTTTTCGTAAAAGCCATCATTCAGGAAGAGAATGATGACCGACTAACAATCATGAAACGTATTGTGATGATAAGTGAAAACCTTAATGAGAATGACCTTCCGGATGTTCAGAAAATATTCGCCGGCCTGAACCGTGATAACGCGAAAAAGGGAGAGAAAATCCAGTTAGAAGACGGTATCTGGGATGTAAAGAAATAGAGTCGCAGTAATGCATTTACCGCACCCCAAGGGCACTTCCTTCGGGTGCAAAGGGCGCCGAGATCGTAGAGAGAATTTAGGCTGTCTGAAAACGGTAGAATTTGTCATTTCGACTGAAAGGAGAAATCTTTAACTTCGGTATGATCAATAGCTTAAGATTTCTCGCTCTGCTCGAAATGACAGGTAAAGGCAGTTTTCGGTCAACCTGTGACCCTCCGGGACGGGGTGTGTTAAAAAAATATCTTTTAGTAGTATGTAGAGATAATTTATGAAGACAGTATATTGATTTTATGAGCGAAATATCCTGCCCCAAAACCATTGTCTATGTTCACAACCGCCACACCGGTAGCGCAACTGTTCAGCATGGTTAACAGAGCGGCGACGCCTTTAAAGCTGGCTCCGTACCCAATACTTGTTGGGACAGCTACAACAGGTTTTTCCACCAATCCACCGACAACACTGGCTAACGCACCATCCATACCTGCTACGACAACAATGACGTTAGCGGAAAACAAAGTTTCCTTTTTATCAAGAATTCTATGAATACCGGCCACTCCTACATCATATATCTTCTCAACATTACTGCCGAGAATATCAGCGGTAACAACCGCCTCTTCTGCCACAGGAATGTCGGAAGTCCCTGCTGATAACACTAAAACCTTACCTTTGTTTTGTTTCTTTTTTTTTGCTGGGACTACTATGGTGCGTGCAAGTTCATTATATTGAGCCCGTGAATTTATTTTTTTAATTTTTCTAAATATTTCCTTGTTGCCCCTTGTGGCCAAGAGGATATCTCCCGCAGCTAAAATCTTCTTAGCAATGGATGTAATTTGAGATATGGATTTTCCTTCGCAGTAGATGACTTCCGGAAAACCTTTTCTTAAATTACGGTGATGATCTATCCTGGCAAATCCCAAATCCTCATAAGGCAGCTTTTTTAAATGCTCGAATGCCTTTTCAGGACTGATCTTTCCTTTGTGGAGACCGTTCAGCAGTTTTCTAAGAGAATCTTCGTTCAATGCTTCTCCTAATAAAAATTTTAGATTATCACGTACATTATATTAGAATATAGCGGTAAACCCAAATGCGAATTATGGTTACTCAATATAACATGCCAAGAGAGAGAGTTATGAAATTTAAAGTGTGTGAAAAAGAAAAAGATATCCGGGTAGATATTTTTTTGTCTGAAAAGAATATAGGGCTTTCCAGATCCCAGATTAAAAAGATTATAGATGATGGGTTTGTCCTTTCCGGATCGCATTCCCTGAAAGCGAAATACAGGATCAAGAATGGAGAACAGATTAAAGTTATTATACCACCTACAAGAAAGTTGAATGTGGAAGCGGAAAATATTCCTCTTGATGTTGTTTATGAAGACGCGTCTGTAATTGTGATTAATAAGTCTCATGGAATGGTGGTGCATCCTGCCGCTGGAAATTTTTCTGGAACTATGGTTAACGCACTTCTTTATCACTGCAAAGATCTCTCCGGTATAGGAGGAGTGGAAAGACCGGGAATCGTTCATCGTTTGGACAAAGACACATCAGGACTTTTAATGGTGGCTAAAGATGATCACAGCCATCAAATGCTTACTAAACAATTGCGGGAAAGAACTATTTTAAGAAAATATATTGCTATTGTAGATGGAGTTATGAAAGAAAATTCCGGGACTATTGATAAAGAAATAGGGCGTCACGCAAAAGACCGAAAAAAAATGTCCACAATTACAAAGAAGGGGAGGGAGTCTGTTTCTAAATTTAAAGTGTTAGAGAGGTTTTCTAACGCAAGCCTGGTAGAAGTAGTTTTAAAAACAGGTAGAACCCATCAAATTAGAGTTCACTTATCTTCAATCGGTTATCCTGTATTAGGAGATAAAGTATATGGAGGAAGAAAGATTCGTTCAGCAGGGTCTATTATCAAGCGACAGGCTTTACATGCCGCTCTTTTGGGATTCCATCACCCGAAAACAGATAAGTATCTTGAGTTTGATTCACCATTGCCTGATGATATGCTGGAAGCGATCAATAAATTAAAAGATATTCTTTAAACGCAGAGTCTAAAGGTGTCAGGGATCAGGTGTCAGTGGTCAGGATTTTCTGACCCGCGATACCGTCCACCCTGCGCACTTTGCGTTCTCTGCGGTAAGATAAAAGTTTTTAAGGATAAAACGTAATGCAACAAATTATAATTCGAGGCGGAAAGTCTTTAAAAGGGAAAGTTAGAATAAGCGGCTCAAAAAATGCCGCGCTGCCTATCCTTGCAGCTACGATTTTAACGGATAAAAAAACTACTATTCGAAATGTTCCCGGGTTAAGAGATATAGACACCTTCTGTCGTCTTCTTACCTCATTAGGAACAAAGATCAAAAAAGAGACCAAAAAGAGGATATCAGTAGATTGTTCTAACATCAACAACCACGAGGCGCCTTATGATCTTGTGAAAACAATGAGGGCTTCGTTCCTGGTTATGGGTCCGCTTTTAGCGCGATTCGGGAAAGCAAAAGTGTCTTTGCCGGGAGGATGCGCTATTGGAGCCAGGCCGATAAATTTACACCTGAAGGGATTTGAATTGATGGGTGCAAAAATCAAGATCAAGGACGGATACGTTCTTGCAAAAGCAAAACTACTGAAAGGAGCAAAAATATATTTTGATCAACCAACTGTTACAGGAACTGAAAACCTGATGTTGGCTGCTGTTCTTGCAAAAGGAACGTCATTACTTGAAAATGCCGCAAGAGAACCGGAAGTAGTTGACCTGGCAAATGTTTTGATTAAAATGGGCGCTAACATAAAGGGAGCAGGAACGGATACTATTGAAATCGATGGTGTGACGCATTTAAAAGGATTTGATCATACTGTTATTCCCGATCGCATTGAAACAGGCACTTTTATGATTGCGGCTGCTCTGACAAAAGGTGAAATTAAAATACTAAACTGTGTACCTGGAAATGTAAAATCGCTCATCCTGAAGCTTCAATCCGCAGGTGTGGAAATTATTACAAAAGACCACTCCATGATTGTAAAAGGGAAGCGTCTTGTCAAACCTGTGGATCTTGTAACATCACCGCACCCTGGTTTTCCAACTGACATGCAGGCCCAGTTTATGCTATTAATGACAATGGCAAAAGGCATCAGCACAATTTCAGAAACTATTTTTGAAAACCGCTTTATGCATATCGCGGAATTAAAAAGGATGGGCGCTGATATTAGTATAGAAGGTCATACGGCTATGGTAAAAGGGGTGAAAAAGCTTTCAGGTGCGCCTGTTATGGCGACAGATCTGCGCGCGAGCGCATGTCTTATTTTAGCCGGCTTTGCGGCAAAAGGGAAAACCACTATTTCAAGGGTATATCACTTAGATCGCGGATATGAAAAAATAGAAGAAAAATTCTCAGCCTTAGGAGCTTCCATTAAAAGAGTAAGTGACCGCTGATTACACTGATTTAAATTTTCTGCGAAATCTGTTCAAAAATCTTGTAACATTGTGTTTTTTTAACAAAGTTTTGCAACAACTCAAAAAGTTTAGGCGTTGTTTAGTTTTTGTCTTTTACAACGCCTTATGCAGAGTTAAGGAAATTACTCTTCCTGTCATTCCCGAGTGTTCCTATCGGGAATCCAGTAGTCAAGCTGATCCCTGGATTCCCGATAAAGGCATGCGGAAATGACAAAAATAAGAACCTGGCTTACTCTGGCTTATTGAGAGCTTGCAACCTTTTTAGGTAACCCTTTAAAAATAGAACGAGAATTTAACGGATCAAACGGATTGACATAGATTAGAAAATTTTATTTTTTAATTTGCGCAAATCTGTTATATCTGAGAATTCAAGTCTCCGCAGGTATTCTTCTATGGGCGAATCTGCGAAGCCACGCTGAGCGGGGCGAAGCAAAATCTGCGTTCTATTCTTTGATTGCAGTTCTGCCGGGCTGTGTCATCTGTGGTTTAGGAATATTTTATATGAAAATCATTTCTCAAACAGATAGAAATTTTGATCAAATTATCGAATCTACCTTAAAAAATAGATGTGGAGAAATTGATCCTAAAGTAGAGGGAGTAGTAAAGAAAATTATTTCAGCAGTAAAACAGAAAGGAGATTCAGCCTTATTTGAATTTACAAATAAATTTGATCGTATAAATTTAAATTACCGGAATATTCAAATATCCGTTAAAGAAATAAAGTCCGCTTACAATAAAGTCCCTAAAAAAAATGTGCTTGCTCTTAAAAGGGCGGCTTCTCGCATTAAGAATTTTCACCGTCTTCAAAAAGAAAAATCCTGGAAAATTAAGGAAACAACAGGAACGGTTCTTGGTCAAATCATTAAACCAATATGCACAGTGGGACTCTATGCGCCGGGAGGAAAAGCTGCCTACCCGTCATCAGTTTTGATGAACGCAATCCCCGCAAAAACAGCAGGAGTCAAAAAACTGATTCTATGTACACCAACTCCACGTGGTGCAATAAACCCATATGTATTAATTGCGGCAGATATTGCCGGTGTGGATGAAATATACAGAGTGGGGGGGGCGCAAGCAGTTGCCGCAATGGCGTATGGTACAAAGTCTATTCCTAAGGTAGATAAAATTGTCGGACCTGGAAATATTTATGTAGCTGCAGCCAAAAAACTCGTTTTCGGTACTGTGGATATTGACATGATAGCCGGTCCCAGTGAAATTTTTATCATTGCCGATGGTTCGGGAAATCCGGAATTTATTGCTGCCGACTTACTCTCACAGGCAGAGCACGATGAACAGGCTATTCCTATATTGACAACAACTTCCAGGCAACTTGCGAATAAGGTCATATCAGAGTTGAAATCTCAAACAAAAAGGTCTGCTCGATCTCAAATTATAAAAAATTCGCTAAGCAAAAATTGTAAAATATTTTTAGTAAAAAATTTAAAGGATGCAGCCCGAATATCCAATTCTTTTGCTCCGGAACACCTGGAATTGGCAGTAAAAAATCCAAAAAGTCTCTTGAAATTAATTGATAGTGCCGGCGCTGTTTTCTTAGGACATTTTACTCCAGAAGCAATAGGCGATTACGCAGCAGGCCCAAACCATGTCCTCCCCACAGGCGGGACAGCACGGTTTTTTTCGCCATTAGGTGTTTATGATTTTTATAAGCGGACCAGTTTGATTTCATACAATAAAACAGGACTAAAAACTCTCGCAGAAGCTGTAATAAATATTGCAGAGATAGAAGGCCTTTATGCTCATGCCGAAGCTGTCAGAATGAGGATGAGAAGGCAGTAGACAGAGGAGAATGACAATTAACACGTGTATTGAATATCGAACGAGGAACGATGAATGAAAGACATAAATCCCTGAAATTTTTCATTTCAAAATTCTATTGAAGAAACTTAATGCTCATTTCTCGGATGTAAGTCCTGCTGAGGCAAAAAAAATTCAGCTTCAACTCAGGGATAAAATAATACAACAAAACGATTTTAAAAATGTGAAGACGATTGCTGGTGTTGATGTTTCTTTTTCAACAAAAAGTAGTAATGCGGTTGCCGGAATTGTGATTCTCACTTATCCTGAAATGGGATTTGTAGAGAAGAAAGTCGTGAAAGGCAGGATTACCTTTCCATATATTCCGGGCTTGTTAGCATTCAGGGAAGGGCCTCTTATTGAAAAATTATTTCAAAAGCTAAGCCGAAAACCGGATATAACCTTGTTCGATGGCCATGGCATTGCTCATCCGCATGGTTGCGGGATTGCCTCTCATCTCGGAGTATTACTGAATATTTCTGCTATTGGATGCGCGAAATCAAAACTAACAGGAGAATATGATATGCCTGCTGACAAAAGAGGGGCAGAAAGCAACTTGCTTGATAAAAAGGGAATATTGATTGGAAAAGTTTTAAGGAGCAGGGCAGGGTGTAAGCCTGTCTTTGTTTCTATTGGGCATAAAGTGGATCTTATTACGGCAGTAAAAATTACCCTCCAATCCTGTCTAAAATTCCGCATTCCTGAAGCTATACGACAGACACATGCTTTTGTCAATAAGGTAAGGCTGGAATCTCTATGAAGCTCAAAGTGTTTAGTGATTGCATTCCTCGTAGCTTGCCTTGAGCCACACTGGTAAAGGGCTTGCTATTGGGAGCTTCAATAATAATTATATACGAATTTATAAATTAGGTTGTGGAAAAGATTCTTTTGTGGTAATTTATTTGCTCAATTGAGCTTAAAAATAGGTTTTATAAACTATATAATTAGCAAGGGTTTTTTTGAGAAACAACCCGGAGTTTGATAGAGGGGTGTTCTTATGGACATTAGCCAACATCTGGAAAGCCAACAACAAATAATCTTTCATACTGATGCAGCCGGAAAAGCTCAAGATTATCCATGTACTGTAAAAAAGACAAAAAAGAATTTGATAGCAGTAGTTTTAGATTCTACACTAAAAGATTCCCCTGTTTGTGCTGTGGGAACAAAAATAATTCTGAAGTGGAATAAAGATGATAAGCCTTATTCGCTTCTTGCTAAAATTGCGCAGAACAAGACATTCCCTTTAGTTATATTAAATAAACAGGGTGAAATTAATGAGCAGGCAGAGCAGAAACCGCCATCTTCAGCGGCAGCTCCCGTTGCTCCTCCTCCAGCCCCTCCCGCAGCAGCTCCTCCTACGGCTACAGCGGAAAAACCCAAGGATGATAAAGCAATTTCTCATTATTCTTATGCTGAGAAAAAATCTTTAGATCCCGAAGCCTTTGATTATCTTAGAGATTTGATTAATGAAGTCCCTCAATTATACAGCCTGGGACCGGATGAAGTAATTTCGTTAGTGCCTTATGTAAGTTATAAATCTGCTAAAAAGGGCACCCTTGTTTTCAGAGAAGGAGATGCGGGTGATTCTTTGTTTTACATTGCCAAGGGTGCTGTTGATATTATAAAAGAATCCGTAGAAGGAAACCCGATAAAACTCGCTCAGTTTACCCAGGATAGCTTGCTTGGTGAAATGGCTTTAATTGACAGTGCTCCCAGATCTGCCACGGCAAAGGTCTTTCATGATGTGGAACTTATTATTTTGAACAGGGAGTCTTTTGAAGGACTTTTGAAAGACGTCCCTGCTATTGGAATTAAGATATTCAAACAAATAGCCACAACCATGAGCCAGCGTGTCAGGTTCGCGAACGGCAGGTTAGCTGATGTTTTAGACCAGGCCCATCAACAAGGGATTGCGCTTGAAGATGAAGAGGAAGATGAAGAATGATCTGACCCCTCCCCACAAGACAACTCAGAAAACCGCAATACAAACAAAACCGGATCAGAAATTAATTTTTAATTTCCACAAACCGACTGCTGTTATCTTTTTATCCAGGGAATAAGTATCTTCACCAGGATAAATTACCCATATATGCGCAAGGTTTAGCTCGGACAAAGCCGAACGCATTGAACGTGTCACCTTAGGAGCTTCGTTGAATTTAACCTCTACCCCAAACAATCGTCCCTTCCTTTGGAAAAGAAGGTCTAATTCAGCTCCGGTGTGCACAGCCCAAAAAAAGGCTTCTTCCTCTCGGAGGTTAAGGTGAGACAAAACCTGTTCCATAGCAAAGCCCTCCCATGATGCACCCAGACGGGGATGGTTTTTTAGTTCACTTTCACTACTGACAGCCATAAGCGTATGCAAGAGTCCAGAGTCACGAAAAAATATCTTAGGGCGTTTAACCAGACGCTTTCTTGTGTTGTAAAACCACGGTTGAAGTTGCCTTATCACAAATGTGCCGGAAAGAATATCCAGATACCTTTTAGCTGTAGTGTCAGCAATACTAAGACTTTTCCCAATCTCTGAAGCGTTGAATATCTGCCCGTGATAGTGTGATAGCATCATCCAAAAACGTCTCAGCATCCTGGCCGGTATATTAAGCCCTAAACCAGGGATATCTCGCTCAAGAAAGGTTCGGATAAAATCCTCCCGCCACTTCACAGAAAACTTTTCACTCCTGGATAAAAAAGAAAGGGGAAAGCCACCACGCATCCACAATTTCCTAAAATCCTGCCTTTTAATATCATGCAGACCAAAGCCAGCAAGTTCTACAAAACTAATTCGTCCGGCAAGAGTTTCGGAGCTTTGCGAAATGAGGTCACGCGATGCGCTGCCAAGAATTAAAAAGCGCCTCTCTGGATTGCGGTCCACAAGTACCCGCAATGTCGGAAATAGTTCCGGACGTCTCTGAATCTCATCAATGATAACAATTCCCCTGCATGGTTCCAGCGCCATCATGGGATTAGTAAGCTTTGCAATATCACGGTGATCCTCGCAATCAAAGAAGTGGAGTTTGGATAACGCTCGTTTAGCAGAAAACTGGTGTGCAAGGGTTGTCTTTCCACATTGTCTTGGACCAAGTAGGGCAACAACAGGGTTGTTCCTCAAACCCTCCTTGAGTGTCTTTAGTTCTTTTGTTCGCTGTATTTTCATGGTAATATTTAACCATGATATTTCGATATTTGCAACAGAGATTTCATGGTTTAAATATAGTAACTTTGCATAAAAGCGAAATTAGGATTGATACTATTTTTCCGTACGAAAAAAGAATGAAATTGACGTGATTTATTAAGCCATTTGATTGACTTCATTCGCTAATTATGGTTAAATAATAGCTTTTTTATGTATTAGAGGTTTGAAAAAGTAACATCTCAAAAAGTTTAGACGTTGTTTAGTTTTGTCCTTTCTTTATGACAACTCATTTTAGTCGTTTTCTATAAATAAACTCCTGCTAAAGATATCTAATCTATTATGAATAGTTCAGTTAATATGGAAAAGCTGGTTTCGCTCTGTAAACGCCGCGGTTTTATCTTTCAGAGCAGCGAAATATACGGCGGCCTAAATAGTTGCTGGGATTATGGTTTCCTGGGAGTAGAACTTAAAAAAAATGTGAAAGAGGCATGGTGGAAATCAATTGTCCAAATGCGGTCGGATATTGTCGGCATCGATTCCAGTATTTTAATGCATTCCGATGTGTGGAAGGCATCAGGGCATCTTGATTGTTTTTCCGATCCTATGGTGGATTGCAAAAAATGTAATCACAGGTTCAGAGCAGATGACCTGAATTCTGAAAAATGCCCTGATTGCGGCGGAGAGCTTACAGACATCAGGCAATTCAACCTCATGTTTAAAACATTCATGGGTACTGTGGAGGATCAGCAGACAACCGTTTATCTCAGGCCTGAAACCGCACAGGGAATTTTTACAAACTTTAAAAACATCCAGTCCACCTCACGATTGAAAATTCCTCTTGGGATCGCTCAAATAGGGAAGGCATTTAGAAATGAGATAACCCCGGGGAATTTCACGTTTCGCACAAGAGAGTTTGAGCAAATGGAAATCGAATTTTTTGTTAAACCGGGCGAAGATATGAAATGGTTCGAGCATTGGAAGCAGGAGCGTTTTAACTGGTATATCAATTACGGGATCAAAAAAGAAAATCTACGCTTCAGGGACCATGAAAAAGACGAACTGGCCCATTATGCAAAAGCATGCGTTGATGTGGATTATAATTTTCCTTTTGGATGGTCTGAACTGGAGGGGGTTGCTAACCGTACAGATTATGACCTCAAAAAGCATATTGAAAAGAGTGGAAAAGACCTCCAGTATTTTGATGAAGAAACTAAGGAAAAATACATCCCTTATGTGATTGAACCTTCCGCCGGGGTCGATCGTTCCACGTTGGCCTTTTTGGTGGACTCCTATGAAGAAGAAGATGAACGGGTAGTCCTCAGGTTGGATGCCAGATTAGCCCCATTCAAAGCAGCAATTTTTCCGCTGGTAAAAAAAGATGGATTACGTGAAATTTCAAAGGATATTGAGGAAAAGCTAAAGAAACACTTTGCGGTATTTTATGATGAGAAAAGTTCTATAGGAAGAAGGTATCGCCGTCAGGATGAAATTGGTACACCTTTTGGAATAACAGTTGACTACCAAACTAAAGATGACAGTACCGTTACGTTACGCGAGAGAGACTCTATGACGCAAGAGAGAATGTCAATAGAGCAATTAGCAAGAACTATTGAAAAAAAAATTGATCAATGAAATTTTTTATCTGAGATAATTTAAGTTTCTTTCCCATATTTATCCCATATACCGTAAAATATTTTCTTATTTGAGGAGCGATTTCATCAATGAGTTCTGATAAGTACGTTTATTTTTTTGCTTCAAATGGCGCTGAAGGTAAAGCCAACATGAAAAATCTATTGGGAGGGAAGGGCGCCAATATCGCCGAAATGACTAATCTTGGAATACCCGTACCGGCAGGCTTTACTATCACCACTGAAGCATGTATAGCGTATTATCATAACGATAAAGAATACCCCTCCGGTCTTTGGGATGAGGTAGAGAAAAATCTGGCTAAATTGGAAGATAAAATGGGCATGAAATTTGGCGCCTCTCATGACCCGTTACTGGTCTCAGTACGTTCAGGAGCAAGGGTTTCCATGCCGGGAATGATGGATACAGTGCTAAATTTAGGCCTTAATGATAAAACAGTAAAAAGTATTGCTGAAAAAAGTAACAACGAAAGGTTCGCTTATGATAGTTACCGCCGCTTCATCATGATGTTTGGAGATGTTGTTTTAGCAATAGACCGTATGAAATTTGAAGAGATTCTGGAAAAGAAAAAAGAAGAGAAAAAAGTAGAATTCGATAACCATCTGTCAGCAAATGATTTAAAAGACTTAGTCGTTAAATATAAAGAAATTTTCAAAAATGAAAAGAGTTTCAGTTTTCCGGAAGATCCCCGGAAACAACTGAAGATGGCGATTAACGCTGTTTTTGATTCGTGGAATAACAAAAGGGCTGTTACTTACCGTAAGCTTCATGGTATTTCAGGTGAATGGGGGACTGCGGTCAATATTCAATCAATGGTTTTTGGCAACCTGGGAGATACTTCAGCGACTGGAGTCGCTTTTACCCGTAACCCAAGTACTGGCGAGAAAAAGTTCTATGGCGAGTATCTCATTAATGCACAGGGAGAAGATGTTGTGGCAGGCATCAGAACACCCCATCCTATACTGGACCTCAAAAAAGAAATGCCGGAAGCCTACGACACTCTCGAGTCCATTTATAAAAAACTCGAAATCCATTACAAGGACATGCAAGACATTGAATTTACCATTCAGGATAAAAAGCTTTACATGCTTCAGACCAGAAGCGGAAAAAGGACTGCGGCAGCAGCTATCCGCATTGCTGTGGAAATGGTTAAAGAAGGCTTAATTAGTAAAAAAACCGCGTTGTTAAGAGTAAAACCAGAACAGTTAGATCAAATATTGCACCCGACGATTGACCCGAAGGCAAAGTTGAATGTATTGGCAAAAGGGTTGCCGGCTTCACCTGGAGCAGGTGTAGGACAGGTAGTCTTTACAGCAGATCATGCCGAGGAATTGGCTGAACAGAAAAAAGATGTAATTCTTGTTCGTTTGGAGACATCACCTGAGGATATAGGGGGAATGAATGCTGCACAGGGAATTCTCACTGCAAGAGGGGGAATGACATCTCATGCTGCTGTGGTAGCCAGGGGCATGGGGAAAAGTTGTGTGGCCGGATGCGCCGACATCAATATAGATGAAAAGAATCAAGTTTTTACAGTTAACGGGACTGTGATTAAGGAGGGAGATTATATTACTCTTGACGGCAGCACTGGAAGGGTTATTAATGGTAAAGCGCCTCTTATTAAGGCTGAATTGAGCGGAGATTTCGCGAAAATTATATCATGGGCTGATGAAATTAGAAGACTCAAAGTCAGAACAAATGCTGAAACTCCTCATGACGCATCTGTAGCAAGAGACTTTGGAGCGGAAGGCATTGGCTTATGTAGAACAGAGCATATGTTTTTTGAAGGTGATAGAATTAAAGCGGTTCGGGAAATGATTCTTGCAGAGTCGGTAGAGGCAAGGAAAAAAGCGCTGGATAAAATCATTCCTATGCAAAAGGGTGATTTTAAGAAAATATTCAAAGTGATGTCCGGTCTGCCTGTAACCATCCGCTTATTAGACCCGCCTTTACATGAGTTCCTGCCTCATACTCAAGAAGAGATTAAAGAACTGGCAAAAGAAATGGGTGTTTCCGTGAAAGTTTTAATTGAGAAATCCCGGAACTTAAAAGAGGTAAATCCCATGCTTGGCCACAGGGGATGCCGTCTGGGTATTACTTACCCGGAAATCTATGAAATGCAGGTTAGGGCAATTATAGAAGCGGCAATTGAATTGGCCAATGAGGGTGAAAAAGTAATTCCGGAAATTATGATCCCCCTCATAGGACACGTTAATGAGCTGACTTTTGTAAAAGAAAGGGTTGTAAAAAAAGCTGAAGCTGTGATGTCCCAATATGGAAAGAAAATAGAATATTCTGTTGGAACCATGATCGAGCTGCCGCGCGCTGCGTTAACTGCAGATCTGATCGCGAAAGAAGCTGATTTTTTTTCTTTTGGAACTAATGATTTGACGCAAACCGGCTATGGATTAAGCAGGGATGATACCAGAAGCTTCATCCCATATTATGTTGAAAAAAATATATTGGAAAAAGATCCTTTTGTTGCTCTCGACCAGGATGGAATTGGAGAATTAGTCAGAATAGGCCTTGAAAAGGGGAGAAAAACAAAACCTGACCTGAAGATCGGAATTTGCGGAGAACATGGAGGCGAACCGTCATCTGTTGAGTTCTGTCACCGCATCGGGCTTGATTATGTAAGTTGTTCTCCCTACAGAGTTGCCATTGCCAAATTAGCGGCTGCCCATGCTGCGTTAAAAACTAACATCTCAAAAAGTTGAGGAACTTAGAACCATGTTTGTCATTCTCAATAGGAACATTCGAGAATGACATGCTGGGACGTCGAGAATGACACTATGTAGTCTAAATCCCTGCTATTTTGACCCAACAAGATTTAATACTGTTTTCAGTAAATCATGCTCCCTGGGCTTATTCCAATACCGACCCCTCTTATTTTCTGCAAAAAAATATCTAAATTAAGATGCGTCGGGCGCTAAGATAAGATACAATGTATTGCTCATTTTTTTTTCACTTTTAGAAGATAAGAGCTTATCAATACATGAGGTTAGATATTAATAGTGGCATACAAAAGATTGTTGAAGGGCAGGGAGTTGACATCGCGATCACCGGTATGTTAATTGTTTTTATAGCACTTGGTCTTATAACCCTTTTTATAGCTTTTCTTCCTAATATATTGAAAGTTATAGCAATAGTGTTTCCGCACAAAACAGCAACCGGCCTAACGGGAGAATTTGCTTCTGAGGAAGACAATGTTCTTGCAGCTATCGGATTTGCACTTCATAAAAGAGTTACGAAAGATCCATATAAAAAATAGATATTTTGAAAAATTATGGATATTTTTTCAAGTTTTCTAACAACTACAGCATTATCTACAATGACATGGGGCAATGCCTTGATGATTGTTACAGGGATAATCTTTATCAGCCTGGCTATAGTTAAGGATTATGAACCGCTGCTGCTTCTCCCCATTGGGTTTGGAGTTGTTGTGGGGAATATCCCTTTCGTTCAGGGAATGTCACTCAGCGTCTATGATGAAGGGAGCGTCTTGAGTTATATCTACCTCGGAGTCAGCCACGGTGTCTATCCTCCTCTTATTTTTCTTGGCATTGGAGCTATGACTGATTTTTCTACCATGCTCTCTAATCCCAAGCTTGTTTTGCTGGGAGCGGCGGCACAAATAGGTATCTTCCTGACTTTTATCGGAGCCCTTTTTTTAGGATTTAAGCCATCTGAAGCAGGGGCAATCGGGATTATCGGAGGCGCGGACGGGCCAACGGCGATCTTCCTTTCAGCAATACTTGCCCCGCATCTATTGGGAGCGATTGCAATTGCCGCATACTCTTACATGGCTTTAGTGCCGGTTATCCAACCTCCCATAATGAGACTTTTAACGTCAAAAAAAGAGCGACTGATTAAGATGAAACCTCCGAGGGAAGTTTCCCAGAGAGAGAAAATCATCTTTCCTGTAGTGGCATTCCTGATAGCCGCTTTGATTGCGCCCGGTTCCGTTGTATTAGTAGGTATGCTCTTCTTCGGGAATCTTATGAAAGAGAGTTGTGTGACTGAGCGGCTTGCCAATACGGCGCGTCATGCTTTCATCGACATAGTGACCATTCTTCTTGGCTTTTCCGTCGGAGCAAGCACCCAGGCTCAAACCTTTCTAACTCCACAATCGATGCTTATTTTTGGATTGGGGGCTCTCTCTTTCTGCATTGCAACTGCAGGCGGCCTTTTATTCGCGAAATTCATGAACCTGTTTCTTAAAGGTGAAAATAAAATCAACCCGCTTGTGGGAGCAGCCGGAGTATCAGCAGTGCCCGATTCCGCGCGGGTTGTTCAAATGGTGGGACAACAGGAGGATCCTCACAACTTTCTTCTTATGCACGCTATGGCCCCTAATGTTTCCGGCGTTATTGGCTCGGCTATTGCCGCAGGCATTCTCTGGTCCGTACTTGTTCTTTAATTTTTAGAGGGAAAATTATGAGTAAAATAGTTAAATTTATGTGCACAGCCTTTCGGGACGGGTTTCAATCCGCTTACGGAGCCCGCGTACTTACAGAAGATTTTATTCCTGCCGTTGAAGCTGCCCGCGACGCGGGGATTACCTATTTTGAAGCTGGTGGTGGAGCTCGTTTTCAGTCTCTCTATTTTTATTGTAATGAAGACGCCTTTACTATGATGGACACCTTCCGAAAAACCGTCGGGCCTGATGCAAATCTCCAGACTTTAGCCCGTGGGGTAAATGTTGTCGGTTTGGAGTCACAGAGCAGCGATATTATCCGTTTGCACGCTAAACTTTTTAAAAAGCACGGCATAACAACTATACGTAATTTCGACGCCCTGAATGATGTTGATAATCTTATCCACAGCGG
>CEQE01050889.1_pt1 | contig 20355 bp, 29 predicted proteins | sample 356201 | NCBI WGS metagenome assembly CEQE01 (sample SAMEA2619970, study PRJEB7988) | marine metagenome | biome: marine biome (ENVO:00000447); feature: mesopelagic zone (ENVO:00000213) & marine oxygen minimum zone (ENVO:01000065); material: "saline water (ENVO:00002010), including plankton...
ATTGCAGTTTTTCCTTCAAGAGATTTATATCTCTTATCATCTGGATGAAATATAACCATACCACAAGTGCAAATTAACTCAGGTCTTGTAGTTGCAATAACAATTTCTTTTCCTGTTTCTTTAACAATCCATTTAATATCGCTAAAAGTTGACTCAATATCTTTATATTCTATTTCAGAATCTGCAATAGTTGTTTGAAGTTTTGTATCCCAATTATTTATTCTTGTATCTTCATAGATTATCCCTCTTTTATATAAATCAATAAATGTTGCTTGAGTTAATGCACGATATTCTGGAGAATCTGTATTATAAATTCCTCCAATATGTTTTCCTTCTTTATAAGATGTAAATGAAATTCCTAGTTTTGCAAAGGTATCTGCTGTCTCAGAAGAAGTTTCATTAAGAAGCTTCTCACAATATTTAACAAATTCTTCTCTTCCAATTTTAAAAGGAGAAACTTTAAATTTCTTTTCTGCTGCCATTTCTATTGGAAGGCCATTTCTATCGAGTCCTAATGGAAATATTACTTCAAACCCCTTCATTCTCTTATAACGAGCAAAAAAATCCATATAACAATAAGTAATTGCTTGTCCTATATGAACTGGAGCATTAACATATGGGGGAGGCGTATCAATTGAGTAAATCTTCTTTTTTGTTTTTGTGTTAAACTTGAATAATTCTTCTTTTTTCCATTTACCTGTAATTTTCTTTTCAATTTCAACATTCCAATTTTTAATATCCTTTAATACCATATTAATATTATAGAAATTATTATTATAAACTTTTCTTACAAAAACCTTTTATACCTTTAATCCATCTAAAAACAATGGCAAAAGATAATAGTGTAAATCTTCCTGGAGGATTTGGTGGACTTACAAGATTTAGTGAAGAATATGAGAGTAAATTCAATTTAAAACCAACACATGTAATAGTATTTATAATTTTAATTGTAATGTTTAGGGTATTTCTAGGAGTAATTTATTAAAATGTTAGGTAATTTAGATCCAAAAAAAATGCAGGCATTAATGAAACAAATGGGAATGGAGCAATCAGATATTGAAGCATCAAGAGTTATAATTGAAAAAACAGATAATAATAAAATAATAATTGATAATCCTTCTGTAACTAAGATAAAAGTTCAAGGACAAGAAACTTTTCAAGTTAGTGGAGAATATAAAGAAGAAAGTGCTGCACCAACAATATCTGAAACTGATATAAAAACAGTAGTAGAAAAAACAGGAAAGTCTGAATCTGAAGCTAGAGATGCTCTAGAAAAATCAGGAGATTTAGCTGAAGCAATTTTAGAATTAAGTTAATAATTTATATTCTTTAATACCAAAATATATATCAAGTTTAAAGACCTTAATTTTTTATGGAGAAATTCTTAGAAAACCTAGAAAAAGCAGAAAAAATAGTTCAAACAACAGATCATATGATTTATGTAACTTTTCCTTTATTTAAAGATAAAAGATTATTATTAAAAATTCTTTTAGAAATAAAAATAGCAGTTTCTAGCTGTATTAATTCAATACTTCAATATGAATATCTATACAAAAAAATATCATTATATAAAGATCCAAAAACAAATTTTAGAACTTTTGAAGAAGAATGTGCTCCAAGATATAAAATATCAAAAGAAGATATTAGATTAATTCTTGAATTATTTGATCTTGTTAAAAAACATAAAGAAAGTCCTTTTGAATTTATAAGAAATGAAAAAATAGTAATATTATCTGAAGATTTAAGAACAAGAACTTTAACAATTGAAAAAATAAAAAGATATTTAATATTAACTAAGGATATTTTAAGAAAAACTAAGCAATCGATAAATTCTTCTAATTTAAGATAAGTATAAAAACCCTTTAATCTTAATAAGATATACTTCTAATTTGAATATTTAATAGAAGCCAAAGTTATGGAAGAAATAATACAAGAGAAAATAAGTGCAGATCATCTTCTTTATGTTAGTTTGAAATATACAAAAACTTGTGATGTTATAACAAATTTAATTATAAGATGGAGAAAAATGATTGAAACAAGTATAGATGAAATAATAAAACATGCTAAAAAGAAAAAAAAGATTTCTTCAATTCCTTCAAATCCTATAAAAAAAATAGAGCAAATTAAAAAATTATTCAAAAAAGATAAAAATTTCTTAGAAGTAATAGAGATGTATGAAATGTTTAGAAAAATAGAAGAATTAAGAAAAGAAAGAATTGGAGAATTTAGAAAAAATGTCAACCTAAGAATATTTTATAGAGGGAAAGAAATAAACGTAAACTTGGAACAATTAAAGATTTATGCTGATAAGTTAGAAAAGTTTATAAACACGACAAAACAATTTCTTTTACGATAGAAGATTAAAACTTCTGCTTAAATTTAAGATGAGAAAACTTATTGTTATAACTTCTGGAAAAGGGGGAGTTGGCAAAACAACAACTGCAATAAATCTAGGTGCAGCTGTAAATCATTTTGGTAAGGATGTCTTAGTAGTTGATGGAAATTTAACAACACCTAATGTTGGAATTCATTTAGGTTCTCCTGAAGTTCCAGTAAGTTTAAATCACATATTATCAGGAAAAGCAGATGTATCTGAAGCTGTTTATGAGCATGAATCTGGAGTAAAAATTATACCTTCTTCTTTATCAATATCAGAATTAAAAAAGATAAAACCAGAAAAAATGAGAGATTTTAAAAAAGATTTTAAAAAAATCTCAAAATATGTAATAATTGATAGTGCTGCAGGACTTGGTAATGAAGCTATATCTATAATTAAAATGGCAGATGAATTAATACTTGTAACAAATCCAGAAATGCCTGCAATTACAGATGCATTAAAAACAATAAAACTTGCAGAACAACTAAAAAAACCAGTTGTAGGAATTATTATAACTAGAGTTAAAAAAAATAATATAGAAATGCAACCAGAAACAGTAAGAGAGATGTTAGAAGTTCCTATTCTTGGAATGATTCCTGAAGATATTGATATTCAAAAATCATTGAGTTTAAAAGATGCTATTGTTCATACTCATCCAAAAAGTAAACCTGCAAGAGCATATAAGGAAATTGCAGCTAAAATTCTCAAAGTTAAATATGATTCCGATGAAGATAGAGAGAGATTAATTGAAAGAGTTTTAAAGAGATTGGGTTTGAAGAGTTAAATTCTTTTGTTCAAAAGAATGATTCTGCTTAGTTCTTGGCCAAAAATTAACTTTAAAGGTCTTCGGAATAATTATAGTTTTAGATATTTCATACCCCCCATATTTTTTATTTAAAAAAATAGTTATATTTCTTTTTTTCTCTCTTTTTATAGGGATAACTCTAACTCCATTAGAAATAATCTTATCTTCTATATTCTTTTCTTTTCCATATATTGCTCCTGGAACTATTGTATAGATATCTGTTGGTTTAATTTTTTTTGAAACTGATTCAGCACAAAACATAATAATATACTTTTTTCCTTTATAATCAAAAATCCTATCTTCAAGATACTGATCTACTAAATTTTTATGTTTTAATTTTTCCCCTGTTGGTCGTGTAAAAAGTTTAAAATCTAAATGACTTTTCATCTTTGAACTATCTTTTTCTTACTTTTAAATCTTCCTAAATAGAATATCGCTTTTTTTTATTTTAATAATTTTCAAGGGTTTTTCTATTTCATCAAAATTTATCTTAAATCCAAATTGCTTTGCAATCTTTTCTGATGTTTCTGGAATAAAAGGCCAAAGTAGAATTCCTACTGATTTTATAGAATCAGCTAATTCATAAAGAACTTTTTTGTCATTTGTTTCCCACGGCTTTTTAGCCTGTATATATTCATTACAAATATCAATAAATGAGAAGATTTCATTTAAAACTTTATCAAATTCATAATTTTCAAATAATTCCTCAATTTTTTTAATATTTAATTTTTTTAATAATTTGTTTTTTGTTTTTTCTATTCCTTTTTTCTCAATTAAACTACTAACTCTTTGTATCAAATTCCCAAGCTTATCTGCTAGTTCATTATTATGACGATCAATTAAAGCTTTTTCAGAAAAATCTCCATCATCTCCAAAAGGTGTTGCCCTAAATAAAAAATATCTGGCAGAATCAACTCCTGCAATAGAAATCAATTCATCAATATTCAGAACTTTACCACGAGATTTTGAAATTTTCTCTTTATCAAAAGTCCACCAACCGTGAGCAAAAACTTTCTTTGGTAATTCAATCCCTACAGAAAAAAGAAAAGCAGGCCAATAGACAGTATGAAACCATAAAATATCTTTTCCAATCAAATGAATATCTGCAGGCCAATTTCCATTAGCTCCAGAATAATAATTAAATAATGCATCAAACCAGACAAAAGTAACATGTTTTTTATCAAAAGGTAATTGAATTCCCCAATCAAAACTACTTCTAGAAATGCTTAAGTCATTTAATCCTTCCTTAACTCTATTAATAATCTCTTGTCTTTTATTTTTAGGAGAGATAAATTCTGGATTCTTCTTATATAAATCTAAAAGTTTCTTTTGATATTTTGAAAGTCTAAAAAAATAACTTTCTTCTTTTAATTTTTCAATCTTAGTTTTATGAATTGGACAACAATTATCGATTAAATCCTTCTTAGTATAATATGCTTCACATCCTGTACAATAATATCCTTTATACTCTCCTTTGTAAATATCTCCTTTATCATAAACTTTCTGTAGAATCTTCTTTACATTTTTTTCATGATATTTATCAGTAGTTCTAATAAATTTGTCATAATCTATATTCAATTTCTTCCAAGCATCTTTAAACTTAGGAATTAATTTATCAACAAATTCTTTTGGATTTTTCCCTTTTTTCTTAGCAGCAATCTCAATTTTCTTTCCATGTTCATCAGTACCTGTTAAAAACCAGACTTTATTTCCTCTAATCTTATTCCATCTAGATAAGATATCTGCTGCAATAGTTGTATATGCATGCCCAATATGCGGGATATCATTTGGATAATAAATTGGGGTTGTAATATAAGATTTTTTTGTCATGACAATTCTAGAAAAAATAAATATAAAAAACTAACTATCTCTCATAAAACTCAATAATTAAAATAATAAAAAAATCATCAAAAACTATTTAAATAAAAGAAAATTTTACTAAATATGTTTGGAAAAAAGGAATGTAAAAAGTGTAGAGAAAAAGTAAATAAAGGATATGATTTTTGCCCTCATTGTGGATATCTTCTTAGTAAGAATTCTAAAAAAAATGAAGATCTTGGAATGTTAGGAGAAAATGATAATATAGATGAATTTGAACGTTTTTCTAAATCAATTTTTGGAGGGATTAATAATAATAATATGATAGGTAAAATGCTTGGAAGTGTAATGAAAACACTTGAAAAAGAAATGGAAAAAGAAATGAGAAAAAAAGATAATCAACCAAAGACAAATTTTCAATTATTTATAAATGGAAAAAAACTAGATCTTAACCAATCAAATAATCAAAATAACATAACTAAAGGAAAAAAGATAAAAGAAACTTTTCTAAGTAAATTCTCTCAAAGTAATCTGAAAAAATTTTCAAGTTTACAAAGAATAGAACCAACAACTAATATTAGACGATTATCTGATAAAGTTATTTATGAAATTTATATGCCCGGAGTTAAATCAATAAAAGATATTTCAATAACTAAATTAGAAAATAGTATTGAATTAAAAGCTATCTCAAAAGACAAAGCTTATTTTAAATTAATCCCTATAAATTTGCCTATTGTAAAATATGGGCTTTTAAAAGATAATCTAATTCTTGAATTTGGTGTTAAAAACTAAATGAGCCTGCACGGATTTGAACCGTGGACCTCTGCCTTATCAGAGCAGCGTTCTACCAGGCTGAACTACAAGCTCATTAAAAAACCAGATTAAACTAATTTAAAAAGTTTTTTAAAGCGATTTTCTGTAAATTCTTTATGACAAAAGGACTATATCATTATTTAAGAGAAGCATGGAAAAAACCAGATAAGAAAATATTAAGAGAAAGAATGATTGAATGGAGAAAATCTGAAGTTTTTACAAAAGTTGATAGACCATTAAGATTAGATAGAGCAAGAGCTCTGGGGTATAAAAATAAGAAAGGATTTGTTATAATAAGAGTTAGAATTAAAAGAGGAGGTCATAAAAGACCAAGACCAAATAAAGGACGACGAAGTAAAAGATTACATACTAGAAAAACACTAAAAATGAATTATAAATGGATAGCTGAACAAAGAGCGTCAAGAAAATATAAGAATCTTGAAGTCTTAAATTCTTATAATATTGGAAAAGATGGTATGAATTATTTTTTTGAAGTAATTCTTGTTGATATAAGTAAACCAGAAATAAAAAATGATAAAACAATAAATTGGATTTGTAACCCTAAAAATAAAAAAAGAGCAATGAGAGGATTAACATCATCTGCTAAAAAATCAAGGGGATTAAGGAATAAAAATCCAACTTCAAAAGTTAGACCTAGTGTTCGTGCTGGAAAAAGAAGAGGAAAGTAATTATACATAAGATTTTTAAATAAGAATATTTTTAAATTTAAGGAGGATAAAAAAATGTCAAAAACAGATGAAAATTTAAAAGCTGCTTTTGCTGGCGAAAGTCAAGCAAATAGAAAATATATTGCTTTTGCAAATAAAGCTATGAATGAAGGAAAACCTGAAATTGCACAGTTATTCATGGAAGCTGCTGGTGCTGAAACAACTCACGCATTGAGTCATCTTAATGTAATTGGAGTCGTAAAAGCAACAGTAGAAAATCTAAAACAAGCTGCAGAAGGAGAAAATGACGAAATTGAAGAAATGTATCCAAGATTCATACAAGAAGCAAAAGAAGATGGAAATGAAGCTGCAGTAAAATCTTTTGAACTAGCTCTAGAAAGAGAAAAACATCATAGAGAAATGTTTAGAGAAGCACTAAAAGAATTAGAATAATCACAATGACCGAACATAGACAAATCTACAAATGTGAAGTTTGTGGAAATATTATTGAAGTATTACATCCAGCTGGAGGAACTTTAGTTTGTTGTAATCAAAATATGAAATTGCTAGAAGAAAACTCTAGTGATGCTGCAACAGAAAAACATGTTCCTGTAATTGTTGAAAATAAAGTAAAGGTTGGATCAGTTGAACATCCAATGGAAGAATCTCATTATATTGAGTGGATTGAAGCAACTGATGGAAAAAATATTTCAAAAGTATTCTTAAAACCAGGTGAAAAACCAGAAGCAGAGTTTTCTTTTGATATTACTAGTGCAAGAGCTTATTGTAATTTGCATGGTCTTTGGAAAAGCGAATAAGTTAAAAACATTTCTTCATTAATTATTCCATGAAATACCAAAAACTAGCAGAGCTTTATGAAAAACTTTCATCTACAACTAAACGACTTGAAAAAATTGAAATTTTATCTTCATTTCTAAAAGATCTATCTGAAAAAGATAAAGATGTTCTATATTTATTACTAGGAAATATTTATCCAGAATATGATGAAAAGAAAATTGGCATAAGCAATCAGTTAACAATAAAAGCAATTTCAAAAGCAACAGGAACTCAAAATACAAAAATAGTTCAAGAATGGAAATTTTTGGGAGATTTAGGAAAAGTTTCTGAAAAACTAACAAAAAATAAAAAACAAGTTACATTACAATCTCATGTTTTAACAATTAATAAAGTTCTAGAAAATTTAAGAAAACTTCCTGATTTGGTGGGCAAGGGAACTGTTGGAAAAAAACTCTCCCTTATAACTGAGTTACTCACTTCTGCAACTCCACTCGAAGCATTATATTTAGTAAGAACATTAATTGGAGATTTAAGAATTGGATTAAAAGAAAGCACTATAAGAGAATCTATAGTTATAGCCTTTTTTAATAAAGATAAAGAAACATCTAAAATAATACAAGAAGCAATAGATAAATCAAATGATATTTCAGCAGTGTTTGTTATTGCAAAAAAAGGAAAATTAAAAGATTTTGAAAAAATATCACTTGTTGTTGGAAAACCAATAAAAGTAATGCTTGCACAAAAAGTTTCATCTATAGAAGACGGGTTTAAAGCACTTGGAGAAAATGTTGGAATAGAATATAAATATGACGGGTTTAGATTAATAATTCATAAAAAAGAAAAAGAAATAAACTTATTTACAAGACGTTTAGAAAATGTAACTAAACAATTTCCAGAAGTTGTTGCATATGTAAAGGAATATGTAAAAGGAGATTCATTTATATTAGATACTGAAGCAGTGGGGTTTGATAGAAAAACAAAAGAATATAAACCATTTCAGGAAGTAAGTCAGAGAATTAAAAGAAAATATAATATAGAAGAATTACAAAAAAAACTTCCCATAGAAATAAATGTATTTGATATTATTTATTATAATGGAAAATCCCAATTAAATGAACCATTTAAGAAAAGAACTGCATTAATAAAAAAAATAATAAAAAATCAAAAATATAAAATTGTTTCTTCAAAACAAATTATAACAAGTGATCTAAAAAAAGCAGAAGAATTCTATAAAAAATCTTTAGAAGATAATCAAGAAGGAATAATGATGAAAAACTTAGATGCAATATATCAACCAGGAAGCAGAGTAGGACATATGTTGAAAATTAAACCTGAAGAAAGAGATTTAGATCTAGTAATAACAGGTGCAGAATATGGAACTGGAAAACGTTCTGGATGGCTTTCAAGTTTTATTCTTTCTTGCAAGAATAAAGATGAATTTTTAGAAATTGGAAAAGTTGGAACAGGAATTACTGAAAAAGTTGAAAGTGGAAAAGTAACTTTTGACGAACTAACAAAAAAAGTTAAACCATTAATAATTAAGGAACATGGACGGCAAGTTACAATAAAACCAAAAATTGTTGTAACAATTACTTATCAGGAAATTCAGAAATCTCCAAATTATTCTTCTGGATTTGCATTAAGGTTCCCAAGATTTACTGCTTTAAGAATAGATAGAAATACTGAAGACATAACAACTCTTAATGAAGTTAAAAAAGATTATGAAAAGCAAAAAAGAAATTGAGTTATAAATAAATTCTCTTCGAAGCCTTTATAAAGCTATTTTCATGTAATTTATTTATTACAAAGATGGCTAAATCAAAAAGCAATTATAAAATACAAAATATTGTTGCAACTGCTTCTTTAGAAAAACCAGTTCCTTTAACAAAACTTGCAAGAACTCAACCAAATACTGAATATAATCCTAAAACATTTCCAGGACTAGTTTTAAGAGTTAAAGAACCAAAATCAGCAGTTTTAGTTTTTTCTTCCGGAAATTTAGTATGTACTGGTACAAAATCAACTGCTCAAGTTAAACAAGTAATAGATGTTGTAATAAAACAACTAAGAAAGATAAATGTTAAAGTTACAATAAAACCAAAAATAACAGTTCAAAATATTGTTGCATCAGGAACAATTAATCTAAAACTTAATTTAAACTTCTTAGCACTAGAAATGGATAATACTGAATATGAGCCAGAACAATTTCCAGGATTAGTATACAAATTAATAGAACCAAATGCTACTTTTTTACTCTTTAGTAATGGAAAGCTTGTATGTACTGGTACTAAAAACAAACAACAACTTGAAAATAGCATGAAACAACTTCTAAAAAACGTTAAAGTTGCACTGAAAAACTATTAACTTTAACTACTCAAGAATAATCTATTCCTTTTGAAACTATTCAATAATATATATAAAATTATAAAAAGAGACTATTTCATTTCTTAATAATGGTGGAAGACAATAAATTAAAAAGTGGGGAATTAATAATTGAGGCAAAAAATTTCTTTGATTTTCATAAAAAAGAATTGGGAGAATCAATACGAAAAGGAGATAATGTAATATACATTGACTTTATGAAACTTACTGAATTTTCTAATAAACTTTCAGATGAGATTCTTTCAAATCCCGAAGAAACCTTAAGAATTATTGAACTTGCAATTGAAGAATCAGGACTTGTGAGTAATGTAAGAGTAAGATTGAATAATTTGCCAGAAACTCAAGAAATAAAAGTAAGAAATATACGTTCAAGACATCTTAATGAATTAATTGTAATTGAAGGAATTATAAGGCAATCCTCAGATGTAAGACCTCAGGTTGTAAATGCCAAATTTGAATGTCCTAGTTGTGGAACAATTATTAGTGTTTTACAAATTGAAAAAAAGTTTAGAGAACCAACACGATGTTCTTGTGGGAGAAGAGGGGGATTTAAACTAATAAGTAAGGAAATGGTTGATACTCAAAGGCTCGTAATTGAAGAATCTCCAGAATCATTACTTGGTGGAGAACAACCAAAAAGAATAAATGTATTTGTAAAAGAAGATTTAGTTGAACCTAAAATGGAAGAAAAAACAACTCCTGGAAGTAGAATAAAAGTAATTGGAATATTAAAAGAAGTTCCAGTTCCATTAAACACTGGAGGATTATCAACAAGATTTGAATTAGCAATTGAAGTTAATAATTTAATTGCATTAGAAGAAACTTTTGAAGAATTAGATATAAATGAAGAAGATGAAAAACAAATTCTAGAACTTTCACAAGACCCTTATATTTTTGAAAAGTTATCAAGTAGTATTATCCCAAGTGTTTGGGGTTATGATGAGATAAAAAAATCTCTTGTTTTACAATTATTTGGAGGAGTTAGAAAAATTCTAACAGATGGTTCAAAATCAAGAGGAGATATTCATATTTTACTAATAGGAGACCCTGGTGTTGCTAAAAGCCAATCCCTAACATTTATGGCAAATATCTCTCCAAAAGGACGTTATGTAGTAGGAAAGAGTGCAAGCGGTGCAGGACTTACTGCAACAGTTGTTAGAGATGAATATCTAAAAGGATGGTCTTTAGAAGCAGGTGCAATGGTTTTGAGTAATAAAGGACTCGTATGTATTGATGAACTTGAAAAAATGGATCCTCAAGATAGAAGTGCTATGCATGAAAGTTTAGAGCAACAAACAGTAACAATTTCTAAAGCTAATGTTCAAGCACAACTTCGCTCAGAAACATCTGTTCTTGCAGCAGCAAATCCTAAATTTGGAAGATTTGATCCATATCAATCAATTGCACAACAAATTGATTTGCCTCCAACATTAATTAATAGATTTGATGTTATATTTACTTTAAGAGATATACCTAGTAAAGAAAAAGATATAAAAATTGCAGAGCATGTATTAGATGAACATAAAAAAGAAGGAAAAGATATGATAATTCCAAGAGAAATTTTTAGAAAATATGTGGCTTACGCAAAACAAAAAATAAAACCTCATTTAAGTGAAGAGGCAGTAATTGAAATGAAAAAATTTTATGTTGATTTAAGAAATAGACCTGTTTTATCTGAAAGTGCAATGAGGCCAATTCCAATTTCTGCAAGACAATTACAAGCATTAATTAGATTATCAGAAGCTTCAGCAAAATTAAGGCTTAGTGATACTGTCTCAAAAGAAGATTCGATAAGAGCAATAGAAATAATAAAATATTATTTAATGCAAGTAGGTTATGATTATGAATCAAAAACTTTTGATATAGATAAAATTTCTGGGAAATTTTCATCTTCACAAAGAAACAAAATACTTACAGTAAGAGATATTATAGTTAATCTAGAAAATCGCCTAGGAAAAATGATTCCTGTTGAAGAAATTGAAAAAGAGCTTGATGGTAAATTAACTAAAGATGAAATAGATGAAGCAATAAATAAATTAGATAGTTCTGGGGAAATCTTTAAGCCCAGAAGAGGCTATATTCAAAAGATGTAGAATGAAAATAGCACTTATTGGACCGCATGGAACTGGAAAAACAACAATTGCTCACGAATTAATTGTAAAATTAAAAAAAGATGGAAAAAATGTGGAATATCTAGGAGAAATTGCAAGACAGTGTCCTTTTCCAATAAATAAAAATATAACAAAAAATGCTCAAGAATGGATTATCTTCTTTCAGCATATAAAAGAATTAGAATTAAAAGATAAAACAGATATAATCATTTGTGATAGAAGTATCTTAGATGGATATACTTATTACTATTATTTATTTGGAAAAAATCAATTATTAGAAAATTTTATTAAAGAAAAGATAAAAGATTATGATTTATTAATCAAAGTTCCTATACGAGAAGGATATCTAAAAGATGATGGAGTAAGAGATATTAGTAAGAGATTTCAAGAAGATATTGAGATAAAATTTCAAGAATTATTAAAGGAATTGAATATACCTTATCAAGATTATGAAAATTTAGATAGGATAATAGAAATAATCAAATAAAATACCTGAACAACAATTTAAAAAAATGGATAAAGAAAGAAAGGAAAATTTTAAAATAATTCAGATAGCAACTATAAATAATACAACTAGTAGAAAACAAAAATGTAGTTGTTTTAAATTTCTTTATTCAGATAAAAAAAAGAATAAAAAATCTCTTAGATGTCTATTAAATGAATATACTGATGATATTGGAAGTAAAGAAGAAAAAGCAATATTAACTCAAAAAGATGCTTCTAAAATATGCAAATATTTTGATCCCTCCATAAAAACCAAATGCAAATACCCATTTAATTTTACAAAAGATGAAGAAATAGAAGGATATGAGGAAACATTAAGAGAAAGTAGAGAAAAAATAATAAAATATGAAGAAGAAATAATGGAAAATAGAAAGAAATTAGAAGAACTTAAAAGTTTAAATTTTATAGATTATTTTATAAATAGATATAGATTTAAACATCAAAATGCCAGAACAACAATTTAAAAGAAATATAGCATATAAATTTAGAATTGGAGATATATTAATTGGAAAACCAATATTTGATGAAGAAAAATTTTCATTTTTAGAATTAGGAAATAAAAAAATAGTTAGAGTAAATATCATTGGAAATATTGTAGATAAGTATGAAAGTGAAGGAGAAAAGAAATATATCTTCTTAACTTTGGATGATGGTTCAGGACAAATAAAATTAAAATCTTTTGGAGAAGATGTTGAAAAATTTAAAAACATAAATCAAGGAGAAACAGTAATTGTTATTGGTGTTTTAAGGTATTTTAATAATGAGTTATATATTGCTCCTGAAATAATTAAAGAACAAGATCCAAAATACTTATTGGTTAGAAAAATAGAAATTGAAAAAGAAAAATCAAAGGATTCTCCACCTATCGAAAAACAAAATATAGTTGCAATAAAAGATAAAATTCTAGATTTAGTAAAAAATTCAGAGAGTGAAGGTGGAATTGAAACAGATAAAATAATTATGGATTTAAAAGAAACTTCTCCTGATATGATTAATCAAGAAATTAAAAAGCTTCTTGAAGACGGAATTATTTTTGAACCTAGGCCTGGAAAAGTTAGATGGTTAGGATAAATTATTTCTTCTTTTTATTAAACCAATAAGCAAACCAAATTAAGGCAACTAATCCAACTAATGAAAGAATAAATCTAAATAAATCTCCTGCATATTCCCAATATCCTCCAGCGCCATAAATAAGTGTTCCTACTCCTCCGCCCATTAAACCTGCACCAACCGCCTCTAAACTAAAAAAATACGCTCCAAGAGCAATTATTAAAATTCCTAAAGGAATAGAAATTACTAAAACATTCTTAGAATATTTTTCACGAGCATCTTCATAATCTTTCCTACATTCATAATCTCTATCACAATATCCTTGAGGGCAAGGAGTTGTTACACATCTAATATCTTGAGATGTCCATTTTCCATTAATTTCCTCACATCCTTCTTGAGTTTCAATTATACTTTTTGCTCTAATTTCTTCACAAAAATCAGTATATTCTGGTTTATTATAGAAAGTATTAACTCCATAAACAACAACAGATATTGTTAAGATAATAATTGCAACTCCCATAACAATATTTTTTATACTCATTAATATTAAAAACATAAAACATTTATAAAGTATATCTTTTCTACTAAATTATGGAAGAATATGAAAAACTACTTGAAGAAGCTTATAAGAAAGTAAAGCAAGTCGATACAAATAGTATTAGATTTGAACTCCCTAAAATAGAAGGGCATTTTGAAGGTAAAAAAACAATTTTAACAAACTTTATACAAATTGCATCACATATAAGAAGAGATCCAGAACACTTTCAAAAATTCATATTAAGAGAGCTTGCAGCTTCAGGACAAAGAGAAGGAAATAGGCTTGTTTTAAATATTAAGGTACCAAGCGCTAAGATAAATAAGAAAATTGAAGATTATGTAAAAGAATTTGTATTATGTAAAGAATGTAAAAAACCAGATACAGAATTAATAAAAGAAGATAGATTAACATTTATTCATTGTCTTGCATGTGGAGCAAAACATAGTGTAAGAAGTAAAATATAAAGATTTATAAAATAAATTTCACTAAGAATTTTAAAGAATTCATTAGAATTTAAATTAAATTGGAGGATAAAAATGACAGAAGGATATTGTGTAAAGTGTAAAAAGAAAGTGGAGATACAAAACCCAGTTGAAAGCAAAACAAAGAAAGGGACAAAAATTGCTAAAGGAAAATGCCCTGATTGTGGAACAACTGTTTGTAGAATGGGTGGAATTACTAAATAAATTTATTTAATTTTTATTATGTTTGTAAATATTATCAAAACATATAGAGATGTCGTTGCTATATGTGATTCAGATTTAATTGGGAAAAAATTTGAAGAAGGGAAATTTCAATTAGATATCAAAGAAAGTTTTTTTAAAGGAAAAGAAGAATCTTCTGAGAAAATAAGGCAAGTGATGTTGGATATGATAAAAGAGGATGCGACTTTTAATATTGTTGGAGAAGAATCAACCAAAACCGCCTTAGATGTAGGCATTATTTCTGAAGATGGAATAAAAAAAATTCAAGGAATTCCTTTTGCATTAATTCTTATGTAATTCAATATCTTTATAAATAAATTTCTTATTTAATAATCATGAAAAAACAACAAAATCAAGAAGAACAAAAAGTTGTAAGAGTTAGACTTCCAAGAGGAGAAGAAATACTAGGTATAATTGAACAGAGACTTGGAGGTAATAAAATAATGGTTAACTGCTTAGATGGAAAAACAAGGAATTGTAGAGTTCCTGGAAGATTAAAAAGAAAACTTTGGTTAAGGCCAAATGATGTTGTGATTATAGAACCATGGGAACTAGATAAAAATAAAGGAGATGTTTTATTTAAATATCGTCTAAATCAAATAGAATGGCTAAAAAAGAAAGGATATTTAGAAAGTGAAAAAACTGAATTTTAAATAAAAGAAAATAATATGAAAACAATTTTCTCAGAAAAACTTCCAAGAATTTTAAAAAACAAAAAGAGATTAGAAGAAAAGCTAAATATAAAAATAACTAATAGAGGTAAGGAAGTTTCAATTAACGGCAAACCAGAAGATGAATATTCTGGAGAAAAAGTAATTGATGCAATAAACTTTGGTTTTTCTTTTAAAACTGCAATGTTGATTAGAGAGGAAGATTTTATTTTTGAGATAATTCATATAAAAGACTATACAAAAAGAAAAGACCTAAAAAGAATAAAAGCAAGAATTATTGGAACAAAAGGCAGAACACTAAAAACATTAAATGAACTAACAAAATGTCATTTTGAAATAAAAGAGAATCATATTGGAATTATAGGATATTCTGAATATATAAAAAATGCACAAGATGCAATAATTTCAATTATTCATGGATCAAAACAATCAAATGTCTATAATTTTCTAGAAAAACATCAAGTAAAAGAAGTTATTGATTTGGGGTTGAAACAATAAGCTTTAAATACAAAATTAAATTTCAGTTTTCATGTCCTTGTAGCTCAGTTGGTAGAGCGAACGGCTGTTAATAATTAATAAAAACAGACACCGTTAGGTCGAAGGTTCGAGTCCTTCCGAGGACGTTTATTCTTTAGAACAATAATTCTTTTAAACTAAATGTTTTGTTAAATTTCATGGATTACACCATTTATGAAATAGAGTATAGCACAGAGGATCTTGTAGCAGAGATAGCTATTGTATCTGCAGAAAATGAAAAAGATGCAGAATCAATACTAGAAAAATCTCTTAAGACAATTAAAAAAAATATGAATTTTGACCCATATAATAAAAAAGATTTAGGATTTAAATCTAATAAAAAAGGCCTTATCAATAATTCTTTCGATCATTCTTACCATTATAAGGATCCTCAATAGTTTCAAAAACATTTTTATAATAAGCTTTTCTCTATTAACTATGGAATTAAAAAAATCAATTCAATCAATAAAAGATATTAAGAAATTTAAAGATAAAAAACCAGATTGGAGAGATATAATTGACTCTATAGATGCTGCAAGATTTGCTCCAATGGCAGGAAATAATTATAGCTTGAAATTTATAATAGTTGATGATAAAGATAAAATACAAAAAATTACAGATAGTACTCAACAATCATTTATTTCTCAAGCAAGTTATGTTGTAGTTGTATGTTCAGATCCAACAAGAACAATGAATGCATATAAAGAAAAAGGAGAAATTTATTTAAGACAACAAGCAGGAGCAGCAATTCAAAACTTTTTATTAAAACTAAAAGAAGTAGGACTTTCCACTTGTTGGATAAGACTTTTTGTAGAAGAACAAATTAAAAGAGAATTAAATATTCCAGAAAAAATTAATGTTGAAGCAATATTTCCAATAGGTTATGAACATCCAAGGGCATATCCAAAAAAGGAAAATATAGAACTTGATAGAATTCTTTATTTCAACAAATATGGAAATAAAAAGATGAAAAATCCAAAAGAATTGAATGTTTAAAAAAAATAAAAAAAAGCCCGAGTCCCCTATTTCCCGGGAAAATAAAAATAAACTTATTTTAAAACTTCTATTCCTAAATCAGAAACTTCTTTAGACATAGGAAGAGCTTGATCTTCTATTGCTTTTCCAAGTACATAAGGAGATTTAACTCCTGTCATAATTGTTATTACTCTAACTTTTCCAGCAAAATCTTTACTGATTCTAGCACCAATTATTACTTGTGCTTCTGGACTTAAGTTTTCAGATACTGCTCGACCAATAACATCAAATTCTTCTAATTTCAGGTCAGGACCACAAGTTACGTGTATTAAAGCTCCAGTAGCACCTTGATAATCTACATCAAGTAAGGGGTGTGTGAGTGCTTGCTTTACAGCTTCCATAACACGATCTTGCGTATCTGCTTCACCAATACCAATTACAGCAACACCGCCATTCTTCATAATAGTTGATACATCTGCATAATCCAAATTAATCAAACTTGGAAGAGTAATTGTTTCAACAATTCCTTTAATCATTGTACTTACTAACTCATTAGCAACAGCAAAAGCCTGTTCTAAGGGTAATTGCCCTGCAATATCAACAAGTCTATTGTTATCAAGAACAATACATGTATCTGTTACATCTCTTAATTCTTGTAAACCAAATTCAGCTTTATCGATTCTTGCTTTTTCTGATTCAAAAGGCATTGTAACAACACCAATTACTACTGCGCCAGTTTCTTTTGCTAATTGAGCAATTACTGGTGCAGCTCCTGTTCCTGTTCCGCCACCCATTCCTGCGATGACAAAAACCATATCAGAACCTGAAACTGCTTTTTTTACATCAACTAATGCTTCTTTTGCTGCTTCTCTACCTTTATTAGGCATTCCGCCTGCACCTAAACCTCTTGTTAACTCTTTACCGATAAGAAGTTTCTCATCAGCTTTTGTAACACTTAAATGAAGAGCGTCTGTATTTGCAGCATAGATTGTAGCACCATTGATTCCTTTATTATAAAGCCAAGTAACAGCATTACTTCCCATTCCACCAGTACCAAAAACTTTAATGTTAGCTTTTCCTGCTTTAAGTTCTTCAAAGTTAATACTATGTGTTTCCGTATTTTCTATAGCTTCTTTTGCAAAATCTAATACCATATTTTTAACCTCCTTTCAGTTCTATATAAGAAGCTGTTCAAGCTTACCTTTCATCGAAAAGTTTAAATACTTGACATACCTCTCACTAATACTAAGAATAAATGCATACACAATTAATTTATTAAAACCGCCAAGCTTGATAAATTAATATTATAAAATTACTACGATTTCTCTATTTAAAAATATTTTGGATAACTCTAAATTATAATGATTGTATAGAATTCATTAATTTTTCAATCTTTTCCCAACTTTTCTTAAGTTTTTTGTTGCTTTCTTCTACAATTATCTTTAAAAAAATATCATCAACTAAAATTTTACCATTATCTACTATTGGAAACTCTAATTTTTCAGTACTATTTAATTCAACGATTGCTCTATTTCCAAATGAGATCATTCCTGATTTTTTCCATCCAGCTAGTTTTGCTTTAGTATAAATTTTAAAAGCTTTATCTGGACCCTCACATGCAACATGCAAAATGCATGGTTCTAACTTGAATTTGATTTTTCCATTATTTGTTTTAGCAATCTTATCTAAGTCTTTTTTGAATTCTTGAAGAGAAATTAGATCATGATAAACTTTGATAAATAATCCTTCTTCTTTTTTGTCCTGATCTATCATTAAAACAATTCTACCAGAGCAAGAAGAAGTTGTATAATAGTCTTTTAAGGAATTTATTTTATCACATAAGTTAATAACATCTTTATCCCACTCTCCTTTTGAAGATTTATCTATTTTAGAAAGACTATTCTTCTTTCTTTGTTGAAAATTATCTTGAGACATTTTATTCACAATCTAAAATCTCTGCATTTATTCCACCTTCTTTACATAATTCAACAAACTCCTTAGCATCATTTTCTGTTCCAACAATTGATCCCCAATGCATTGGAATAGCAAGAGTGGGTTTTATTATTTTTGCAGCTTCATATGCTTCTTCTGCACTCATTGTAAGTCTTCCTTCAACAGGAAGTAAAGCAATAAATTTTGTATCTGAATGCTTATATCCTGTGAGATTTTTCATTTCTGAAATAACGTCAGTATCTCCTGCATGATAAATTAAAACATTATTAATTTTGATTAGATATCCAACCCAACCTTCTTCTTTAGGATGAAAGTGTTTATTAATATTATAGGCAGGCAAGGTAGAAATTTTTATATTTCCAAATTCTAATTCTTGCCCTGGTTCAATTATCTCTATTTTAATTGGAACATCAAATCTTGTTATTTTACTTTGACAATCAGCTGTTGCAATAATTTTTGTTCCATCTTTAATAATTTTTTCAATATCAACAATACTACAATGGTCATAATGACTATGTGTGAGTAAAATAAAATCAGCTTTTTCATTTTCTCCTTTTAAATTATATGGATCAATATAAATTACTTTAGAATTTTTAATTAAAAATCCCACATGTCCTAACCATTTTATTTCAACGTCATCTATTTTCATAAAATTAAGAATTTGGATTTGTTTTTAAGCTTTTTGAAGCTAAAATCTTCTAGTGGAATTATTCAAAAAAACTAAGGCTTCCAGTATTCTCCTCTAAATTTTGCTTCGCACTCCCCTATCTTATCTGTAACAACTTCTATTCTGATTTTTGACTCTAAAAGCATATTTACTGCTTCAATTATATCATCTACCCAATCCTTAGGAGTTTTCATAACCTTATCGTAATGGATAATTAGAGTTTTAATTCCTGAAATGATTATTGCATTTGCACAAATAGGACAAGGTGCCCATGGCATATACATTTTTGAGCCGTCTAATTTTTTTCCTTCTTTTGCTGCAATATAAATAGCATTTCTCTCGGCATGATCTTGAAACAGATATTTTTTAGGTCTATTTTTTCTGTCAGAAGTTTGTTTAACTCCTGGGGCAAATCTATTTGCTCCAGAGGTTATAATCTTTCCATTATTAACAATGATTGAACCAGTCCAAGTATCTTTATCAGTTGAATTCTCTTTTGCAAACACATATGCTTTTCTAAGATAATCTTTATTTTCTTTAGAATTATTAATCTTTACATAGTTTTCTTTAATTAGTTTATCTAAAAATTTTTTCATAGTATCATCCATAAATCTTTAATATATAAATTTAATTATGCAATTTTCTAAATCTTTTCTATACTTCTTGCAATTTGTAGCATTTTTTGTTCTTGAAATTTATCACATATAATTTGCATGCCAACAGGAACTTCATTAATCTTTCCGGAAGGAATTGAAATTGCACAATTTCCAGCTAAATTTGATGGAATAGTTAAAGCATCATAACTGTACATATCTTTTAGTGAAATTTTTTCTCCAATTTTATGCGGTAGTCTTGGAACAGTTGGAGTGATAATACAATCTACATTCTTAAAAGCCCTTTCAAACTCTTTTTCAATTAATTTCTTAGCCTTTAAAGCTAAATGATAATATCGTCCTAAATATTCTGCTTTTGTAATTTCACTTCCCCCTAAAATTCTTCTTAAAA
>CEQE01148200.1_pt1 | contig 20349 bp, 20 predicted proteins | sample 356201 | NCBI WGS metagenome assembly CEQE01 (sample SAMEA2619970, study PRJEB7988) | marine metagenome | biome: marine biome (ENVO:00000447); feature: mesopelagic zone (ENVO:00000213) & marine oxygen minimum zone (ENVO:01000065); material: "saline water (ENVO:00002010), including plankton...
AGCACAACAAGTATCGGTGTCACTTGTCTTCCTGCGAATAACCGAGATTCATAATTCATAGCAAGCTCGTGACAAATCTTCCTGGTTAAAGTTGTTATCCCACTTCCGGGATTACCAAGCACAACGCCACGATACAAAGTTGCAAGAAAATCAGGGACCTGCAATTTGCTGGGGTGTTCGTCTCTGACCGTAGACATGTCGATAATATCGGATGCCACATATAGATCATCAATTGCGATTCGACGAGTGGAATCGAAATGTGGCGGCGTTATCTCACCATGCCGGGCGCCGACTTCGGAACGGTATTTTCCCTCAAATTCCAGGATGCCCGTGATGTCAACGTTATCGGTCGCTGTTAATTCAGCAACGTTTCTAGCTAAATTGGCGAGTTCATCTCTTAATGCCCTGAATCGGAATTCAGACCTCGCATCATGGGCTGCTAGAACACCGTTTTCGATAGCAAGAGCTAAGGCTCTGTTGCAACTTTTGACCAATGCATCAAAAAGCAAGCCCGCGATTTGGTCAGTCTCGTCAACAGGTACCGAACAGTGAATAGCAGACAACCTCATGAATTGTGATTTGATGGAGCCAACATGATCATCCGCTGACGAGGTCAAATATCCTGCGTAGATCTGCCGAACGAGTGATTCTGCTTCAGGTGATGCAAGAAACGAACGCATTTTGGCGGCAAGGCGGAAATTCCGCGGATCAGCATCGTAAGAAACGGTCCGCAACTCCTCTTTCAAAATCGCGGATACCTGGATATTGTTCTCAACGACAGCGCGGAGTTCGTCCCTCTGGGCGATTACGTCACTGGCTCTGCGAGTCAACACGCCAGCGACAGCGACCATAGTATGAGTGATCAGGCCTGCCGCCACGCTGGTAGTTATTGGATCCATCTCAATTTCTCCCACATTGCGGCGCTAGTCGAATCGCGCCACACTCACAAAGCGACGCGATCCGGCGACGGGTCCCGGCTGGGGTCACGTGCACGACAGTCTACACACGGACAATCAGAGGACTTGCACGACGACAAACAACCCTACGCAATGATAACGTGGTCGAGGTTTTGCGGCAAGGACCCACGTGCACATAGCGCCCAAGCCACTCAGGACTTGTTTCCGCACCGACCTGTTTGTGCCCGCTCACTCCAACCACGACGCCATATACGGCTCCTGACGGCCGTGCGCAACTCGCCCGTACGCCCCCCGGCTACCGGTCCGCCACCGAGCCGTCGAGCGCGATCGGGGTTGCGAGGATCTTGTCGGTGACGGGGTATTTTTCGACGGCGGCTTCGTTGAGCTCGATGCCGAGGCCTGGGCCTTCGGGGACGATTAGGTGTCCGTCCACGAGCTTCAGGGGATCGACGAGGAGCTCGCTTTTTGGGGGCTCGGACTCGCCGGTGTACTCTTGCAAGGCGAAGTTGGGGATGCAGGCGTCGAGCTGGACGCAGGCGGCGGTGCTGACGGGACTCAGCGGGTTGTGGGGGATGACCTTGACGTGGCTGGCTTCGGCCATCGCGGCGACCTTCTTGCAGCCGGATAGTCCGCCGCACAGGCACAGGTCGGGGCGGACGTAGGCGCAGGCTTTGTTTTCGAGGATCTGCTGGAACTCGAAGATGGTCGTGAACCGCTCGCCGGTGGCTATGGGCAGATTGCCGCGCTGCTGGACCTCGGCCATGGTCGCGGGACTGTCGGGCAGCATGGGGTCTTCGTAGAAGTAGGGGTGGAACTCCTCGAGCCGGCGTCCGAGCGCGATCGACTCCGCGGGGTTCATCTGCCGGTGTATCTCGACGCATATGTCGACGTCGGGGCCGACGGCTTCCCGCACGGCGGCGACGTTGGCGACCGCGCCGTTGGACCACTCGGTGACCGACTTGTGCAGCCAGAACTCGGGGCCGAACGCTCCGAACCTGACGGCCGTGAATCCCTCGTCGGCGCGCCTCTTGGCGTCACGTCCTAGCTCCTCCGGGGTGTCGCCGGTCACGTGGATGTAGCAGCGGACCTTGTCGCGGGTCTTGCCGCCCATGAGGTCGTAGATCGGCACGCCGAACCGTTTGGCCTTGATGTCCCACAGCGCGATGTCGATGGCGGACAGCGCGCCGTTTATCACGGATCCCATGAAGTGCGAGTTGCGGTAGAGGAACTGGAAGTGGTGCTCGATCTTCGACGGGTCCTGGCCGATCAGATACGGCTCGCAGGTGCGAATCATCGTCTCAGTGGGTCGCTGCCAGCCGTGGACGCCCGCCTCGCCGATCCCAACGGTCCCGTCCTCGCAGTAGATCCTGAGCAGCAGCCATCGCGACCAGAGCATGGTTTCGATCTTTTCAATCTTCGTGGGCTTCATGTACAGAATCTCCTTTATTCTTGGGCGTCGCATGTTGTTCAGCGTTCTTGCGGTCCTGGAATCTCGGCGCCGCTTTGCTTGACGGGGAAAGTCGCGAATGCGATTCACGGATCGGGTTTAGGCGAACCGGGATGTTGGAAGCCAGCGGCTGCCGTGCGCCTATTCTAGGGCGGAGGCGGTGCGGATGCAACGCTCTGCACCCGATGGGTCACGCTGCGTCAGCGGTCCAGTGGACGATGCCTGGGAGGGCGGCCCGGAGGCATTACTCCCTGACGGTCGTGTCGCTAGAGACGCCTGCAAAAGTCGCCAATGGCGGCGCCCACTTCTGTCGGGCGATCGAGGTGGAGTTGGTGAGTGGCTGAGGGGACCGCCGCAAACTTGAGCTGTGATATGCCAGAACGCAAGTCCCGCACTCCGTTGTCGGTCATGACGGTCGAGTCCGCTCCGCGAAGCAACAATGCGGGAATGGAGATGTCCGGCAAAGTGCCCCTGACGTCCCAAGATCGAATCGATCGAAGGAAGCGTTGGTCGAATCGTTGCTGAAAACCATCCCCCGATCGCCTGTACCCGTGATCGCATAAGTGGTCTCGCACGCGTGCGGATGCTTGTGGGGCGCCTTTCGAGACAACTTCCTGTAGCTCGTCGCGACTGCGGAAAGTCCTCGGAACACGCTGCCCGATATTGTTGAGGCGTGCGGCCTGACGTGTAGGTGGAAACGGGTCGATGTCGAGGAATGCGGCGGCGCTGAGATGGTCGGCATAATCCGCGGCAAGCATCATCGACAAGACCGCTCCGATCGAATGCCCCACCACCGCCGGTTTGTCCGGCATCGCAGCAAGGCATTTCTTCAGGTCCTCCACCAGGCGTGAGAAGTCATAGCGCTGTTCGTTCGCTCCCCAGTCCGATTCTCCGTGCCCGATCAAGTCGAGTGCGAAAGGATGGAGGTCACGCCCGAGTGAGGTTATCGCATGGTCCCATACACGGGCGTGCCCAAAAGCTCCATGGACGAACAGAAGCGGGAGTCCCGATCCGCCGTAGTCATACAGACGGACCGCCTGGTTGTCTCCGACCCAAACCGGATTGACGGATAAAGGCTGACTCGGAGAAGGAATTACAGGCTGCATTCATTCACTGGAATCTGCTCGTCGGTAGGTGGCAAGGTCGAAATAGTCTCGCCAGTGTCGAATCTTGCCGTCTTGAACCTCAAACACCCCGACCAACGGAAGATCGACTTTCCGACCCTTGAATCCGGTTCGGTCGATTCTCTCGGCGAAAACCAGGTTCCCGGAGACGGCAAGGTTGGAGATAATCCACTCGGTAGATATCCAGTCAGAGATGAAACTCGTAATTCCTGCCCGAATGGCGTCCTTGCCCGTCCAGGGCGGACCAGGCATATTGTGATACACGGCGTCATCGGCAAAGAACTCCACCAACTCATCGATGTCGAGCCGGCTCCATGCCGCACAGAAATCTCGTACCAATTGCTCTGGGAACGGGCTTTCCATCGCTCGTCAGCTCTCCATATCCGGCATCCGGTCCGTCACGCGTCGCAAGTGGTCCAGTGGACGATGCCTTGGCGGGCGGGCTTGGAGCCTTTGATGACGTAGCCGTCCGGGGTGTCTTCGAGAAAGTCGGGCAGGGCGGCTCGGAGACGCTCTTCCTTGATGGGATTGTCGCCGATGAACAGCCGTCGCATCATCTCGTCCATCGCGGAGTCGGTGGAGTCGAAGAGCCGGCGCTGTTTGCCCGGGATCATCGTGACGTCCGGGTGGATGCCCATCTCCCATAGCACGTTGACGAGCTCGGGCAGGGCGGGGAGTTCGATTCTGGCCTCGCCGTGCACCGGGCCCCAGAGTCCGGCGATGTGCGCTTGCGGAGCGTTGACGAACGAGAGCAGCGCAACGCGTTTGGTCGCGTGCTCGTGCAGCCGTCGGACGAAGTCTTCGATCTGGGGGATGCCGTAGACGACGTGGGAGCACACGACGAAGTCTTGCGCCGCGACCTCCGCTTCCTCCCACTTGGCTCGGACCATCATGACGTTTTCGACATTGTGCTCGGCGACCGAGACCCGCAGTTGGCCCAGCATGCCTTCGGACGGCTCAACCACAGTGACCGACTGGCATTTCAGTGCGAACGGCAGGGCGAGCCGTCCCGCGCCGCCGCCGACGTCCAGAACCGTGTCGTCCTGGTTCGCCAGGTCCAGCATGATGTTCAGCGACTCGTCGTCCGTGCGTAGAGGGTCGGCCCTGAATGACGCGGCCGTCTCCGCCCAGAAGTCGCCGTTTCGCATCGCGGTGGGCATCACCCACTGCGATTGCTCGTGATGTGCCTCGACTCTCGATTTCCATGCGCCGATAGCCGAGTGGTTTGAGTTCATTCTATTGTCTGCCCCGACCCTACGCCCGAGCGCTGGCGTCCCGTCGAGTCCGGAAGGCCGCGGGTCTCGTCTTCAATTATGGCAGTGTCGGAGCCCAATTCCAAGATGTCGATGATGGGAATTTGGGACCAATCGAAAAACTCGATTGGTGCAATTTTGCGCATTAGACGATGCCGAAATGCCAAGCTTAGCCTTGAATCAGTTCTAGGTAGTTGCCTTCAGGGTCTTGGAAATAGCAGATGCCGCCGCGGCTGCCGTCCGCGTTGTCCCTGATTATCGGCGGAGTCACGAAATGTACGCCCTGCGCCGACAGGCTCTTGTAAATCGCATCCATGTCGTCTACGTAGAAACAGATGTGCGATGCGCCAAGCTGGTGCTTGTCCGGGCGGCCTGCCGGGCTGGGCGGGTCGATGTACTTGACGAGCTCTATCTGGTGGCCGCCGTCCGGGAACCCGACGAACACGAGGATGCGCTCGGCGCCGGGAATCCCTGTGTGGTCTCCCTCGGGCGGAGCCTTGCTGTGAGCCTCCCTCAGAACGCTGAGTCCGAGCGCGTCCCGATAGAACGCCACCATCTTGTCCATGTCCTCGACGACCAGTCCCGAATGGAAGAAACCCTTTATCATCGCGACCCTCCGAGCGTTGTATCGAAGGGAGTTTAGCCGAGCTTGGGACCGTACCGCAACTAGATCGCGTTGAAAGTTGACGGAAGGCGTTGTATCCTTCCAGGCGAGGTTTGACGTGTCACATCTAAGTAAGCTGGATAGCTGGATAACCTGGGCAGTGGTCGGCGGCGCCATCGGCTTCGCTCTCGGCGCGAACGCGGCCTCCGTCATCCTGGTGGCCATCGGCATGGGCGCCTTCATTGTTTATCTGCACCTGCACGGTCCCGCGATCGAGTCGGTTGACGGGGGCCAATTGGCTGTCGCCGGAGCCGCCGACGTCCAGGAAGACCAGCAGACGGACGACGATGAAGATCAGGAGGCCCCCGCGCGTCCAATCCTGGCGCCAAAGTCCGAAGGCGACCTCTTCGCCGCGGGCGGCGTCTTCATGGTCGCCTGGCTGCTCGGGTTCGTGGTCAGAGGACTGATCTTCTGAGCGCGCCGCAGAAACGCGCGCCGGCCGAGACTGCTTCGTGTCGATGCACGCCCCGCTGGAGTTGACGATTGACTGACGCAATCCGGGCTTCGCTCTTCGCGACCTGCATCGTCGATCAGTTCTACCCCGAGGTGGGGGAGTCGACGGCTCGAGTGCTCGACCGGCTCGGCGTCGACCTGGACTTTCCGTCGAAACAGACCTGCTGCGGCCAACCCGCGTTCAATTCGGGATTCTGGAACGACGCGAAACCGCTCGCAAAACGATTCCTCGACGCGTTCGAAGGCGACCGATACGTCGTCGCGCCGTCTGGCTCGTGCGCGAGCATGGTCCGCGTCTACTACGCTCAACTCTTTCAGGACGACCCCGAACTGCTCGCTCGCGCCCAGGCGATGTCGTCGCGCGTCTTCGAGCTCACGGAGTTCATCGTCGATGTCCTCGGCGTGAACAGCCTGGCGAGCTCTGCCGCTAGCTCGGGCGCCAGGCGCGTCACGTACCACGGATCGTGCCATCTGAAACGCGAACTCGGCGTCGACAGCCAGCCCCGCGCGCTGCTGGCCTCGTTGCCCGGCGTCGAGACGGTCGACATGCCCGGCTCGGAAGTCTGCTGCGGTTTCGGCGGCACGTTCGCCGTGAAGTACCCCGAGATATCGGGCGCGATGCTAAACGATAAAATCGAAGGCATTCGCGCCACGAACGCCGATTCGGTGGTCGCCTGCGACATGGGTTGCCTCATGCATATCGGAGGCGGCATGGAGCGGCAGGGCGTCCCGGTCCGCGCCACCCACGTGGCACAACTCATCGACGAGCTGACCTGATGCTGAAGGTTCGCGCTATTGCAGCCTGACACCAAAAACTTTCGCAACGCCGCAGCCGCCGCATTGGCCAACGAGAACGTCCAGGCCAACCTCGCAGGGCTCACCGGATTCCACGACGCTCGGCTCGACGCCCGGCGGCAGACTCCCCAGTGGGACGACGCCTCCGAGCGAGCCAGAGCGATCAAAGCTCACACGCTGGACAACCTCGACCGCTACCTTCTGATGATGGAAAGCAACGTGAAGAAAACCGGCGGCCACGTCTACTTCGCAAGCGACGCCGCTGCGGCGGCTAGTTACGTGGTCGACCTCGCCCGCGAGAAGGGCGTCGAATTGGTCATCAAGAGCAAGTCCATGCTCTCCGAGGAGATGGCGCTCAACAGCCGCCTGGAGGAAAGCGGCGTCGAGCCCGTCGAGACCGACCTCGGCGAGTTCATCGTGCAACTCGCCGGCGAGACCCCGTTCCACATCATCGCTCCGGCGATCCACAAGTCCAAAGAGGATGTGTCAGAGCTGTTTCGAGACAAGCTCAACGTTCCGCTCTACGAGGACATCGGCGACCTGACCCGCGAGGCGCGGGCGCAGTTGCGGCAGAAGTTCCTCGCCGCCGGGATGGGGATCACCGGCGCAAACTTCATGGTGGCAGAAACTGGCACGGTCGCGCTCGTGACCAACGAAGGCAATGGCAGGATGTGCACATCCATGCCCAAGGTCCACGTTGCTATCGCGGGCATGGAGCGGATCGTCCCGTCCATGGAAGACCTCGGGACGTTCTTGAGGTTGCTCATCCGGTCGGCGACGGGGCAGATGATCTCCAGCTACGTCACCACGGTCACGGGTCCAAGGAAAGCCGCTGACGAGGACGGCCCCGAGGAGTTCCATCTGGTCATCGTCGACAACGGCCGGTCGCGGCTGCTTGCCGATCCGGAGCTCCGCGAGGCGCTGTATTGTCTCCGATGCGGCGCGTGCCTGAACGCCTGCCCGGTCTACAAAAAGGTCGGCGGCCACGCCTACGGATGGGTTTACCCCGGTCCGATCGGCGCTGTTGTGTCGCCGATGCTCACAAACCTGTCCGACGCGAAAGACCTGCCGTTCGCGTCCACGCTCTGCGGCGCGTGTCGCGAAGCCTGTCCCGTCAACATCGACCTGCCCAGAATGCTCCTATACATGCGCAAGGAGCTGACCCAAGGCGAGACCTATCCGGAGCACAAAAGCAGGTCAACCGTCGAAGCGGCTGCGATGAAAGGGTGGCGGGCCAGCGTGTCGTCCGGTCTGATGATGAGGCTGGCGAATGCGTTCGGACGGTTTGCGCAGCTCCCAATCGCCCGCCGAGGACGGATCAACCGGCTGCCGCCGCCCCTGTCAGGATGGACCCGGGCTCGCAGCTTTCCGGCGTTGGCCTCCAAGCCGTTCCGAACCAGATGGCGGAAACGGAGGCGGGGATGACCGAACGCGACGCATTCTTCGCCAATCTCCGGCAGGCGCTTGGCAGGGGAGCCGATGACACCGCGTCGCCTCGGCCGCCTGACGCCAGTCTGACTCCGGCGAGTCACACCGTTCACGACCGCGCTCGCGCCATACTGGATCGCATGGAGTACGATGCCGAAGGGCTCATGATCAAGCTGGCGAACACCGCCGAGCGATCAGGGTGGAACGTCGCTCGGTTCAGATCCGTGGCCGACGCTCGAGGGTATGTGATGCAGGTCGCCCGAGATGTCGAGGCCCGCCAGGCGGTCAGGTCGTCGCACCCGGTGCTCACGGACGGCACGGTCGACTCGTGGTTCACGGAGCTCGGAGTTTCGGTCGAGCCGATGACAATCTCAGCTACGTCCACGAGAGCAAGGCAGGCGTCAAGGGAGCGGTTGCGAGATCTGGCCGCTCGGTCGGACATCGGGGTCACTGGCGTCGACTACGCTATCGCGGAGACGGGCACCTGCGTGTTGCTGCCTCGCGCCGGAGTCAGCAGGCTGGTGTCGTTGCTGCCGCCGGTGCACATCGCCTTCGTCCAGCGAGGCGAGGTGCTGCCGAGCCTGGACGAGCTATTCGCCTTACAACGTCGAGACCATCTGGACGGTGAGTTGGGCAGCTACCTGAGCCTAATCTCCGGCCCCAGCCGCTCAGCCGACATCGAGTACACGCTGGTCACCGGCGTGCACGGTCCGGGGCAGGTGCACATGGTGCTGATCGGGTAGAGAAGCTGAAGAGAGCCACGCTGGAGTAGAGGCTTACGTGGCCCGATATCGACAATTACGAACACCGTAGAGATAGTGAGCATGTACGTTGACCAACAATGATTTACGCGTCACAGACAAGACTCGGCTGATAAGGGCGCCCGAACGAGCGTCGTACGACCGAAAGCTGGCATACGAGATCATCGACAGCACGCCCATGTGCCACGTCTCGTATGTGATCGACGGCGACCCCTACATCACGCCTACGTTTCAGTGGCGGCAAGGTGACGACATCTACTGGCACGGCTCGTCCGCCAGCAGATTTCTCCGGAACGCCGCCGGCGCGAATGTGGCGCTCAACGTCATGCTGTTCGACGGTTTGGTCCTTGCCAGGTCGGCGTATCATAGCTCGGCGAATTTCCGCTCAGTCACCGTCTTTGGGCGGGCGGTTCAGTTGGAAGGCGATGAGAAGTTGGCGGCGCTTCAGCAATTCGTCGACGTGCTGACCCCAGGCAGATGGGAGACTCTTCGCCCGATGAATGACCAAGAAATCAAGGCGACCACCGTCCTCTCCATGCCCATCGACGAGGCGTCGGTAAAGCTTCGCACCGGCGGCCCAATCGATGACGATGAAGACTACGAACTCCCAATCTGGGCCGGGGTCATTCCCGTGGCTCAGACGGCGGGTGAATTCGCCCCTGACGAAAGGAACCTGCCCGGCATCGACGTCCCCGACCACGTACGGCGGTTCAACCTCGGCTAGCGATATCGGCTCGTTCCGACACCCTTGCACCCTCACAAACGTCTGCATCGACTCCTGCGAGCAGTCGGAGGTCAGTCGCCGGGGCACTGATCCCTCACGACACAGTCGGGATCAGCGGAGTAATGTGTGCGCATGAGTACAGTCGTAAGATCGATGGGTCTGTCCTCGATTCTTGAAACAGACCGAATTGAGAAACCCCGAATCAGACGATTGGACGGCTGTCTGCGTTTGTCCGACAGAGATTCGCCCAGCCCGGAGTCTCAATCACGGGCAGCGCGACCGAATGTGAAAAGTGGAGTGCCGGATGGAACCGATCGCTGATCCGCCCCTGCCCCGAACGATTGACGACATTACTCCCGAGTGGTTGACGTCGGCGCTGGCGACAGGCGGAGTGCTGACCGGCGCGCTCGTGACGAGCGTTGAGATCGAACGCATTGGGCTCATGGACGGTTTCATGGGCGTCATCGCCCGCCTCACGCCCCAATACGACGCCCCGACCGACGATCTGCCCTCGACGCTGATAGCGAAGCTGCCTGACGCCGACCCGGTGCAGAGGTCGGCGCAGTCGTCAGCGTTCACAACGGAAGCGGGCTACTACTCGACCTTCCCCGGCGACGACTCTACCGTCCATCCCCGTTGCTACTTTGTCGGTTCCGATCCCAACGGCGATGACTACGCATTCTTGATCGAAGACCTGTCGAACGGGCGGTCGGCATCTATGATTCGACACATGCCGCTGAACGACGCGGCAACCGTATTTCGCACCCTCGCCGGCTTGCACGCGAAACGCTGGAACGCGTCCCAGCTTGATCGCCTCTCGTGGGCCGTGGATGGCCGAACTCGTGAGGCGTGGGCGCCTGCCCAGGAGTTGTACGAGGCCACCTGGGACGAGTTCAGCGACAAGTGGGGAGGCTATTTTTCGACCGAGATATTCGAGATAGCCGAGCGGCTGAAGACTTCAATCGTGGATGTCCTGACCGTTCCCGCGGGCTCGCCCGTGACGCTCACGCACGGCGACACTCGGCCCGAGAACATGTTCTTCTCTGACGAAAATCCGAATCGCGATCTGGCGTTGATCGATTGGCAACGGGCGACGATTCAACCCGGCGCATGGGACCTTGCATACTTCGTAGAATTCAGTCTGGACCCAGATGACAGGCGCTCGGCTGAGCGGGAACTGCTCCGGAGCTACATGGACCGGCTCAAGACGGACGGAGTCGTCGACTTCACCACCGAGGAATTGCACACCGATTACCGGCGCGACCTGCTGACTCCGCTGATTCGGATGATCCCGACAGGTTCGAGAATCGACCCTGATCTGCCCCAAGTGAAAGATGTCGTCCAGACTATGTTGTCCAGGCTCGACGCGCTAGCCGATTGGTAGTGCGCGGAGTTGTTACCGTAACAACTGGAATGCTGACATGCGCAGTGTCCGGTTGAGGCGCCATCGTCAGTTCTTGCCGAAAACCCTGGCGCCCACCATGAGCATTCGCATCGTCTCCTGAGTGCAGTCGGAGATCAGGTCCGCGGCCCGCTCGGATGCTTCTTCGAGGGACATCGGTCCCGAAGGAATCGCCGTTGCGGCGTGGATTCCATGCTGGTGCACGATCTCATACTCGTCGCCCAACGAACCGTTAATGGCCACCACGGGTATGTCGCGAGCCGCGGCCCGTTCGGCGACACCGATCGGCGCTTTCCTGTAGATCGTCTGGCTGTCGAGGCTGCCTTCGCCGGTGAGCACCAGGTCCGCGCCCTTCAGGTGACTGTCGAGATCCACGGTGTCGAGCACGATGTCGACCCCGGCGCGGAGGGAAGCGCCAAGGAACGCTACGAAGCCTCCGCCCAGTCCTCCGGCGGCGCCTGAGCCCGCCAGGTCGTTGATCTCGACCCCGATGTCCCGTTTGACGACCTCGGCGAAGTTCGTCAGCGCGGCGTCCAGTTCTTCGATCATGTCCGGAGTCGCGCCTTTTTGCGGACCGTAGATTGCCGAAGCCCCCTCAGGACCGGTGAGCGGGTTGTTGACGTCGCAGGCCACGAGGAACGTCGATTCGCGAGCTCGGGTGTCGAGGTCTGTCAAGTCGATGCGGCTCAAACGAGCGAGCGCGCTTCCTCCGGAGGGCAGGCTAACGCCGTTTTGGTCCAAGAGTCGAACGCCGAGGGCTTGGGCCATGCCCGCGCCCGCGTCGTTGGTGGCGCTGCCGCCAATCCCAATGATGAAGCGGCGGTACCCGTCGTCGAAGGCGGCCGTTATCGCTTCACCTAGTCCGTAGGTGGTTGTGATCAACGGATTGAGTTGGGTAGGGGGGACCAGCGCCAACCCGGAGGTGCGCGCCATTTCGATGATGGCGGTGCTGCCGTCGCCCAGCGCGCCCCAACTGGCATTTCGCGCCTCGCCCAGCGGTCCGGTCACTTGGACTGTTCTGATTTCGCCGCCAGAGCCGTCTACCAGGGTTTCGAGCGTGCCGTCGCCTCCGTCAGCCACTGGAACTAGCACAATCTCGGCTTCTTCGACGACACGCGACACGCCGTCGCGCATCGCGTTGGCGACGTCGAGCGCGGATATGCTTCCCTTGAATGTCTGCGGCGCAATGACGATTTTCATGACGCGCAACAGTATATACCATAGGGCGTTCAGGTTCGTGCGTGGCGCGGGTCTGGGCCCCGCCGCCTAGCCCGTTCACGCCAAACGCGGAATTCGACACTTGCGATGTGCGGACAAGAAGCACACAAAGCCTGTCCTGCCACAATGATAATATCATCAAAACGAGCCGCAATCGCCTTATGCTCAAAATTGATGCTATTAAGAAATATGCCTGCGAATGACCATCTCAGGCACTTCTTAGTCTTGAATATGCGCCGTCCAACAGATTCGAGCAATCATAGTTGACAATATGTTGATATTGAATTACTGTAGCTGTGTCATGCCCAGACCACGCCAGGAAGGACCAACCAGACAGATCTACGCGGCAGTCCGCGAAGACCTATACCTGGCAGCCAAAGCCAAGGCCGCCGAGATGCGCGTCCCGCTCAGGGAGTTCCTTGAACGGGCGCTCGAGATGGCGCTGGGTGGGGGAGAGCCGCCTAAACCGGCGCCTGACGAGAGCCGCGAGCCTTCGGTGTGGGACGACGAGTACATTGCGATGCAGGCGAACCAACCCCTCGGGGCTCCGGTGGAGTTGACCGAAGACGAGGCGGCCGCCATCGCTCGGGGCGCGTTCGATCAGCGCTAAGCTGATGAGCCGGGCGGGCGTTGTGTTCACGTCGCCGGACAACTGCCGACCCCTTCTTAAGCTACGACAGAGGACATCGAACCAATGCCGGAGTCATCGCTGCTGGACATCGCGGTCCTGACCGACTGCCTCGAAGGCGACCAGGGCGCGCGCGAAGTGATGGAGCACGCATTGTCCGGCGACGAGACGGCGGCGGTGACCGCGATGACCGTCCTGTACCTGTGGAAGGATAGAGTCGTCGATCGCCGTGCTGAGATACAGCTAGTCGCCTTGCTCAGATTCATTACGCAGATTCCGATAACCGGCGAACTCGCCAGAGAAGCTGGATCGATGCGATTCGCTCCTGATGACGGCGTTTCCGACGACGACCGAATCATGCGTGCAGTGAACGTCGTCGTATCACGCGAGCGCGGGATTCCCGTACGTACGCGCTCTGTCGAATGGTACGAAGCCCAAGGCTGCGACGTGCTGTCCTACTGAACCACCGTGATCCTCTGGTGGCTCATGTATAATGGGTCCGTCGTGTCAGTCCTCCGCTTAGAGAGGAGAGGTCTTGCATGAGAACCTTGTCCTTGGCCTTGTGGATGCTCGTCGTCGTGGCGCTGATCGCGTTAGTTGCGATTCCGCGTGAAGCCGCTGCTCAACCGAAACCGCATGCCGCTCTACTTCGGATCGACAGCGTAATCCAACCTGTCTCGGGCAGGTTCTTCACCCGAGGGTTGGAGCAGGCTGCCAAAGATGGCGCGGCCTTCGTCATAGTCGAACTCGACACCCCAGGCGGTTTGTTCGACACCACGCGCGACATGGTCTCGGCCACGCTCGATTCACCGATCCCCGTCATCATATTCGTCTCGCCGTCAGGCGCCCACGCGGCCTCGGCGGGCACATTCATCCTCGCAGCCGCCCACATCGCCGCCATGGCCCCGGCCACCAACGTCGGCGCCGCCTCACCCGTGGGAGCGGGCGGGGACGAGCTTGACGACACCATCAAGTCCAAAGCGACGCAAGACGCCGCGGCGTTCCTGCGAAGCATCGCAGACCAGCGAGACCGAAATGTCGACGCCCTCGACAGGACCGTGCTGGACGCCACATCGTACACGGAATCCGAAGCGCTCGAGTTGGACGTGATCGATCTCGTCGCGAGAGACCTGGACGACCTGTTGACCAAGCTCGACGGAGTCACCGTGTCCGTTGCTGGAGGGCAAGTCACTCTGGATACGGACGCCATTGAGATCGAGCCCGTCGATCGCAACATGGTCGAACGCTTCCTGGACGTCGTCGCCGACCCGCAGATTGCGTTCATACTGATGGCACTTGGCGGAGTCCTCTTGATCGTCGAATTGCTGAACCCTGGTCTCATCGCTCCGGGAGCTGTCGGGGCGGCCCTTCTTGCCTTAGCATTCGTCGGCGCGGGCAACCTGCCGGTCAACTGGGTAGGCGTCGGCCTTATCCTCCTGGGCATGGGGTTGCTGTACTTAGAGCTGCTCGCGCCTGGATTGGGCGTTTTCGGTCTCTCGGGCGGGGTCAGCTTCGTGGTCGGCGCGTTCCTGATGTTCGCCCGCTTCAGTCCTCCGGCGATTCCCGCCCCGACAATCGGCGTCAGCGTCTGGGCCATCGCCGCCGTCAGCGCGGTGTTTTTTTCGTTCGGCGGGATGCTGTTCATGGGCATCAGGTCGTCGAAGCTGACGCATTACGTATCTAATAGCAGGCAACTGGTCGGCGACACAGGGGTGACCACGACAGCGCTAGAACCCAGAGGGACGGTCCAAGTTGCCAGCGAGTTGTGGTCTGCGGAATCAGACGACGGCGGGCCGATCGCAACCGGCGAGAAGATTGTGGTTGCCGAAGTAGACGGCACGACCTTAAAGGTGTTCAGAGCGGATGCTATCGAGGAGTGAGGAGGAGACGTCATGATTCCATATGTCAGGATCGTTAAGCAGTACGAATTGTTGGCCGTGTTCAAATTCGGCAAGTTTGCCGAGATGCGAAAAGCCGGATTCCAGATTCTCTTGTGGCCGTTGCATTCAACGCAGTTCGTCGATACTCGCGAAGAAGTCGTGTCCATACCCAGGCAGACCAATATCACAAAGGACAACGCGCCGATCGAAATCGACTTTCTCGTGTACATGAGGATCCTCGAAAACGAAGCGCACAAGTCTGTGTTGGACGTCGTCGACTACCACAGCGCGGTCGTCGGCATCGCCACGACAACGTTGCGTGCCGTTATCGGCGAGATGACCGTCGATGACGTGCTGTCCCAGAGAGAGCGCATCAACACGGAGTTGCGCATTAAGCTGGACGAGATCACCGGCCGTTGGGGGATCAAGGTCAACCAGGTCGAAATCCGCGAAATCGAGCCTGCCAGGGACATCCAGGAGTCCATGAACAGGCAGATGGCAGCGGAACGCTTGCGTCGCGCGGCGGTAACCGAGGCAGAGGGCACCAGGCAGGCCGCCATCACCGTCGCCGAGGGCGAGAAGCAGTCGGCCATCCTGCGCGCCGAAGGCTCGCGACAGTCCGAGATTCTGACAGCGGAAGGCGACCAGCAAGCCGCCGTGCTCAGGGCCGAAGGCTTCAGCACCGCGCTCGATCGGATCTACAGCGTCGCCCAGAACGTCGACGCCAACACGCTGAGCCTGCAGTATTTCGACACCCTGAAGGCGCTGGGCTCCAGCTCGTCGACCAAGTTCATCTTCCCGATGGAGTTCACCAAACTGCTGAACCCGTTCATCAACATGGCCAGCGGCGGATCGAACGGGGACAACGACGACTCGTCGTAAGGGCGGTTGATGCCATTCTGTTCAGTGATGGGGCGCCGAACCGCCTAATGGCTTGCTAATTCTGCAGGTGGGTCGGCGACTGGTTGGGGTCGTCGTTACAGTTGGGTCGTCCAGGGGCTAGTCACCCAATTCCTGGCGTCCCTTGAGTCCATTAAGTCCCTTTGGTCGTGGCCGAAGCGAGCTTTTCGCCGCTGCCCAGATGCGATACCTAACTTACACGCAAAACAACAAGCGCCGCAATTGACCACCGACCCAGGCGCGAGATGATCCTAGCTTAAACGCAAAGCAGCGCGGCCAGAGGTTATATCTGCGCTTTCAACGCTTGTGCAGCCCGCATTGTCATCCCGGGGACGGCCGCGATCTCCTCGAGTTGCGCGTCCCGGATGCCCTTGACCGAGCCGAACCGCCGGAGCAGCATCCGCTTGCGCTTCGGACCAATGCCGGGCACAACGTCGAGCACCGATTTGATGCTGCTTTTCGACCTGCGCTGACGGTGGAATGTGATCGCGAACCGGTGCGCCTCGTCCCTGATCCGTTGCACCAGGAACAGGCCTTGAGACGTCCTGGGGAGCACGATGCTTTCCTGCACGTAAGGGACGAACAACTCCTCGTTCTCTTTGGCCAAGCTGGCTAGGGGAACGTCGTCGATGCCAAGTTCCAAGAACACCTGCAACGCGGCGCCGAGGTGGCCTTTGCCGCCGTCGATGATGACCAGGTCCGGGATGATGCCCCAGGCCGCCCTGGCGCCCTCGGGGTCGCTTCCGTTCGAGTCCCCGCTGTTCGCGTTCTCCTTGCGGGAGTCTGACAGCCGCTTGAACCGGCGCGTCAGCACCTCGCGCATCGAAGAGTAGTCATCCGGGCCGACAACGGTCTTGATCTTGAATCGGCGGTAGTGGGCAGTCTTCGGCTTGCCGTCCTCGAACACCACCATGCTGCCGACGGAGTTTGTGCCCTGAATGTTCGAGATGTCGTAACACTCGATTCGATTCGGCAGGGAGGGCAGGCTCAGCGCTTCCTGAAGCTCGTCGATCGCCGAGGTGTTGTTCGATTCCTCGTGAATACGACGAATGGTGAGCTGCTCCAGGGCTTGCGAGGCGTTGTCGGAGACCATCTGGACCAGTTTGCGTTTCTCGCCCCTCTGCGGAACGTGGACGCGAACCTGGCTCTGTCGCTTCTCCGAAAGCCAAGTCTGGATGGTGTCGATGTCGTCTAACTGACGCTCAACCAAAATCCGAGGCGGAACGTATGGGGTGGCGTCGTAGAACTGCTTTACGAACGCCGTGAGCACCTCGGTTGGGTCGTCTTCTTCGGTGCCGTGCATCAGGAAGCTGTCGCGGCCGATGAGTTTGCCCTGTCGGATGAAGAATATCTCGATCCACGACTCTCGTGTGCCCTGGGCGCCGGCGATTACGTCCAGGTTCTCAGAGGACAGATGCAGCACTTTCTGGCCTTCGTGGACTCTCTCGATGGCCTGTATCTGGTCGCGAAGGGCCGCCGCCTTCTCGAACTCCAGGCCTTCGGCTGCGTCCAGCATCCGACGTTCGATGCCTTTGACGACCTTTTCGGTTTTGCCCTCCAGGAAATGCGCCACCTGGTCGATGATCTCCCGGTATCGGTCCTTGTCGACCGCGCCGATGCATGGACCGGCGCAACGATGGATGAAGTAGTCCAGGCACGCTCGCGGGTCGTTCCCGGTGATGTTCTTGGTGCAGGACCTGTACGGGAACAGCTTCTTGAGCGTCGCCAGAGTGCGTCGAACACTGGTTGCGCTGGCGTACGGTCCGAAGTACTTTGCCCCATCGGAGGAAACCCTGCGCGTAACGTAGATGAGCGGGAACTCCTCGGTCAGGTCGATCTTGATGAACGGGTAGGACTTGTCGTCTTTCAGCCGGGCGTTGTAGGGCGGCTGATGCTCTTTGATGAGGTTGCACTCGAGTATGAGGGCCTCTTGCTCGGACTCGGTGACGATGAACTCGAAGTTCGCAACTTTGCGCACCATCTGGCGAATCTTCGGGGGAAGACCGGAGGGGCTCGCGAAGTAGCTGGACACCCGATGCTTGAGGCTGGCGGCCTTGCCGACGTACAGGATGCTCTCGGTGTCGGAGCGCATGAGGTATACGCCGGGCTTGGTAGGCGTGGCTTTGAGTCGTTGGTCGAATTTCCTGGCGGTGTTGACCAAGCCGTCCTCTGGATCAGCGATACAGGATTGAGCCGCGGAGATGGCGCCCGAGCGCTGAGTCGCTCTGGAGGTCTACCTCAATACTGCGGTAAGTATGCCCAGGAGCACAACTATTACAAAGGTCAGCGCGCCGATTCGCTTGAGCTCGGAGCCCAGGTACGAATACGTCGGCAACGGTTCGACTTTAGCGGGAGTCCGCCTGCGTCCCGCTCGACTCTGTCGCGTCGCCTGTCGGGGCTGCGCTGGAATCGACGCCGGTCGGGGAGCGGCCGCGGCTTCGGCGCCGCCTTCCATCTCGGTCGAAGCGGGGGACGGGGACGTCGCAGGCTGAGACGGGACAGCGGATTGAGCAGCTCGGTTTCGTGAACGTCGCTTGCGTTGACTGAGCTCAGCTTGGCGTGAGGCGACTCTTCTGCGTTTGCTTGGCATTCGTGTACTCCTGTTTCGTCCTTAACGTTGCAGGTGAATCAATTCTATCGATCTAACAGCGCCAGACGCAACGGGCAACTCCTCATCTTGCGGCAACCTGACCGTGGCGCTCGTCTCGCTCACGCCCGCGGATGGGCTTTGTCGTACTCGGTTCGGACGTGCTCGGACGTCAGATGCGTGTACACCTGTGTCGTCGTAATGCTCGCGTGGCCCAACAGCTCCTGGACATGCCGGAGCTGCGCGCCTCCCCGCAACAGATGGGTGGCGAAACTGTGTCTCAATGTGTGCGGTGTGATCTTCCCCTCCAGCCCTGCCTGTCGGGCGTAATTCTTCAGCACGAGCCAGAACCCCTGCCTGGTGAGCCGGGATCCCCGTCGATTGAGGAAGACCGCTGGCCGCGAGGCTTTGTCTTTCGGTTCCGGACGGCCTTCACCCAAATAGGCGCTGACCGCCTCGATCGCTTGCTCATGAAGCGGAATCATCCGCTCTTTGCCGCCTTTGCCGAAGCATCGTACGGACGCGCTGTCAAAGTCCAGGTCCTCCAGGTCCAGGGAAACCAGTTCCGTGACCCGCATGCCTGTGGCGTACAGGAGCTCGAGCATCGCCTGATCACGAGCCGACTCCGCCGTGTCGACGACGCTCGGGGCCGCGAGCAGTCGGTCGACCTCGTCTTCGGTCAGTGCCGCGGGCAGGGATCGTCCGACTTTCGGCGAAGTCACGTTCTCGGTCGGGTCCTTATCTAGGTATCCCTCTCTGACCAAAAATCCGAACAGCGACTTTGCCGACGCCACCTTCCTCGCTCGGGTCGTATCGGAGTAGCCTAGTCCGTGAAGATGCAGAACGTACTCAGTAATTACAGCATCGTTCACGTTGGCCCATCCGCTGCAATCGTCGTGCTCTTCCAAGAACTGTACGAGCTGACTCAGGTCGTTGCGATAAGCGGCCAACGTATTCGTTGAAACGCCCCTCTCGACGGTCATGTAGTGAAGGAAATTATCGACGTCGTCGTGCAACGACTCGTCTTCTTTCAATTTCGACGCGACTCGCATTTCAGTTTACCATAGCCCCTTGTTTGGCCACGCTGAGCTTGACACGGCAGCGGCGGACACTTAGATTTGTCCTACGAGGCGGCGCCTCGGGAGGATTGGCTGTTTCATGGTTGAAATTGTAGTAGGTCCGAACCTGTTCACTCTAGGGACGTTTGTCCTTAGTTGGCACGGGTTCTTCAGTTTTGTGGCGGTTGCCACGGCCGTCTACCTGGTGGGACGATGGGCGCCCATGCAGGGGATCGATCCCGACGACATATACTCCATCGCAATCTGGGGCATACTCGGCGGCATAATCGGCGCGAGATTCGTCCACGTCATCGACAATTGGGGCTACTACTCGGGCAATCCCGGACAATCGCTTGCCATCTGGAGCGGCGGAATCGGGCTTTGGGGCGGGATCCTGGGCGGCTTCATCGCCGCTGCGACCTATGCTCTCATCAAAAAGCACCCCGTGGGCGTGATCGCAGACCTCACCGCTCCAGCGATGCTTTTCGTCCAGACGATAGGGCGGCTGGGCGACATCGTCAACGGCGAACACTGCGCAAGGGCGTGGGACTTCGCGCTCGGATTCATCTGGACCAACCCTGCCTCCGATGCGCGAATCTGCGCCAACGGCGTCGGCGTTACGGTCCAACCCGTGATCGCCTACGAGATGCTTTGGAACATGTTTGCGCTCTTCATCATTTGGAGGCTGAGAGGCAAACTGAAACCCGCCGGAATGTTGTGGGCCGTGTATCTGGTGTTCTACTCGGTTGGCCGGTTCAGCATCACATTCCTGCGCCAGGACAAGATCTGGGCGTTGGGGATGCAGGAGGCCCAGTACATCGCGTTGCTGATACTCGGGATCACCGTCGTAATTCTGCTGTGGAAAGCGCGGTTGACGTCCCCTGGCGAGGCCGGGGAAGCGGCAGCAGGACGTCAGCAAGCGGCGCGCGGCACCCGGGCCGAGCGGCGACGCCAGGGGCGTTAAGGGGCGTCTCACGGGCGGCAGACGCCATCGCCAAGCGCGTACGACAGCACACGGTCGTCGCCGTCATCATGTATCAAATGGATGACGCATCACACTCAGCCGTAGGGGAGGGTTTGAAACCATCTGTTCCAACATATTCGTGCATG
>CEQE01118094.1_pt1 | contig 20325 bp, 21 predicted proteins | sample 356201 | NCBI WGS metagenome assembly CEQE01 (sample SAMEA2619970, study PRJEB7988) | marine metagenome | biome: marine biome (ENVO:00000447); feature: mesopelagic zone (ENVO:00000213) & marine oxygen minimum zone (ENVO:01000065); material: "saline water (ENVO:00002010), including plankton...
AGTCTCCATTAACTTTCCGTCCCATTTAGGCTGACAGCCAACAGGTCCGTGTGACCAGACCTGGCGGCAGGATAGGGGTCATAGCAAGGGCCATGGATATGCCGGCCATGACCAATCTCCCGCTCCGAACCGAGTTGAAAGCGAAGGTTGAAGCGCCTGCCGTGGGGGCCGGTGTAGCGGAGCGGGGGTGTGCCGATGCGAGCCTTTACCGACGCATGCATCAGGTTGGTCTTACGCGAGTGAAAATGTTCCCCCAGCTAGCGGCTTTTGACGGTTCGGAGCCGAATATACTGCGGCTCTTACAGGATCAGAGCCTGGCGAATCTCAGTCAAGAAGAGGTTCGGGAGTGGCACACTGCACGCGCCCAGGCCGAGGCAGAGGACACCTTTTTCATTGCGTCGCCTCACCACTGCGCGGTAGGGACGAAGCCGTGAATGGCGGTATTGGACGTTTTCTGAATAGTAAGATCGGTGAGGAGAGGAGACAACTTCAAACGTACTGACGGAGCTAAGATGGGACTGCACGAGACTTGGCGAGGAGCTAGATGATATCGATTACCGGTGAGATGAGAGACCACTTGAACAGCGCCCTGGCCGACCGGATGCCCTGTCTTTTGGGTACCGCGTCGGGAGACGGCCAGCCGCAGATCAGCATCAAGGGAAGCATCCTGGTCTACGATGACGAGACGCTTGCGTATTGGGAGAGGGCTAAGCGGTCAGCCTTGGAGAACGTCGGCGCGAATCCTAAGGTCGTGGTCTTCTATCGCAACCCGGCCGAGCGCGTCAACCTGCGCTTCCAGGGCACGGCGACGATACACGATTCGGGTCCGATCAAGGACGAGGTGGCGAACCGAGCCGTCGAACGGGAAATGAGCCGTGACCCAGAGCGAAACGGCGTGGCCGTCTTGATCAAGGTGGACCGTATCATCGAACTCTCCGGAAACGTGCTGCAAGAGCGAGACTGAGCTCGGGCCGGAATTTTGATGCGTCCACGCACGAATCGACCTAGCTCCCGCCTTTGACCGTCCCTGAGGTGCATGCTAGAATTCAACCGATGAGCGGCCCTCGCTCAGGCGTCGAAATGCACGGCGCCTACGGGCAGTTTCACGCCCAATACAGGCGCTGCCCGGTTCGCGAGGCTGGACCCAGGAGTGGGGCTGACGGCTCTCCGTCGACAGCCCGCTTGCACGACAGGAGTTGCGACATGTCAGGGCATTCAAAATGGTCGACCATCAAACATGGCAAAGCGATAACCGACGCTCGGCGAGGTAAGCTCTTTACCAAGCTGGCCAAAGAGGTCATCATCGCAGCCCGCGAAGGCGGGGGTGATCCAGGCGTGAACTTCCGGTTGCGAATGGCCGTCCAAAAGGCCAAGGACCAGAACATGCCCGGCGAAAACATAGAGCGCGCAATCAAAAAAGCGACCGGGGAAGGCGACGACGGCGCCCAGATGATCGAGGCTCTGTACGAGGGCTACGGTCCTGGAGGCGTCGCCATACTTCTGGAAACCCTGACCGACAATCGCAACCGCACGGTGTCTGATGTCCGGTCGACGCTCACGAAAGCCGGCGGCAACCTTGCGGAAGCCGGCGCGGTCGCCTGGCAGTTCGAACAGAAGGGCGTCATCATGGTCGAGACAGCCGAGGATCAGGCCGAGGAGTTGGCCCTCATCGCCATCGACGAGGGCGCCGACGACTTCGAGACGTACGACTCGACACTCGAGATTTTCTCGACTCCTGGCTCGCTGGAATCGATACGCACCACACTGGAGCAGAACGAGGCGAAGATCAACTCTTCCGAAGTGTCCATGGTTCCCAGCCATACGATTGAACTGGACGACCGGGCAGCGATCCAGACCCTCAAGCTGCTCGACAAACTCGAAGACCTGGACGACGTGCAGAAGGTCTACTCCAACGCGGACTTCTCCGACGAGGCCCTAGACCAGTATGGGGCCGAGACTGCATAAAGCCCGTCAGGATCGGCGACATTGGGACAACTCGATCTGAACTGGGAGCCCCGCCCGATCGACGGAGTGCGTTCGCCAGCAGGGGCGGCTGGAGCGACATATGCTAGTGGTCGGTGTGGATCCGGGCACCTTCAAGATGGGCGTCGGCGCCGTGAGATCCGATGGCGGCGATTTGATTCTGACCCACTCCGACGTGCTCAGTCCCAAGCGTTCGGCGTCGCTTTCGGAGCGACTGGCATGGCTGCACTCGAAGTTGGCCGAGCTCCTCGAGACACTCAGACCCGAGGTGCTTGCCATAGAGCAGCCGTTCGTATCGAGGAACGTTCGTGCCGCCATGGCCGTAGGACAAGCGCAAGCCGTGGCGATGATCGCGGCGGCCGATTTGGCGATCCCCGTCGCGACGTATGCTCCCCGCGAGGTCAAAAAGGCCGTCACCGACTATGGCGGCAGCTCCAAAGAGCAGGTGCAGGAGATGGTCAGGGTGCTGCTGGACCTACCCGACGAGATCGAGTCGTCGGACCGAGCGGATGCGCTGGCCGTGGCGATCTGCCACATCAACAGCTCGCAGGTGTACGATGTTTCGATGCGAGAGTGATGGCCCGCCCTGACTGGGAGCGGACTTGATCGACGTGGATCCTTCGGCGGGTCCCGACAACGCCGGGATCCCGATGCGTCGGGACTCGGGGCGACGACACCGTGGAGCCGCACATGGAAGCATGACCAACAAATGAACGGCGGCAAATGGTCTCAACATTGATCTCATCTGTATCCGGCATAGTCGAGGCAGTCGGAGCCGACTGGGTGGACGTGTCCATCGGCGGCATCACGTTGCGCGTGAGCGTGCCCGGCTCGACGGCCGGCGGTGTTGGCGCCGCGGGAGACGCCGTGCGCCTGCACACTTCGCTCCAGGTCAGGGAAGACAGCCTGACACTGTTCGGTTTCCTGACCGAGGACGAGCGTCACACGTTCGACACTTTGTTGGGCATCAACGGCGTCGGCCCTCGTCTGGCGTTGGCCGTGCTCTCACGTTTCGCGCCGTCGTCGTTGGCAGCGGCCGTGGACGCCGCCGACACGGCTGCACTCTCGACCGTATCCGGCGTAGGGAAGCGCACGGCCAGCCGAATCATCCTGGAGCTCAAGGGCAAGCTTGATCTGGACTGGGGCGGCGCCCCGGCCGGACCGGTCGACGCGGATGCGCTCGACGCACTCATCGCGTTGGGCTACAGCGACACCGAGGCTCGTCGGGCTCTGGCGGCGATTCCCACCGACGGCGCGGTTTCTATGGAAGATCGGGTCCGGGACGCGCTCCAGCATCTCGCGGGCGTGTAGTCTTCGCCGGATCGTCGATCTTCCCGCGGTTCCCTCAGTTCACGAGCGTTCAGCGCTGTCGCCTACGCCGTGCCACGTGAGTAGCAAGGCCAGCCGGCAACAGCATCAAAGCCAGGTGAGCGGTCTCGAAGCCGTGACCGCCAGCAGAGCAGGCGCCGCTTGATGTCGGAGGCGTCACTGGGGTGCTCTCCACGATCGCGGGGGGAGTCGAGTTCTCGATTGCCGGGGCCGCTGTCGCGAGAGCGGCAACGGCCGGGGCGGGAGTTACCTTCTCTGTTGGCGTTGGCTCAACCGTCGGCACTGCGGGCGTGGGTGCGACTGTTGGCGCGGGCGGAAGCGGCGTCGGGGTTGGCGCGACGGCCTCGGGCACGTATCGCTCTGCCGAAGAAGTAAACGCTTGCCCCCGGATGAGGCCTCCAACCAGCAACACCGACCCGTCGTTCAACCGTGAGGCCGTGTGTGAGTTGCGGGCGACCGCCAGCGACTCCCCCAGAGCGAATCGGTTCCGTTCGGGGTCGTAGATACCAGCGATCCCGTAGACACCGCTTCCGGCTGCGGCGCCGCCTGCGATGAGCACCTTGCCATTTGGGAGCAGTGTCGCCGTGTGCCAGGACCTTGGCAGCATCCCTCTCGGAACAAATGCGATCTCGCCCGAGACGGGATCGTACACCTCGGCGTTGTTCAAGGGCGCCTCAGCGAGCCTAGCTTGGGTTTCGGTGCCAACTCCGCCAGCCAGCAGAACGCGCCCATCGTCGAGCAATGTTGCCGAGTGGGCGGCCCGTTCCTCGGCCATGTGTCCTACGTCGACAAACGTCCCCTGGACCGGATCGTAGATGGTAAGCGCCGATATAGTTTCGCCATCGGTGAATCCCCCGGATAGAAGAACTCTGCCGTCCATCAGGACCATCGCCATATGGTGGCTTCGCGGAATGGAGAGTGAACCGGTCTCGGTGAACATGGCGGTCGACGGGTCGAATAGCTCCGCGGAGTCTAGGAATTTGAAGCTCGTGCTGAATCCGCCGGCGATCAGTACCCGGCCGTCGGGCAGCGGCGTGGAAGAGTGCTGCGACCGCCCCGCCGACATTGGTTCGACAGCGGTAAATTCACCCGTTGTCGGGTCGTACACCTCTGCGTTCTCGATAAATCGGTCGTTTTCGGTCTGGCCGCCGGTTATCAGGACTCGGCCGTCCGGAAGGAGCGTCGACCTGTGCCCGAACCGGCCCTCAGCCATGTCGCCGGTGTCTGCAAACTCGTCGGTCGTGGGGTCGTAGACTTCAGCGGTGTCGAGCGGAAAGAAGCCGTCAGCGCCTCCGGTGATCAGCACCCTCCCGTCAGCCAGAGTCGTGGCGGCGTGGTACGCTCGCTCGTTGCCCACGGAGCCCGCAGACGTGAATCGCCCTGGCTCCTGCGCCATCGCGAAACGTGTGACGCTGGCCATGCCTGCAACGGTCAGTGCAATCGATGCCAAGATCAACAGCCTGCGTGACGACATCCGCCCAGCGGCCACGTTATTGGACACGATCTCTCGCGCGACATGTCGAGTCGCCCATAATTCGTCGATCCTTCCTTCGTGACGCCACTATACGGTAATCTCCCGCTGATTTGATGCAGGAAGTCCGGCGTCGGCGCCATCATGATGCAATCAGGCGATTCGGCCCTCGACAACAGCATGCTACACCAGCCTCGTCAGGCGCCCTCATCTCTCTTGACTTGAATGACCGATCCGGTAGGATGGACCGAATCCACATCGACCAGAGCGAAATGTGCGATTTTCAGGATGGTGATCGACGCGCAAGCCGTCGGTCCACGACGGAGCACCTTCGGGCGGGCACGGGATACAACCAACGGGCTTACGGAGACTGAAGACATGACCAATCCAAAGGCAGACCAGCACTTTCCGGCTTTCATGGGGATCCCCACGTTTCTGTTCACCCCGTACGCCCAGACGCCGGCCGAGTTGTCGGAATCGGACGCTGACGTCGCGATCATCGGAGCGCCTGTCGACATGGGAGTCGTGAACCGCCCCGGCGCCCGTTTCGGCCCGCGGGCCATCAGGCAGGCGGCGTACTTTGGCAGTCCCTCGTCGGCGCTGTATCACATGGGGCTGGACGTGTATCCATTGCGGGAGCTGAACGTCGTGGACTTCGGCGACGCGATCTGTCCTCCGAGCTCGTTGAGCCAGAGCCACGACGCTGTCCGGATGAAGGTGACCCAGGCGCTCCAGGCCGGCGCGCTTCCGGTTGTCCTTGGAGGCGACCATTCGATTACGCTGCCCAGCGCCACCGCCGTCGCCCAGCACTACGGGTACGGCCGTGTCGGCATGGTCCACTTCGACGCGCATGCCGACACCGGCCCGTCGAGTCATGGCGGAGTTCTGATCGGTCACGGCAACCCGATGCGGCGTCTGATCGAGAGTGGCGCGATCCCCGGCAAGAACTTCGTGCAGGTAGGGCTGCGAGGTTACTGGCCCCCCGGCGACGTGTTCGACTGGATGCGGGAGCAGGGCATGCGGTGGCACCTGATGTCAGAGATCGAATCCCGTGGTTTCGAGGATGTGCTGGACGACGCGATCAGCGAGGCGCTGGACGGTGCCGAGTACGTCTACCTTTCGGTGGACATCGACGTGCTGGACCCGGCATACGCCCCTGGCACGGGGACTCCGGAGCCAGGCGGCATAACCTCTTCGGAGCTGCTTCGAGCGGTCCGCCGCATTGTTGGCGCGGTGAAGCTCGTGGCGGTGGACGTCGTCGAGGTTTCGCCGCCGTACGACGGCCCCGGCGCGATAACCGCCGAGGCGGCGCACCGCGTCGTCCTGGAGGCCATCAGCGCCTTGGCCCACCAGCGCTCGCAAACCGAGGCGTAGCGCGACCATTGACACGCGAATTGACCAGTCGGCGCGGGTTTGGCGCCAATGCTTCGCGAGGCCTTGTCAGGGCGACGATTCCCGACTATCCTGTGCAGGCGAACGGAGAGCGTACCCCAGTCGGGGTTTGCGAGGTGGGGTGGCGGTGGATATGTTTTGTTTCGGGGCGGTCGCCAAATGGTCGAAGATGGCCAAGTAGCACCTCCCAGTGCCCTTGGGCATCTGAGAGTGCTGGAGATAGTCAACGAAGTAGGCGAATTCTGCGGTAAGCTGATGGCCGATCTCGGGGCTGACGTCGTGCGTGTGGAACCGCCCGGAGGGGCTTCGACGCGGCAGATCGGCCCGTTCCTCGGCGATGACCCCGGACCTGAGCGCAGTATCCACTTCTGGCAATACAACGCCAACAAGCGCAGCATTACGCTGAACCTCGACGAGACCGAAGGGCAGGCGTTGCTCGCGAGACTGGCCGGCCGCGCGGACATCCTAATCGAGAGCATGCCTCCCGGATACATGGACGACCGTGGTCTCTTATACGAGCAGTTGCGCGAATCCAACCCTGGCCTGGTCTATGCCTCGGTGAGCGCTTTTGGGCGGGGAGGCCCTCGCGGGAACTTCAAAGGCGGTGACCTTGCCGGTTGGGCGTCGAGCGGATATATGTACACTACCGGGTGGACCTGGCACCGGCCGACGCGCCCGTGGGGCCGACAGGCTTCCCACGCCGCCAGCCTGTACGCCGTGACCGCAGCGCTCGGGGCGGTGTTCAATCGCTGGAGCACGGGAGAGGGTCAGCATGTCGATGTCTCCCTCCAGGAAGCGGTGGCGTCGACAGTCGAGCAGGACTCGCCGTTCTACGTCGGAGACAACGTCATCTCCGGGCGTCGAAACAACGACCATGCCAACGGTCTCGGATCGACCAAGATCCTGCCCTGCGCGGACGGATGGGTCCATCTCAACGGCCTGGCTTGGCGCAATGGTCGCAACAGAATCGTGGAGTGGATCGCAGACGACGGCATGGCCGAGGATTTGATCGACGAGAAGTGGCACGACGACAAATACCGTAGAGCCAACCTGGACCATCTGCTGGATGTGGTCACCGCCTGGACCAAAACAAAGACGAGGGCCGAGTTCTTCCACGCAGGCCAAGAGCGGGGGCTCGAGTGCGGTCCGATCACGAACGTTGCGGAAGCTATAGACGACCCGCAACTCAAGCACCGCGAATTCTGGGTCGACGTCGAGCATCCGGAAGTCGATCGCACGTTCACCTATCCGGGCGCACCTTACATGCTGTCGGAGACCCCGTGGTCCATGCGTCACGCCGCTCCAAGCGTCGGCAGGGACAACGCCGACGTATTTACCCGAGAGTTGGGTCTGTCGGAGGACGAGCTTGCGAGGCTGCGTCAACGTGGCATCGTTTAGAATCCCCGGGAGCGGAGGCAACATTGAAAGGTCCGTTGACAGGACTGCGCATCGTCGATTTCACCTGGGTAGTGGCTGGCCCGTTCTGTACGAAAACGTTCGCCGACATGGGCGCCGAAGTGATCAAGATCGAGGCTCGCAATCGGCCTGACGGCATGCGCGGCTACGTTAACCGTTACACCGCCCTCGAAAATCCGTTCCCGTACGGCTCTTTCGACATGTTCAATCGAAACAAGATGGGCATCACCGTCAACTCGCGCCACCCGGAAGGCCTTGCTCTGCTCAAAGACCTGATCGGGGTCGGCGACGTGGTCGCGGAGAATTTCAGAGGAGGCGTGCTGGAGCGGTGGGGTCTCACGTACGACGTTATGCGGGCGGCGCGCGCAGACGTCATCTACATGAGCCTGTCCGGCTACGGACAATCGGGCCCGTATTCGAGCTACGCCTCGCACTTCCACATGGCTCAGGCCCTTCCCGGTTTCACTCACCTGACAGGCTACGAAGGCGACGTGCCCGTGGCCACCGGGTCGTGGGGCGACACAACGGCGGGATTGCACGCGGCGGTCGCTTTGTCAGCGGCGTTGGAGCATCGAAATCGAACCGGGGCGGGACAGCATATCGACGTGACGCAGCTAACCGCCATGGCCTCTGTGATGGGCACGGCCTATCTCGAATACACCGCCAACGGCGCAGAAGCGGGTCCGGGCGGCAACGTGTTGCCCCACACGTCGTCGTTCGTCGAAGGCGCGTTCCGCTGTCAGGGCGAGGAGCGCTGGGTCGCCATCGGCGTTCACACCGAAGACGAGTGGCGGGCTCTTTGCGGCGCCATAGGGGCGTCCAGCTTAATCACGGATCCCAGATTCGCCGCGGCTTCGGATCGAATCGGGAACAGGAGTGCGCTGGAGGACGTGGTCGAACGGTGGACTCTGCAGCGAACCGCGGAGGCGGCAATGGCTACGCTTCAAGACGCTGGGATCGAGGCCGCAGTCGTCGAAAACATTCAGGACATGATGGAACGGGACGAACAACTGGCGCACCGCGGCTACTACGTCGATGCAAAACATCCGGATGAATCGGTTGGCACGCTGCGCATGGACGGGGTCGTGCCGAAGTTCTCTGACACTCCTGGAGAAGTGTGGCGGGCGGCGCCTACTATCGGCGAGCACAACGAATATGTGTTTGGCGAATTGCTGGGCTTGTCGACCAAACGAGTATCGGAGCTCCAAGAGGCGGGAGTTTTCTTCTAGCGGAGAAGATCTGTCGAGGAAACTCCCCCATTCTCAACAGGCTCACAATGGAGTACAATGCGGGCTATCCTAACCAGCCAAGGCTATATTTTTCAGTAATCGCAACAAAGGAATTCAAGAGGAGGACGCAAGTGACCGACCGACCGACAATTACAGAGGCAGCGAGAGAAACACCGGTGTTCAAAAAGACTGATGTATTGGTCGTAGGCGGTGGCCCTGCTGGAACAGCCGCATCTGCCACGGCGGCGCGGATGGGCGCAGACGTGACCGTTATCGAGCGCTACGGCCACCTGGGCGGCATGTCCACCGGCGGATTTGTGCCATACATCGAGAAGATGACCGACTGGCGAGGCCGAAGGGTGATTGCCGGATTCGCCGAGGAGATTCTGGACAGGATGCCTCGGGAGCATGTGCTTGGGCCGGACCCAGAGCTTTGGGGCTCCAAAGATCCGAAACTCAACGAGTACTGGCGCGACCGAAGCAACTCTCACTTCGGCACCATCACTTGGTCTCCCACGATCGACCCTGAGTGGCTCAAGATCGTATCCAGCGACATTCTCCGCGAGCGCGGGGTCAAGCAGCTTTTGCATTCGTGGGCCGTCGCTCCGATCATGGAGGGCAAAACGGTCAAGGGAGCGATTTTCGAGAGCAAGTCCGGTCGCCAAGCGATCCTCGCGGATGTGGTCATCGACGCCTCCGGCGACGGCGACATCTTCGCCATGGCCGGCGCGCCGTTCGAGGGCGACATCCTGGGCGACGACATCCATCACAAGATCAACGTCGCGTTCTTGCTCGGCGGCGTCGACATGCAGCGCTTTTTCGACTTCCGGCGCGAACACTCCGACGAGTTCCAGGCGATCATGAAGGCCGGTCACGACACGGGCCTGGAATCCGACTCCGTGCCCCACACGATGCCCCGAAATGACGTGGCGTTGTTCATGGGACCCAGGCTCTCCGGATACAGCCACATCGACGTCGAAGACCTGACTGCCGTCGAGATCGAATCACGAGATCGCATGCAGGTTGTCACGGAATGGTACAAGGACAACATGCCTGGATTCGAAGAAGCGTGGATACAGACCACGGCTCCTCAGATGGGCACACGCCATAGCCGCCGATTGATGGGCGTCAAAAAGGTGCTTCGAGAGGATTGGACCGGCGGTTTGGTCCACGACGACGAGATCGGCATTTCCACCCCGCCCAACCCCCGCAACCCGAACGTCTCGATACCTCTCGGCGCCTTGATGCCAAGAGAAGTTGAGGGCATTATTGCTGCCGGGCGAGACCTGTCCTGCGACCCAGCCACCCACTCCTTCCTGCGATTGATTCCGCAGTGCTGGCTGATGGGACAGGCTGCCGCCGCTGCCGCAGTTACATCCATCAACCAAGGCGTAAACGTACGAGACGTGAACGTGACCGAAGTACGAAACCAACTCTTCAGCCAGGGAGTTGTCCTGCACAAACAGACAGGCACCGAACAAGGACTGACCATGGAGCCTGGCGTAGACGTTCCCGAAGGCGTCGCGCGCCCGGGCCAGGAGGCAGCACATTGAACGAAGGATCAGTTATCACCGATGACATGAGAAATCTGGTTGGCAATTGGCAGGGAGAGCCTTACGTCGGCGGAACGGTTCACCTGGAGGACATCCGAAAGTTCGCGAAGGCAGTGGGCGACAACAACCCTCTATTTAGCGACGTTGACTACGCGGCAAAGACGCGATGGGGCGGTGTCATAGCCACTCCGACGTTTGTCGACCGGTTCACGCCTTTCTACGTATTGGGCGACAACAACGAACAGGGCTATCTCGGCGGCCCGTCGCCGGTCCCACGCTTGTTCAAGCACGGCTTCAGCGCCGGGGACGAATACGAGAGCTTCAGGCCGACGCGTCCGGGCGATGTCATCACCGCGACGACCACGATCTCGGACATGTTCGAGAAACAAAGTCGGCCGGGAATCGGCAAAATGCTGTTCACCCGGTTCGACAAAACCTACCGTAACCAACGCAACGAGATCGTGACCATCTGCCGCTGGACATCGGTCGGCTATGAAGGACCCGCGGAAGGCGAACCCGTGCCCCAGGCGGAGCCCGAAACCCCGAAGTTGCTCGCTACGGACGATCAACCTAAGATCCCTCAGTGGAACGACCAATGGGTGACCCCGGTGTACTTCGACGACGTTTCCGAGGGCGACGAGCTTCAGCCCGTGGACAAGTACCAGAGCCTGAAGCGCTTCGTCAGATACGCCCAGGCCAGCAACGACCTGTCCGACATCCACTATGACCTCAAGATCATGTTGGGTCGCGGAATGCCGGACTTGGTCGGACAAGGCGCCCTCACCTCCGGGTATATCGCCAACATGGTCACCAATTGGTGCACGCCCGAGGGCTTCTTGAACAAGCTCAGCCTTCAGTATCGGGGATACAGTTTCCCCGGTGACGTTCTCACGGCCAAAGGCGTCGTTACAGGCAAGCGGCAAGAAGACGGCCAGAACCTCGTGACGTGCGATGTCTGGGCGGAGAACCAGAACGGGCGGCGTGTCACCGTCGGCTCGGCGGTTGTCAGCCTGTCCAATCGCGGGGACTAATACGCGCTGATCGGTCCCTATGCCCGGTGAATTCCTCTCCGGGCATAGGGCGCTGATTCTGCGATCAAACGCGAGCCGGTCGCATTGTTACGGGCTGGCAATCGCAAGACGCATCGGCAGAGAGTGCGACACATTCCGCTCAAGGCGGACGAGAAGCGCTCCCCAAACCTCAATACTGTCCGAGCGGTCAGCATGTCCGGTCCAGGCGCATCCATGAGGTTGCCCTGGCGCAGTCGAGGCGCAAGAGCCGAGGCGGGCGTCGGACAGTTCACCTGGCCGCGGACCAATTCGGAGGAATCATGAGCGGTAAATATGTTCTGTTGGAAAACAAGGGCCACATCGCGTACGTAACGCTGAACCGACCCGAGAGGCTCAACGCGGTCAACCCGCCGATGCAACACGAACTATTCGAGACGCTGAACGGCATCATGGCCGACGACAACGCATGGGTCGTGATCATGTCGGGCGCCGGCGGACGAGCGTTCTGCGCGGGCATGGACCTGAAATGGCGAACGGAGAATCCAGGCGTCGACGCTGGAACGAGCGGACCGCTGGGGAGCGGCTATATGTCGGATCCCGTCCGACCTGGACCTGTTGGCTCGCTGCCGACACAGTTCTGGAAGCCCATCGTCGCGGCCGTCGAGGGCTACGCGGTCGGCGGCGGGATGGAGATCACTCTCCAGTGCGACGTGGTTGTCGCTTCGGAGTCGGCGCAGTTCGGTGTGCCTGAAATCCGCAACGTCGGCGGCTTCCCCGGCGGTGGCGGAATCTACCGGCTCCCCAGGCAGGTGCCGTACAAAGTGGCGATGTGGATGCTGCTTAGCGGCCAGTTCATGACCGCCCAGTACATGGCGAGCATCGGATACGTCAATGAGGTCGTGCCTTCGGACAAGCTGATGGAGACGGCCGAGAAATACGCAAACACGCTGGTGCAGAACGCGCCGTTGGGGGTGCAGGCCTCCAAAGAAGTCGCGCTGCGGAGCCTGGACATGCCGCTGGATTACGGTCCCTCGGCCTGGCAGCTCCAGTGGGGCGCCCCAACCGCCCGCATGCGCGCTTCCGAAGACGCAGAAGAGTCCCGCCGCGCCTGGCTGGAGAAGCGCCCGGCTGTGTACAAGGGGAGATAGGCGCACGAGTTGCGAACGAGCGCCGAATACGCTCGGGCTGGAACCTTGCGACAATCATCCCTGCGGTGCTCTGGCCGTTGACGGCCAAGCGATTCGACAAATCAACACCGAGCCTGAACACGAAAGCCATCTGCGGTTCATGCCGCAGATGGCTTCGGCAATTCGACGGTTGGCGCGTGAGCGAAGGAGGCTCGACCTGAAGGCCGAGGCCACCGACTAGTCGAGCCGCCGGTGATTGTCAATTGACCAACGGAACGGCCAGGCGTCGACCTGAGCAGCGATCCTGGGCGCAGATCGCGTCGCGGATGTGTCCGCTATTTATGCACGCGTATTGTTGCGGAACTATCGTGGCAGGAGGGAAAAATGCAATTCGATCTTCCGGAAGAGACGCTCATGATCCGGGATACGGTGCGACAGTTCGTAACCAAGGAACTGTTGCCACTGGAGGCGGAATTCGACTACGAAGAATCCAACCTGCCCGATGAGCGACGCGCCGAGTTGCGGAAAAAAGTCGACGACATTGGACTCGGCGGCATGTTCGTTCCTGAAGAATATGGCGGCGCTCCGGATATCGGCCACGTTGCCAGAACCGTGGTGCAAGAAGAGACGTCAACGACCCTGGTGGGCCATGGCGCTTTCGGACGGCCCATCACCGAGGGCCTGTACCAATGCAACGACGAACAGAAGGAGAAGTATCTTCTCCCAGTTCTCAGAAACGAAAAGAGGTCCGCGTTCGGCATCACCGAGCCGATTTCAGGCTCAGACCCGTCGATGATGGAGACGAACGCCGAGAAACGAGGCGAAACCTACATCATTAACGGTCGCAAGACGTTCATATCGACCGCTCAAGGCTGCGACTTCATGATGCTGTTTGCGCGTCTGAAGGGCACCGAGGGACGAAGCGGGATCACGGCGTTCCTCGTCGACTCCGACCTGCCCGGCTTCACCGTGGAGCGGCAGATCCCCGTGATCGGCATGCCTTCGGGCTCGGTGACGGCTTCGCCCAGCGAGGTGTCGTTCGACAACGTCGAGGTCCCGGCCTCCAATGTGTTGGGCGAGCCCGGCCACGGTTGGCGTGTGCTGCAAGGTTCGCTCGGCGGCATCAGGCTCGGTTTCGGAGCTCGATGCTTGGCGCTTGCCACGCGGTGTCTGCGGATGGCGCGCGACTACTCGGTTCGTCGCGTGACCTTCGGCAGGCCGATCGCCGATCGTCAAGCGGTCCAGATCATGCTCGCCGACTCGGCCATCGCGATCGAGAATCTGCGCTGGATGACCTATCATGCGGCCTGGAAGTTGGAGCAAGGTCGCGACATCAGGCCCGAGATATCGATGATCAAAGTTTACGGCTCCGAGACGTTGCAGATGGTCGCCGACAATGCGATACAAATACACGGCGGGCTCGGCCTGTCGAAAGACCTTCCCTTGGAGCGGATTTACCGCTCGGCAAGGACCGACCGAGTCGTCGACGGACCGAACGAGGTGCATCGCTGGGTCATCGCCAGGAACATGACGAGGGGCTACTGGTTCCCCGGGGGCGCCTGATCGCCAATTCACTGAGATCGACGTGAAGCGTCACCGAGCGCGGTCGAGCAAAGTCATGTCGGCGCTGACCATCGGACGGCCGCAGGCCGAATTTCTAGGGAGGATATCGTGAATCTAGCTTTCGAAGGCGTTCGCATGATCGACTTCACCCAAATTGAACAAGGCCCGGCCGGCACCCAGGTGCTGGCGGATTTTGGCGCGGACGTGATCAAGATCGAACGAATTGACGTAGGAGAGATGGGCCGCGGGAAGCCTGATATCAATGGCGTGGGCCTGTTCTTTATGGCCAACAATCGCAACAAACGAAGCATAAGCATCGATATCCGAAAACCTGAGGGCAAAGAGATAATTTACAAGATGGCCGAAACGTCGGACATCGTCGCCAGCAACTTCCGACCTGGCGTCATGGATCGGATCGGATTTGGATTCGAGAAATTCCAAGAGATCAACCAACGGATAATATGGGCAGTCGCGTCTGGGTACGGGCAGACTGGGCCGTACGAAAAGCGTGCCGGGCAAGACCTTCTCGCGCAGGCATTGGGCGGACTCATCGCGATGACCGGAGAACGGGACGCTCCTCCCACCACCGCGGGGACCTGGATAGCAGACTACCTCGGCGCGATGATGCTCGCTCAGGGCATAATGATCGCCCTCGCCGCCCGTGAGCACACGGGTCGCGGCCAAATCGTGGACACGAACCTGTTGAACGGGATGATCGCCAGCCATATCCAGGAAAACGCCGTGGTGCTGAACTCGGATCTACGATACCCCAGGTCCGAAAGAGGCGGCGGTCACTCGGGCGCCGGTCCGCTCTACGGCGTCTACGAGTGCAAGGACGGCAACTACTATGCGCTGATGGGCGGGTTTATCAACGACAGTCTGAGTCGCGTCAGCGATGCGCTGGACATTCAGCCGTCGCTGGACGAGGATCCCCGATTCAAGGACATCGACTTGCGGAGCGGATACTCAGCGGAGCTCCGCTCCGCGCTGGAAGAAGCGTTCAAGAAATTCACGCGCTCCGAAGTCGAGGAGCGGTTCGACCGTGTCAACTTGCCTCCTGGCTCTGTGTACGACATCGAAGAGATGTTCGAAGATCCCCAGGTGGTGCACAACGACATGATTGTCGAAACCGAGCATCCGGTATACGGCGCCGTGAAGCTGACGGGCTTTCCGATGAAGCTGTCGGACACGCCCGCAACCATGCGAATAGCGCCTCCGACCGTCGGGGAACACAACGAAGAGGTATTGGGCGAACTGGGGTACACTGAAGGGCAGATCCGGGACCTTCAAGCCGCAGGCATCCTCGGCTCTGAAAATATCAATCGTGAAAAGGCTGCCGCCGCCGACTAGCCCGCTCGCAATCCGCGAATTGGCAGCAACATGAATTGTAGGGCCTGACCGCCAGCCTTTGGGCACGGTGATCAGGCCCTATCTCGTTAAGAGGGAACTGTCTCCAAGCGGGCCAACGGGAGCCAGTCGGAGGGACCCAATGGACGAACCCAACCCCTCCCCGTTGATTCAAAGTATCGACGGCGTGCAGCACCACGTGCCGGATCTCGAAGCAGGCGTTCGCTTCTATCATGACTTGCTCGGTCACGAGATCATCTGGCGCACGGAGACGGCGGTCGGGTTCCGCATGCCCGACTCCGACGCGGAGATCGTAATTCAAAACGAGCGCGAGTATCAGGAGACCGACCTGAAGGTGGACTCGGCGGATGACGCCGCTAATCGCATCCAAGAGTCCGGAGGCTGCGTGGTTGTGCCGCCGTTCGACATCCCGATCGGTCGCGCCGTCGTCGTCGAGGATCCGTGGGGCAACCGGATGGTGCTGTTGGACTCAAGCAAGGGCAAACTGCTCACCGACGTCGACGGGAACGTGACCGGCGTCGCTTGAGGCGGCGCCCCGGGCGCACTGGATGGCTGGGCGCGCAATCGCTGTCGACTACGTGACTCTTCTCGTTAGCTGATCGACTGGCATTCGTCGGGTGGGCTAAGTGGGTGTGGGCTGGTGTCGGCGGTTGAACGCGACGATGAACGCGACCAAGACGAGGGACCCGCCGGTTACTGCCACGGTCCCAGCGCCGCCGAACAGATGAATGCTCCGATCGACCGCGGTCAAAGCCGTGGCGTTCAGCACGAACAACAGGAACACCAAGCCCGCAATCGTGCTCATCTTCCAGCGGCCGACGAGGAACGCGCTCGCGGTCAGCGCCGCCGCGGCGAATACAGACGCCACCATGGGCGCTCAGAATGTCCAAGGCGCGAACTCCATTCCCACGACGCCGGGTGCGATGAGAGCGGCTTCCGAAATCATTCGACCCAGCTCGGGATCCGGCCACCGGGCGAACACGAATCCGTTGCTGCCCAGGAAGACCGTTGTTACGAACGCATACGTCCAGATCAGCAGCACCTGTGATGCGCGATTTGCCCGCTCGCGGTCTTGCAGCACGAGCATCAAGATCGTCCAGGGCACTAGACTCAGACTGACGGCTATCAGTCCTGCCTCAGGGAACACCGGTTTGCCGGCAATGCCGAAGAGATCCTGATTCCGAGCAACCGCCGCCAGGAGGGTGCCGGGCAGCAGGCTTGTCAACCCCGCAGAGAACGCGATCCAGAATCTCACGGGCCGCGACCTCGAACTCCAGAGCGGCGCATGCGTCATGCCGCGCCACCTGGGCAACAGTTTGGCGCGGCATGACGATCAAGAGGCGGCCCAGTGCGATGGCCGGCAGCGCGAACAGGAGACTGCCGATGATGTTCAGGTGGAGAGCAAAGAGCGGACGGGACAGCACGTCTCTGCCCTCGTGGTTCGTCCCAAGCAGGTGATGCCCGCCTGGAGCCGCCAACCGGGCCATGTTGTCCGCTGTCAGAGGCTCGTACGGGGCGAAGATCGGCCCAATGATCGCCGCCAACAACAGTAGCGCAACCAAACCGGCGCCGGCGCCGACTTTCGCCAGCTCACCGTTGCCCACGCCGGACGAGCGCCCGGCTTCGATGCGCCACGCGATGTCCTGTGGCACGCCGAACACCAGCCGAGACAGCAGGCGCCAGGCGGTCTTCGTCGAACCCTCGAGCAGAAGGTTCGGGTCGTTCGTGGATTCCCAGACGTCGCTTCTGAGCTCCTCGAGACGGGCGTTCTTGACTTCTTGGGGCAGACCCCGCGTATAGATGCTGACCCACCACTTCGTCAGGCTGCTGGCGAGGATCGTGATTCGATTCACGTCAATTCTCCGCCTTCCTCGTTTCCAAACCCTGGGGCCGATCCGGCGTCGTCTGCTTCGCTTTCGCCAGTGCCTGCTCTCCGGAGGCGGTAACCTGGTAGAGCCGGCGCCTGGGCCGGCCCTCTCGTTCGGAGATTTCCGGGTCTTCCCAGCGACTGGTGAGAAGGCCCGCATTCTCCATACGGTTCAACGCTCTGTACAGAGTGCCCTGTGTCACGTAGCGCTTGGCTTCTTTCTGATGTTTGATCTCTTTGGCGATCATGAAACCGTGGAACTCAGGCGTGCCTTGGAGCCGCAGTTGTAGCCCGGCTTGTAAGAGTGATGCCTCGATCGAGAGCAAAGCGCCTGGTCTTCTTCTCATGCGGGCAGTATACGCATATATATGCGTTTAGGCAAGCGAGGGGAGAATCTAGCTGTATCGTGACTAGGGCGACCACGGCTGTCGGGCTCTTCGGACATCGCGGGACCCGCCCATCAAACCCCTGGACGTCCAGGCATGCAGCCCCATCGCGATCCCCGCGTCGGCGCCGCAGGACGACAGGCGGCAAACACTGTTCAAGCGAGGAGATTGCGCGCATCTTTCGCGTCGCCGGGCGCACGAAGCATCAGTTGCCCATTGCCCAGCTATCGCAAGAGGTTGACACGGGGCGAACCTCAATGGCTACTGGTACACTGCCACCCCCACTCCGCCGCCAGCGGCGATTACCTCGCCCGTGATGGCGGTTGCTTTGTCGGATGCGAGGAAGGCCACCACGTAACCGATCTCGCTGGCGTCCACCATGCGTCGGGTGGCGGTCGCCCGCGACGCGCGCTCGACATCCTCGTCTGTGGTGCGCTCGGTTCGAGTCGAGCCTGGGTGGACGAGGTTTACGGTCACGCCGTCTGGACCAAGCTGGCCCGACAGGGTCTTCGTGAAGTGGACGAGCCCGGCGTTGCGGAGACCGCTGATGGCGCCGGCGCTTCGGGCTGATAGGCCGCCGATGTTGATGATCCGTCCCCAGCCACGCTCTTGCATCAGCGGAGCTGCAGCTTTGGCGCAGCGGAAGTAGCCGACGACCTTGGTGTTGATGTCGGCCAGCAGGTCTTCCTCGGCGGACTCAGCAAGCGGGCCGAGCACCAGGCCGCCGGGGGTCGCTGCGTTGTTGACCAAGATGTCGATGCCGCCGAGCTCACCCGCGGCCCTCTCGACCATGCTCGCCACCGATGCCTGGCTGGTCGTGTCCGTGACTATCGGGATGATCTTGCGTCCGGTCTCCGACGCGAGGTCGTTTGCAGCCTGTGTCAGCAGGTCTTCCCTGCGGGCGCAGATGGCGACGTCGACGCCTTCGAGGGCCAGCTCTTTGGCCACCGCTTTGCCGATGCCGACGCTCCCGCCCGTGACGATTGCTGCTTTACCGTTTAAGTTCAATTCCATGTGATCGCTCCAATTCCAAATTGTGGCTTGTGCTTCGTTGACTCGAAGGTTGGCCTAGATGATACTCCATCCGTTCAACCCGCTCATCTGCGCAATGGACGAATAGGAGTCTGGCTCCCCGGCAAAAGGCCAAGGCAGAAGCCCAGGCTTGCTTGACGCTGGTCAGGCCCCAGCCTAAACTTGAGCGAGCGTCTGTTCCGTGGAACACCGAAGCTGCGTGGATGTGTGGGTCGTCGAACCGAAGTGTACAGGGATAGGGCGTTCGATACCCGCATTCGGAGGGATTCATGGTCGCTGCTACGGCGCCGGGGCGAAGGCTGCTTTTGTGTTCGATCGCCGGACTGTTGCTCTTCACGACGTTGCTGACCCTCGGGTGCGTCGGAGAAGAAGAGACCTCTCCCGATCCGATAGCCACGACAGCGCAGGCCCAGGCGGAGCCTCCCGACTCTGGGCGCCCCAAGAGCGGCGGTGCACTGCGCGTGGCGTTGGTCAGGGATCATGCCACATTCGATCCGCCGGTCGTCGTGCCCATCCCGGATATCGTGTTCACTCGCCAAACCTACGACAACCTGATCTTGCGCGACCCCGACGATCTCTCACTCGTGCCGATGCTGGCGGAGTCGTGGGAACAAAACGCCGAGCTCACTGAATATACGTTCCGTCTGCGTTCGGGCGTGAGGTTCCGGCACGGCAAGGATTTCAAAGCGGAAGATGTCGTCTATTCATTCAACCGGTTGCTCGATCCCGACGTGGGGTCGCCGATCGCGGCTACGCTCGACTTCGTCACGAGCGTCGAAGCCCTGGATGAGCGAACCGTCACCTTTGACCTTGACAGTCCCAACGCATACCTCCCGGACTTGGTGTCGCTGTATCACGCTCGCATCACACCGTCAGACGTCGATCCCGAGCGTCTGGCTTCGAAGGAATTCGGAACCGGCCCGTTCGCCCTCAAAGAGCACGTGGCCGACGAACGAATTGTCCTGATACGCAACTCCGACTATTGGTGGGAGGCGTATCCGTATCTCGACGAAGTTACGTTCTTCTTCATCCCGGATTCGGAGACGCGGGCGAATGCGTTGACTGCCGGGGCGATCGACGTCATACACGATTTGGCTGCTTCGCGAGTGCCGGATCTCGAAGCCTCGCTCGAGGCCCGCGCGTCGGAATCGGCAAGTGCAGCGTATCTCAACCTGGCGATGGACGTGACCGCGCCGCCATTCGACAATTTGCTGGTTCGCAAGGCGCTTCAAGCCGCAACGGATCGAGAGGCGATCCTGGAGGAGGCGCAATTCGGGAAGGGCGGCATCGCGTACGACCATCCGATCCCTCCGAGCGACCCTCATTTCTGGGAGGGCTCACGAGACGCGATCCCGCCTTACGATGTCGAACAGGCGAAAGCCCTGCTGGCGCAAGCTGGTTATCCGGACGGCATCGACCTCGTTCTCCACACGAGCACCAGCATAGCGACGATGGTCGAGATGGCGGTTGTGTTCAGGGAAAAGGCCGCCCCGGCGGGTATTCGAGTCGAGATTCAGCGAGACCCCGAGGAGAACTACTGGACCGACGTCTGGATGTGTTGGCTGTCAGCCTAAATGGGACGGAAAGTTAATGGAGACT
>CEQE01013320.1_pt1 | contig 20316 bp, 11 predicted proteins | sample 356201 | NCBI WGS metagenome assembly CEQE01 (sample SAMEA2619970, study PRJEB7988) | marine metagenome | biome: marine biome (ENVO:00000447); feature: mesopelagic zone (ENVO:00000213) & marine oxygen minimum zone (ENVO:01000065); material: "saline water (ENVO:00002010), including plankton...
GCGGCTGAAAGAGAGAGTATTCATATACATGATATTGGAACCCCACTCACCACTTGTTTCACTGAAACTTCCAGAACCCTGATTTACACGATCGGAGGAAGTGCCCTTAGCAACTGAAAACGTGTATGACGCTCTCCCAGTAAGAGCCCCAGATGATTTACTTAGTGAAGTTTCAAAACCTTTCACACTACCAAAATGTTTTGAGGTCTTACCAATATAATGTGCTCCTGTATAAGTAAATGGTCTATTATCGCCCATATAAGTTCCGGCATTGGTGTCAGTATGACCACCAATAGTGAATTCCTGCGCCGCCGTCAGGTTCGATATATCTTTATAAAAACCCGTTAGATCAAGCTTAAATCCAGGAATGGGAGCGTATTGCATTCCCATTTCATAGATAGTTGTTTCCTGAGGATCCAAGTCGGGATTGCCGATATAGACGAAATACCCGGACTCTGTCCCACCATCACCCTGGATTAGATAGTTTTCATACAAATCATAAAAGGTTGGCCGCTGGACAAAAGTACCATAGGCATAGCGAAAAGCAAGATTGTCACCCACAGGATGGGAAACACCAATCCTCGGGCTAAAAGTCGTTTTAGTAGTTGCAGCCTCGCGCTTTGACATATCAAAAGCTTCCGGCCCTTCAAACTTACCGTCACTCACATTGGGGTTAAATGTATCAAGTCTGAAACCTACATTTACCACCATGTCGCTGAACTCCATTCTGTCCTGTGCATAAAAACCTATATCGGACGGTTTTACATCCGGGATATCCTGATTCTGAATTAATGTCGCATCCTCCTCTACACCAACCGTTCTACCATACCAAACATCCACTCCGTCCCTGCGTACATTATAGAATGAACCGTTGAAACCTACTTTAAGCTGGTGTCGTGTATTAATTTGATTAACCCAAGAAGCATTTAAGTTTGTAGATGATTCTTGAAGGTTAAAATAGTGTCCGTACACATTTTCGCTGTCATACCAGGCATTTCCATAAGACGTGTCAAATCCTGTAGATGTATGAACAAATCCATCCGCATCTGCATTTGGATCATCAGGATCAAACACTGTCGAAAACGTCTCGTCAACACTGGTGATGACGGCCCATGTAGCTGTGTGATTAGGCTTTACCGAGTAGGTAGTATTGTCCGTCACATTAGGATTATCTACAAAGTCGACGAAATTACCGCTATTATCTTTAGCTCCATCTTCTTGCTTTCTAGTCAACTGATCAACATGAATATTGATATAAGAACTGGCAGATAGAGCATAATTGACGTTTACTCCGAATTGAAGATTATTTTCCTCAGTGCGAGGATATTGTCCCATGGCGTATTTCCAGTTGAACATCAATAGTTTCCCGGCATCCCCATCCACTTTCATAGGATCATACATTGGATCATAAGCTTTCTCACGGCTCAGCGTCATTAGCTCGGCGCTTACTTTCAAGTTTGTACCGACCTGATACACCAATTTACTGGTCAAATTAGTGTATGCATCATCTAAGCCGGGGAGACGCCCCGGATCATTATAGTTTCTGACAGACAGCATAAGACCCAAGGGCCCAGCACCATAGGAAGCCCCAAAGTCTAAAAGTGTAAATGGATCATCGCCGAATTCTGTTGCGCTAACTGTGCCAATGTTCGTCTTATCAGAATTAGCCAACTCATCAAACTCCGCATAATAACCAGCATTACCATCAGGCAGAAAATGATCTAACCCACCGGTACTCGTTCGATAGGCGATATCAGCGTGGAATCCTTCAGTGGGTTCCTTCAACACTACGTTGAAAACTCCTGACATAGCTTGGCCGTATTCTGCGTTAAAAGTCCCGGTAACCAGCTCCATTTCCTGTATGGAACTGGGGTTCAAGGGGATGGCATTCCCACTGAAAAGAGCATTATTGGTACTCGCACCATCAACAAGGTACGTCTCTTCACCTGCGCGACCACCTCGAAGGTGAAGTTCGCCTTCACCTACAGTGGCAACGCCCGGCAAAGTTGACACTGCATCCTGAACATCAGAAATACCTTGATTCACAAAAACATCAGCACTCACCACTTGCTTAGAAGATGTTAAGGTCTGTTCAATAGCAGGTTTTTGGGCCGTCACGGTCACGCCAGCCATCTCGAGAGCTTGGCTTGTGAGCCCGGCATTAATCGGTGTCGTTACATCAATGTTTACCGTAACACCCGTAGCCGTAAACTCGGCATAACCGATCATGGAGAACTTGAGATCATATGAACCCGGTGGCAGGTTAATGATAAAGTATTCCCCGTTCTCATCGGTGGAAGCACCGGCAGATGTCCCTTGAACGATAACATTACAGCCGATAAGCGCTTCGCCGGATTGTGAATCGGTTACACGACCCGCAATCTTTCCGGTCTGGCCGGCAAACGCAAGCGTCATGACACAAACAAATACAAGGATAGCTCTAAGGAACTTCATTCCACTTCTCCTTCAGTTTAGTTCAACAATTCGGATAAACTCGTACGCTGAAAAACATCGAAACTGCTCAGAATCACCCTCCTTAAGCAAATATTCAGCACCATCAATTTCGAGGAAAATGGGACTATTTGAATGAAATATCAAGAAAAATTTGATCCACGTCACAAAATTGTTTTTGAACCGAAGACGCGTATTCCCATTATGCTCAATAAGTTATAACAATTCTTATGATATGTTGTGCTCTTAATCTTTTTGGTGCAAATAGTGTCAATCTAACTCGATCCACTCGGTAGAGACGACAATGCCTCTCATCTTGAGCTCGTCTGCGAAACGATCATAAGGTATGTGGCACACGGGGGTGAGCAGACCGCAGCCGGTAATCTCGGAGCGACAGATCATTTGCGCCACAATGCTGGCTGTATATCCCACCGTTCTGCTCATAGCCGTAAACCCCGTCTGCAGATCTCGCTGATCTACGACATGCTGTAAGAGACGTCTCTGCTCTCCTCCCAGAGCACCGGACGTGTCCACACGCAGGATGGTCATGTCCCGTTCGTCAGGTCTAAGCTGAAGCTGGGGTTCCAACATCTGCCGCAGAAACTGGCGTGGAGAGAGAGGCTCGGCCAGCCACGAAATCGGCTTATCGTCCAGAAAGCCTAAGCCGCTCAGTTTCTTCCACAGACTGCTGTGCCCCGGCCAGCGTAAGCTATAGCGTCCCATAGAAAGGACTGTCTCCTCAATACCAAGGGTATCGGCAAACTGCACGGCATCCCCGTTAGGAATGGCTTCAAGCTCTCCCACATCAGGAATCTCCACGGTGTGAATCGATTCTTTATCGAAGATCCGCTCCGGTGCGATAATAACTGTATCCCCTTCTCGAAGTAGCTTTGCTTCTCTTGCATAAGAGTCCAGCACTCCTTCGAAACGCCATGTAATCTTGTACTGTAGCGGATTAGTGGCAGCGGCCTTCTCAGGAATACCACCGCCATAGCTCTTCATCTCGTTGACTTCATCAAACCGTCGCACGGCCTCTCCGCAGAGAACCAGATCAATCCCTGGATCCAAGCCGCACTCCGGCAACAGGATGACACCGTGCGCCTCTGCCAGAGCATGAAGACCGCTTACAGATTTGCCGTAATTGGTGTTAATGAAGTGAATTCCGCTCTCGATGGTAACCTCGGCCACAGGCTTGGCGAACTGCGGCGGAAGCATGTCTATCACCACATCGAATCCCGCTTCCATGAGTTCGGCGAGTTGCTCTCTCTGCGCGAGATCGGCCACTACTGTCTCTAACTTGCTCTTATCAGGGAACAGATTGCTATCCAACTCCGGCTCCAAACAATCTGCAACAACTACTTTTTCCACATCATTGCTACGTGCCAGATCGTGAAGAACGGCCTTCCCCTGCATACCGCAGCCTAATACTAACATTCTCATAGCGACTCCATTTACTTACAATCCGAAACCGATAATCAGGTAAAGTATAGCGGCAATCCCAGCCGCCAGCAATGTATACGGCAGCTGTGTCTTTACGTGATCGATATGATCACAGGCGCATCCTAGAGAAGAGAGAACCGTCGTGTCAGACAGGGGTGAACAGTGATCGCCAAAGACGCCGCCCCCGCTGACGGCGGCAAATGTACTGAAAACAAGCGGCCCCCACGCCTCGCCGTTGAACTGATACGCCAGCGGCACTGAGATGGGCACCATGATGGCATATGTCCCCCACGACGTTCCTGTGGCAAAGCTGATAAAACCACTGATAAAGAAGGTCATGACGGGCAGCAGCGCCGGAGAGAGCCACGCCTCTGTGACGCTCACAACATACTGGGCTGTCCCCATCTCCCTGCTCAGTGCATTGATACCATACGCCAGTGCGAGAATCAACACCGCAGGCATGACGCCTTTCACGCCGGCCAAGACCGCCTCCATGATTCCTCTAAGTCTGTCAACTCTCTGCAGCCAGAGGGTAATGCCGAGCACTGTCACGGCAAGCATGTAACTTTCGAGAACATCCGCAGATCCCTTAACTGTAAACGTAATCACATTGGTGCCAATGACAATTCCAATGGGAAGAATAAAGTTGAGAATGATGCTTGTTCTGTGAGAATCAGACGGTTCCAGTGTTGTCAACTCCTTCCCCATCATGGGGACAGCGCCGTCCCTGAGGACTTTACCTGTCTCTTCTGCTCGCCGCTCGGCCTTTTTCATGGGACCGAACTCAGGAATTATGCCCATTCCCAGCAGGGCCACTAGCACCACCGCCAGAAAACCGTAGAAATTATACGGGATACTCTCTATGAAAAGTTTTATGGCAGCATCCTTGTCTTCTATTCCTGCATGTCCTATTGTGAGGCCGCCCACATAGACAGCCCAGCTGGTAATAGGTATCAGCGACAGCAGAGGCGCAGCGGTGGAATCACAGATATAAGCGAGCTTTTCACGGGAGATACGGTACTTGTCCGTGATGTTGCGCATGACTGGCCCCACAAAAAGGGGCGTAAAATAGTCGCTGAAAAAGATGGTCAGTCCCAATCCCCAGCCGAGCATGTTAACCTGACGACGATTCTTTACCCACGAGCCGGCCTGCTGTGTAAACATTTTCACGGCACCGGAACGCTGAAGAAAGGCCACCAGCACGCCGATACACAGCTCAACGGCACAAATCCACATGAAATCTTCATTGCCCAGAGCGCGAACCAGAAATGACGGGAAACCGGCAATCCCTTCCCCCATGAGGAGCACTCCCGCCAGACAGGCAATCAAGAGACTGATGACCGCATCCCGCGTAATGAATGCCAGCACTACTGCCAGCAGCGGGGGAATAACCGATATCCAGGACAGTTCCATCTGTGGCTAAGTGTTCAAGTGTTGTGGGGTTCGAGTGTTTCAGTGTTCATATACTCGTGTGCTCTAGCTGATACCAGAACACTCTAATAGGTTGAATTTACAGTAAGCGCATCGAAATCGTCCGTGATCTCCGTTGTATCAGAAGTGACTATCTGACTAGGGATGCTCTAGGCTGGAATTAGTAATGAGTCAACTTGCACAACTGATTAAGAGCAACCCCATCGAAAGGAATAATAGGTACACCGTTCGGACAGTCGTTTCGTAAACTTGTTTGACCACACAGTTACTCCGGCTGGTAATTCACCCAAATGGGACTAGACCATGCAACTGTCCCATCTTTATAAACAACACGAAGATAGTAAGAATTTTGACCTGGCGCAATGGTTTCATCATGCAAGCTTTCATAGGCAGTTCGAGAGCCACCGATTTTGCCTGAGACAAAAAGCTCTTCGTTATTGCGCACAATATAGGCATAAAGAATATCGTAGGATCTAACTTCGAAAGAAATTCCTGGAGGTTGATTTACTTCTATGACACTACCCATCGGAGCACCATTTATGAAAAATTCCAAATAATACTTTTCACCTGCCGTTGCATAATTTCTACGGCTCTTCAAAGCTTGCCATACATTTTCCCTGGTCAGGGTGCTATCGAGCAGAACACCAGTCCAGCCCCCTTTGTAGGCATCCTGACGCCAGCCCTCGTTGGCATGAAAATAGAGTCCATGCGAATCCGAAGCCCCAACAAAGCCAATTATTTTCCCCCTAGCAAGCCCATCCTGAGCAAACGTACCAGGCATCCCGCCACGGTGAGGAATAGGTAGGTTGCCCATATATTCATTGGCACCATGGATAGATATAATTTCATAATTTGTCTGTATTTCAGGATCATGGTCCTCCCAAGTCATGCCACCCCAAGGTGGGTGATGTGGAAAAGCAATCCCATCTTGTTCGTGCAAGACTTGGAACAAAGAAACTGCATCGAAAGCAATCGTGCCATGATGGTTGAAAAAGGGGCTATCTTCTCCGCCTTTAAAATAAACATTCTTATGGCCAATTCTTACGGTCGAATCCTGACGGCCACTCCAGGTCGAGTGGGTCCATTCGTAGGCGTTCAGGGTCACAAACTCACCGGGCCGGTTATACAGTTCGTTCAGGGCCTTCAGGTAAGCCCACTCACCAGGGGACAGGTGGTTGAAATCCGATGAGCCCAGTTCGTCATGATCGGTGATGGCCAGAAAATCGAGACGGTATATGTTTTGATACAGATTATAGAGCTCATCGAAGCTGCCTCCCCCATCGGAATAGGCCGTATGGACGTGAAGTTCACCGTAGTAGACCTGGTAATTTCCGTGGCGGGTCGGTCCCCGGAAGGAAGTCTCGGCCATCCCCGTCAAAGTATCAGGGTATGCTCCGGGCGTGAATTTATTGAGCCTGACGCTCACCTTTTGAGGATTCTTACGGACCATCTTCTGTAAATAAATGGTCCGACGGTCGCGCCGGGCCTGCCACATCTCGCTCCCCGATATCCAGCTGCTATGCACATAGAACCCCCGCTGCCCCCAGCCGATTTCATCCAGCAGCCAATTGCTGCTCCACTCACCGTCCTCATAATAGGCTGCGCTGAATATATGGTCATGCCGGGTGAACAGATAAAGACGGCCATAGGCATCGAACGTCAGGGTGGGATACTCGTAGGACTGGGTTTCGCTTCGGTCCTCCAGCTCGATGCCGTGCATCGTCGTCACCGGCTGGTACCATCGGCGTCCATCAAAGGCCCTTATCAGCGGGTATCTAATAATGCCCCACCCATTTTCTCCTCGACGATTGGTCGTCCAGGCGACCCACAGCCGGTCATCGTACCAGGCCAGGGCAGGTTTGGCATCGATGGCCGGGTGTGTGCTGACACGGATCGGTTCTTCAAATTCGCCCCGGCGGAAGCGACGGATATACACATCCGTGTTGCAGCCACTGGTATGGTCCCAGGCGAACCATATCGCGCCGCCGTGAGCCTCCAGCAGGGCGGGCCGGTAGGCATATCCGGGGCGCGCTTCCACCATTATTTCTTCCGACCACCGCCCTTCCTGGAAGTATCTTGCCACGATATGCATGTGCTTCTCGGGAGTTCCTCGTTCCCACGCTACCCAGACGTTTCCTGATCCCGTCGCCAGCACCACGGGCCTGAAGTTGTACCCTTGGCCGGAAGTCAGCTGCACTTCCTCGCCCAGACCCACATCGGAGTAGGTGCGAACAAAGATATTCCATTGCCCATCCCTGCGGGCGGACCAGACGACCCAGACCGTATCATCCTTATCTACAGCGATACGTGGCCGGTACTCCTCACCCGCCGCGGTACTGATTTTATAAGGTCCTCGCCAAATTGGACCCTGTGTAAATTTCAAGTAACGGGTTGAACCTTCACCCTCTGTAAAATCCTCATACTGAACATCGGGATCGTGAAAGCTGCTGAGGTAAACCGCTTCGCTGCCGTCAGGGGAGGTGTAATCGTAGGCAACGTATACATTCCGCCTGCTGTCCACCGCGATGGAAGGATACTCCAGCCGGCCCAGTTCTTCGTCACTGTATCCAGGGAGAGTGAACTCCTCCGAAAAATAGAGGTCATCTTGCTGTTGGAACCAATACTTGTCGTCCCGGCTGGGAGGATATCGCTTCTGGGGAGGCTGCGAAAAGAGCCCCTCGTTGAAAAGGGACAGTACGGCGATGAGCCAGACCGGCCACTGTCGGATTGTTATTTGCATGGTTAATCCAGATATATGGTTTCAGCTGAAGTGAATGAATACAAGGTTTACTGGTGGTTTGTTTGGGATTACTTCAGCAGCTCCCATACGGCGGGATCTTCCCTCCCTAATACCCACACGGAAAAGCCTCTCAGTCTATTCTTTTTTACGAGTTCCAGCTTCCGTTCGAATGTCTTTGCATTTTCAAAAAAGATATACTCGAACAGTCCCCCATTCTCGAACATTGTATAGGGAACACCCTGATCCTCCAGCCATACGATCTCCGCGTCATACCGCTCCGCCATTCCCAGCGCGTCGTTGTAGGCCAGGGACGAGCTCCACGACCTAGCATTCACGTGGTACAGTTCATCATCCTGAATCGTATACCAATGCATGGAAGCCACTGGAATGCCCAGCGAGAGTTTTTCACTGGGGACGTGCCTCAGAAAATATTCGATGTTCTTCTGTACCCAGGGCAGGCCTGCATTAGGTCCGGGCGGGGTGCGACGGGTATGCTGGGAATAGGTCATCACCGAAATAAAATCTCCCGCCTGGGCCAGAGCTTTCAAATCGTATCCCGCCCGCCAGTTGGTGTGCATCCATTTGAAGTATTTAGTGGGGCCGGGGTACTCCTCGGGTCTGTGAACCACCGCTACACTGAGGAGAAACCCTCCTTTGTGCAGGGCTTTGGCCGTCTCAGTGTAGAACTGGCTGTAAGCATCCCGGTCGTTAAAGTTCAGGTTTTCAAAATCAAATTGAATCCCTGAATACCCGTACCGCTTGCATTCGCCCACGAGCGAATTGATGGCCCGTCTTCTAGCCTCATCGTTGATAAGCAGTTTGTGCAGCATCTCCTGGTCGAACCCGGGGTTGGCGATAAGCGGCATGACACCCACATGGTGGGCTTGAGCCAACTTGAGTATTCGCGGGTCCACACTGCCCCAAACGACCCCATCTTCATCGACACTATATGCTCCTGGTGCGACGATGCTGATCTGGTCAATATGTTCAACCAGGCTCCTGTATGAGTCTGGATGATCATAATAGTAAAACAGGTGTTCGATTTTCTTCTGGGACAAGACCGGTGTTGTAGCGGCAATAAGCATAGACAGCAATATGACATGCGCTCTCATGAGATTCTCCTTTACGGGTATCTATCCAGGTTAAAGGTAATACATAAACCTATCGGTGTTGTTCGAGCAATTTCCAGACCTCGGGGTTCTCGTGCCCCAGTCTCCAGGCGGAGAAACCTCTCAAACCGTATTTTCCGATGATTTTCAACTTAGCCTGAAAACTACGCTCATCCTCCAGGAACAGGTACTCAAACTGGCCGCCCTGGTTCGGGAACATGGCCATGTGGACGCCCTGGTCTTCCAGCCAGAGAGGAGTCGCTCCGTTCTGTTCCAGTATAGCCGTAGCCCTTTCATATGAAACCCCCCGGGAACCAGTGGCCGCGCGGTCCTCGGCAACATCCGGGAACCAGTGGCGGGAATAAAGAGGAAAGCCAATAGATACTTTCCGGGCGGGGACCCGGGAAAGCACAAATTTCAGATTCTCTTCCAGCCACGGCATACCCGCCACCGACCCAGGGGTAGTGAGGCGGGTATGCTGGTCATATGTCATAATCGAGATGAAGTCGCTGATTTTGCCGAGTGCCCTGAGATCATACCCGGAGCGCCAGTATTTGAATATCCATTTGGAATACTTTATACGGCCAGCGAAATTACCCGTGCGGGGTACGACCGCGGCACTTATCTGGAATCCTTTCTTATGGAGAACCTCCGCAGTTTCACGGAAAAACTGAGTAAAGGCCTTACGATCATCTATATGGATGTTCTCGAAATCGAACTGGATGCCCATAAACCCGTGCGTTTGACACAACGCCCCCATGGTGTTTACTGCCCGTCGACGAGCAACCGGGTTCTGCAGAGCATTATGAAGCATCTGCTGATTAAAGCCGGGGTTCATCACTAGGGGCATGACCTGCACGCCATGGGCCTTAGCCAGAGCCATCATCCGGCTGTCTACCGACCCCCATATCACACCATCGGCATCCATGGAATAGACTTGGGGTGCGACGATAGTAATATGCTCGATATTCTCCCGGAAGCTGCGTAAACATTCTTCGCGATCTACGTAATAAAAAACAGTTTCCATGCCTTGAGAACCGGCTTCTAAGGGCAAACACAGGTATGATGCCAGAATAATGTTGAAGATGGCGTTTCTCATACCGGCAGAATGATTATAGCGGGGCAACATATCATTTATAATTGGACGGCAGGACACGTTCTGACATTCAGCAGAGCGGGTAGAAAAAGATCGGCCTTGCCAAGATGCTTTCATGGGAAACTACCCGGCAAGGCCTACGTTCTTGAATTACTTAAGAACAGATTTAAATAGGCGGATCTTCCGGCGTGTTTGAATTGTTATCTCGTTCAATAGAGGGATATGGATAAAAATTCCTGTTGCGCTCGTTTGTCAGGTTATCATCCGTCGGATCCAGGTTGGGATGAAACCTCCTGCTGTCTTCAAATCGCATCCCAGTGAGAAATAGTTCAATGGCCCGATTCTTATAAATTTCTTCGAGGATATCTGTCTGACTGTTTACATCCCCAGTCCAGGCTAGCAGTGCTGCATTGACCCCTAGGGGGTCATCAATCTTTTCTCTAACTAAGTTCAAATTGATGGCCGCATCCGAGAGCTGATTAAGCCTCGCATAGGCTTCTGCCTTGTTAAGCAACATTTCACCATGGAGGTAAACTGGAATCGGGGAAGTCTGGGTGGCCCAGAATCCAAGTCCTTGACTTAAGGGCTGCCCTCCGGCGTCAGCAAGCGCATTCCCGGCATCTTCTCCCAAATAAAATTCAAGCCTGCCATCCCCCTCTTCAGGAGCATAAGGATCCAGCAATCCAAAACTCGTTTGCGGCTTCAGGTCCGGCCCCGCAGGATTTATTCGAAACCATATGGGGTTGACATTGTTTGCATCGAAGTTGAACATTGAACTTACGGGGGTACTTGCATCATTTAATACTGCATTCGCATGAGTAATTGCGTCGTTATAGTCCCCAGCCATAAGACTGTACCGCGACAGAAACGCATTAATAGACTTCAGCAAGTTAAAGTCATCTCCCAACACGTTACTTTTAAAATCATCTGATAACGGAGTAGCATTGATTGCATCTCTGGCTTCTGTTAGCAAACTGATTGCCTCGGCCAAAACGGTGGCCCTACCACTGAAGGCCGCATCGCCTTCCGGAGAATTCATTATGACCGTCTGTTCCCACATGGAGACAAGGTATCCTAGGCACATCGCCTTGTAAAGATTGCCATAAGCGAGAAGTCCGCTATACGTACCAGATGCTAACTCAACAGATCCCACGCCAGCAATCAGCGCTTCAGCCATACCCTTGACTCTAAGAAGAGTTACCCAAGGGTTGGTTATACCTCCACTTTCAGGTGGCAGTTCAGTGCTTCCCCTAGCGAGCTCGTTTATGTTGAGATAGGTATTAGTCACTCCTAATTCCCGAGTAGTGATGCCGGGAGCCTCTATAACTTGACGCAATACTGTAGTGGTAAAATACTGGTTTATACCAATGCTGAATGCATACAGTCCTTCTTTAGAGTTAAGTATGACTTCCTCAGTAGGATTATTCGGATTAGAAAAATCATCTTCGCACGATGTTACCACCAGCATGAAAAGGGCAAAGATTGCAACAAATCCCTGTTTTGCTCTATACTTCATTTCCGTGTTTCTCCATATTTTTTAAAAGGAATTCAATCAAAACGTAGCAGTAATTCCAATTTTCAAAGTTCTCGGAATAGGGATTAATCCCATTATTCCACCCCTTGATCCATTGCTCTGGGCATCCATGTTTACTTCGGGATCCCACTTCGAGTAGTTATCAAATGAAATGAGGTTTCTACCGGCGACGGTAAATCTCAAACCGCTCAATCCGTTAATCGGATTAGCCCACAGGTACGAAACTGACAGCTCTCGAAGTTTTGTAAATGAACCATCTTCAATATAGGATTCAGCTATACCGAATTTTGCCCGCCCAGTACCCTTTACTTCTTCTCCGTTTAATTCCTTGCCAGTCTGTTCACCCCCACCAAATCTAAAGAACATTCGCGAGTCCCAACTCAACACATCAAATCCCTGAACAGCATCAAATTGGGCTCGGAAAGTGAGGTTTCCATATTTCAGTTCATTTATCCAGGAAGCTATATAATCGGCATTCGGATCTCCAATAACTTTTTGAAGAATAGCCCCCGTCGGCTGACCATCGGCATCCCTTTCAGGAACGTTATTGCCATTCGCATCCACCGAACCTCTTTCACGCTGAGGTATTCCGTTAGCATCTAAGAGTAAACTACCATCAGGATTCCGTGCAAAATAGCTTTGACGAAACACGCCTAATGGTTGTCCATTCATCGCCTTCGAGAACCCGAAATTGCCGATTCCGATCATTTCCCCCTCAATTCCACTCACCTCATTGATATTGGAAGAGAATGTGAAAGTGGTAGTCCAATTGAAATCTTTGGTTATTACTGGACTACCAGTCAGTTGTATTTCAATCCCTTTGTTGGTCATGTTTGCAATATTTTCAATTCGACTTCCTGCACCGGTAGATGGAGCCAGTGTTCGCTCTACTAACAGATCTTCAATCTCTTGGATGTAACTGGTAAATTCTAACCCCAGCCTGTTATTAAACATGGCCAAATCAATCCCGAATTCTGTTTCTGTCTGTCGTTCAGGTCTCAAATCAGCATTACCTATTTGCGAAGGAGAAATTAACCCCGACTTACCATGTATACTGACTGCACTGTAATTAGTCAACCTGTCAAATGGTCCGATGGCGGTTAGATTACCTGCTTGTCCCCAAGCAGCCCGAATTTTGAGATTATTAATTGCGCTCACAGTCCAGAAGTCTTCATCTGAAATAATGTAAGACAAACTGGCTTTAGGGTAGAACTGACTTCTCTCATCCTTCCCGAATACCGAAGAACCATCAATTCTGGCAGCTCCGGTAACGAAAAGTTTGTCTTTTAACCCAATTGTCTGCTGAATATATCCTCCCCAAATGGCCCTCTCGCTACTAAAATCTGTGGTTGAAATAGTTCCTGCACCTGCGGTGGTCTTAACTCCAAGAGCAAGCGCGCTGGCCGAAATTGTGCCCACGCTTGATTCATCATATTGATATGAATACCCTGCGGCAGTAACCGATGAAATGGCGTCTAAGAATTGGGTCTCATAAGTAACATTAAGATCACTGTTCATTTGCGTTCTATTGACGATTGATGACCTGGCTGTTCCTGTAACAGCTGTGGTAGTCCCAATGGGAGCATACCTTGTACCCCTTGAACGCGCATCGTCATAGCCAAACACATAGTTTACGCGCATTCCGTCAATGGGGGCCAAGGTAAATTGAATATCAGAGATCGCTCTCTTATTCTGTTGTTGAAAATCAAAAGTGTCCAAGTACTCAAGGATATTCGGATAAAATGTCATTGTCGGGTAATTTCCATCAGCGTCAGGTGTCGGATTTATGCTGTTGTCTGTAAACAGAATGGTCTGTAAAACGCCGTACCCATAACCACCATTGGGTTTTTCATTGCTATGGCTCGAGGAAACATAGGTTCCAATTGAAAACGAAGCCCTGTCGTTGATTATTTGGTTGACTCGCAACCGAGCTCCCGACCGGTCATAGTCCGTATTTTTCATAATCCCATTGTTTTTGAGCCAAGACAATGAAGCCAAGTATGTCGTATTCCCCTGGCCACCAGATACAGATAGATAGTTATCTGTACCTATGCTGTTTTGGAATACCATATCTTGGTAGTCATATCGAGTTACAGGAGTGGTAGTAATATCCGTGAGATCACCGGCACCGGCTGTCCAATCTTTGCCGACCTGATTGAAGGCTATCTTTTTCCGCAGTGAGTTAGAATTGACACTGGTACTGAAGGTGACCGTTGGTTTGCCAAACCTGCCTCTTTTTGTGAAAATCTGGACAACCCCATTGCTTGCTCTTGAACCATAGATAGCAGCAGCAGCACCCCCCTTAATTACCTCTATCCTTTCTATGTCCCGGGGACTGATGTCAGACAGTCGGTTCTGCACCACACTTGTCACTCCCAGAACATTCGTGGAACTATTATTCACAATTACCCCATCAATGATATAGAGGGGATCCGAACTCCCGTTTACGGTGCTGGCACTCCTTAACCTCACGCTAATTCCAGCGGCCGGATCTCCTGAATTCTGAGTTACTTGCACTCCGGCAAGTTTCCCGGACAGGGAACCTGTAATATCCAAAGAACCAGCCCCTGAAATACTGGCCTCTGAAATTGTTGAAATGGTATTACCCAATTGCTTCTTTTCCTGCAATCCAGATGCACCTGTAATTACCACTTCACTAAGTCTCAGGACATCTAGATCCATTGAAACATCTTCGGGAATTTCAGTGACACTCCCAAGTGTGATGGATCTTACAATTGTAGTGTACCCAATAAACGAAAACTGTAATTCAATATCCCCTTCCTTACGATTTGCTGTAATTGTATAGTTGCCTTCAAGATCTGTGATGTCCCCAACAGTCGATCCCTTAATAAAGACCTGCACTCCCCCCATGGGGGCCCCGATGTTATTAATTACCGTCCCTGAAATCGTATAGCTGGTTTGTGCATGTGTCTGTACAACCATACTGCAAAGGAAGGTACTAATCAAGATAAAATGGGCAAATTTTCCGTTTCGATTCTTGGTATGTTTTGTAAGAAGTTGATGCATAAAATTGTGCCTCCTTGGAAGAAATTATAATACTTTTTAGAAAAGATAACAAGGTTAAATTAAAAAATAGTTGGGGGCGGAGGACGATCTAGTCGAGATACGACGGCCTCTACATTGGGATCTTGAAAAGGCGGCGATGGAGGAGAATAATAGTGCTGTCATTAACAGCCTTTCCCTTGGTCTAACCGGCATAGACCGCAACACCCCGGAGTCTCACATGGCGAAATCATAGGGCGCGAGGAAGTAGCCAAGGGTGGTGTTACTATTTCTAGTTGGAGCTGAGTGGAGGAGTCTTGGCCGGAGCGACGAAGGGTCCGCTTCGAAGCGCACTGAGTTCGGCCTCATCGAAGCTTCCCCAAGGGAAAAACATGATTCCCTCGGGAGCCACAACCTCGCGTACCTTGGCGATACGATTGATGATATGCTCAATGTCACCGCGCGTTCCCATCCCGACCCAGACGGTTCCCTTTCCACGATTCTCTTGAGCTAGAAGTCCTTCTTGCACGACAAGGTCGTTGTCGGAGCCATAAGACATGAGGCACACGGAGTCAATTTCCCTGCGACGGAGCCATCCAATCCAATCCTGCAAAGCCTGATGGCGACCAAGATGAAAACGCGACAGGACGGCTGCTGAGACGCGGGTTCCCGGGCGCCTGGTGTGTACGTCTTCGCGAATACGTCCCACAAGATGCCCAATTCGCTGGCGTTGCCATTCCAGCCACGTTTCGAAGCGCACCGAACCGATCTTGACATCGCGCGGATCAAAGCCGTATTCCTTCTCAAAAGCCGCAATCACGAGAGGGTTGTAATCCAGATCATATTTAACCTGAACGCCGCGCGACGGATAGCGGATGAAATCGAAGTGAATACCGTCCACGTCGTACTTCTCGACGACTTCAAGATAGACACCCACGAGATAATCCTGAACCTCAGGGGCGGCAAGCGAGAGAAATCGGCCTTCGGAGTACTGGGCTTGAAACTCCTCGGTCGTGTAATCAAGCATGGACTTCCCGGAACGATTGACCATGACAAAATCGGGTCTTCGCCTAACAATGTGCTTCGGATCATCGGGCAATTCGTCTGTATTCCAGACATATCCAGCATTGAGCCACGCGTGTATTTCGAGCCCTCGAGCGTGGCCGCGTTCGATGAAACGTTGAAGAGGATCGAACGACTTTGGCTGATCAGTAAGGGAGGTCGCGCACGGCTCGGTGGCCGATTGGTAATAAGCATCTCCGCGGCCTCGGACCTGAACAAACAGTGTATTGAAGCCGGCCTTAGCCGCTGAATTCACAACGTTGTCGATATTTTGGGGTGAATTGAGCTCATTGCGCACGACCCAAACGCCGCGCCCCTCGAATCGGGGACGCTTCAGCCATTCCAAGCAACGTCCCAAGATGTCGCGGCGCACAACGGTCGGCCGTACGCTCTCCAAGGGAAACGTCAGAAGCACAGTTCGATAGGTTGGGGTCTCATGAGCGACCCCTAGATAGCCCGGCAGATCGGAAAAGCGAACGAGATGAGTTGCTCGGTCGTTAGTTCGATGGATGTGCGTTAAATTATCAGCCGCGACATCGGCCTTGGGGCCGAACGTCAAATCAAACCTGATCCCCTCCAGAATCGAACGATCATTTCCCTCTAGAGGAAGGTTCAGATACGTGCTGCTCCAAGTGATCAGGGAATTGGGCATAACGTAGTCGCATCCCAGGCGGCTTGTCAACCACGAGTGGTCACCGCTGCTAAACACTTCCGCGGGGAGTCCCGGCGAGACGACGAGCAAGTTCCCGCCGCTATCGAGATACTCGTTCAGTGCAGAGCGATTGTCGGCGCTTAACGTGCCCGACGTATCGTTGCCGCAATTCCATGCCACAACGTCCGCGCCGGAAAGCCTCTTGGCGTTCGTCTCATTAACCGTAATCACCTCACATTCTGCCCCGAGAGTCTTGAAACTTTCTACCCAAAGTTCCTTCCAGTCAAACTCAGATATGAAATCATCCACGATCAACACACGAGACTGCGACCACAGCTGCGAAGCCACCATCAAGAAAGTTATTGTCAGACTGATCGTTCGCATCTCAATCCTCCTTAATCCTCCTTTACTCCACGATCCCGCACCAGCGCGCCGTTGCCGGGGAACTCTTCTTCAATTACCGTCTCAACCGTCACCGGCGCCTTCACACTGAAGCCATCTTTTATCTCAGGAGTAAACGGTCCGCTCCGCCATAGACTGACAGGCTCGGGACTGACCACATCTAAGTGTCCATTGAACAGGGCACTCTTTCCCCCTTCACCATCGCCTTCCCGTGTGGCGACCACATTGTACCGCCCTTCGTAGCCCCACGGAACGGGCACATAACCCGGATGCTGCTCCAAGTCGGAAGCGTCGATGGGCACCTGAAGTGGAGTGAAGCCGAGGGACGCCAACTGATCCTCCACCACTCTCAGCGCGGAACCTTCATTACCTAATGTGCTGGGTTCCGCAACGAGACGAGAGGTAAAGTCCAAGATTTCGTCAGTCAATCCGTGAACTGTTTCGAGAACGTGTTTTTCCTGATGCTTCATGGTAAGGTGTGATGAGAACATGCGAAGTTTTTCTGAGCATTGTCAAGGATTAGTTTTAGTTGCGCGTTCTTCACAGAACTATGACGACACTCGACTATCTTATTTTTGCCGCCCACATGTTAGGGGTACTCTGTGTAGGCGCATATTTTTTCCGGAAGAACAGGGGTGCCGAGGACTACCGAGGACTATTATATTGGAAGGATATAGATTGGTGGGAGCGTGGTTCTCAGCAGTGTTCATCATCCCGAAAATCAAGGGCCTCGACGCACGACAAGTGATGATGACCTCCCCTGACTTTCTGCGATACCGGTACAGTGATCGGGTTGCCCTTGTTGCGGCTTTCAGATATGTTCGCTGTAATAGATTTCTTGAACTGTCAAGCCGCCAATGATTTCGGCCACCTGTCCGGCAGAAGCGGGCAGGTATTATTAGCTCACAACCCGAGAAGCTTTGTACTTACCCCGCCATCAATGACAGGGTAATATTCCCCCTTGCTTCTACCTTTTATAAGCGGACAGATCTGTTTCTGAGGCAACATTTTATTCTACTAAATTGCATAGCGCCGCCGTATGTTTGACGAGTATGGCACGGCAAATGACAATCATACTTCTGCTTTTTGTTTCATCCAGCAGTCTCGACGCCGTACCGCAGTCAGTGACACCCCCACCTACCCCGGTAGAAATTAACGAATTGCCCGAGAATATGCCCCTTGTCACCCGCCTCCTCTGGGGAGAGCAGGGTCTCATCCGCACGCTGGGGCTGGCGCCCAAGGACCGTATTGCTGAACTGAAGCTCAGGACTTTCATGCTTCAGACGCACCAGAAGTTTGCCTTGGGAACGGTGGCTCTGCTTTCCGGACAAACTTACACAGGGATGCTGATGGCGAAAGGGAAAACAGATGGTTATGAAAAGACGCAGGAGATTCATTCATCCCTGGCGGACGCCACCTTCGCTGCCTACATCGTCACCGGAAGCTTGAGCTATCTGGTGCCTCCAGCCGTCAGCTATAAACAGAAAGTGGACCCCATCCGTCTGCACCGCTGGCTCTCCTATCTGCACATGGCGGGGATGGCGGCGCTTCCCGTCTTGGGCGAGATGGTTGAGGAGCCTTATGAATACAATATCTCCTATGACGACGCCCTCAGACTACACCGGAGTGTGGGACTGGTGACCCTTGGCGCCGTCATCCTGTCAGCTGTCCTCACCCTCTTTTAGTGACTGTGAAGCAGCTCTGCCTCTGCCTGATCGTTGTCTTTCTTCAGTGGCCGGCGGCTCAGTCACACAGCTACGCCATCACAGATAACAGCACTATTATCTACCACGGATATCACCCGTTTCGCAACTGGAGCGGCGTTTCGCACGCGGCGTCAGGCAGCGTTGCAGTATTAGCGGGAAATCCTGCTTCCTCAAGTTGCTCTGTTCAAGTCAGTCTGGAGAGTTTCGACAGCGGCAGCAGCAGCCGTGACTCCAACATGCTTACCTACACAGAATACTATCTTTATCCCGATGTGGTCTTCGAATCGGAGAAGATCTCTGTTTCAGGCCACACGGTAACAGTACAGGGGCAGCTCTCCTTTCACGGCGTGACCCGGACTGTCACCGTCTCAGCCGAAGTGGACACAACGGAACAGTTCAGTGCCTCTGGAATGTTCTCCATCTCCCTTTCCGATTACGCCGTAGAGCGGCCTTCTCTCTTTCTCCTTCCCATCAGTGACAAGATTGACATTGAATTTGATCTCAAGGGTGTCCTTAATGAGAATGAATAAGAAAACCTCTCAAACTGTGATAACAGTGACGGCATTGGTGGCGCTCTGTCTGATCCCGATTCTCTCCCGCACCACCCCTTTCCCGGGAGTAGTGTGGTTCAAAGGCAATCTTCACACTCACACCCTCTGGAGTGACGGTGATGCGCCACCTGAAGTGACCGTAGGCTGGTACAAGAATCACGGCTACGATTTTCTGGCGCTGTCCGATCACAACATTCTGTCGGCGGGAGAGAAGTGGATTCCTGTTTTAAATGAAGGTAAACCAGACAACTGGCCCCCTCCCTTCACCACCGCAAAACTGAACAATCTGAAACAACAGTTTGGTGAGAATTCAGTTGAGTTACGATCAGAGAATGATTCTCTCTTCATGCGTCTCAGGACACTCGAAGAGTTGAGGGAACAGTTTCAGCAGGCTGGCCGGTTCATCCTTATTCAGGCTGAAGAGATAACAGACACCTTTGAAAAATATCCCGTCCACGTGAACGCCACGAACCTTGAAACACTCATCATGCCTCAGGGAGGTGGAAGCACCTCCGACGTGATGCAGAGAAATATCGACGCCGTCCGCGCCCAGCGTGACGAGACTGGTCGCCCCATGATTGCACACATTAACCACCCCAATTTCGGCTGGGGAATCGTAGCTGAGGATCTGATCCGCCTGAACGGCGACCGTTTTTTTGAGATCTACAACGGACATCCCGGCGTAAGAAACTGGGGTGACGAGTCACATCCGGGTACCGACCGCATGTGGGATATTGTTCTCGCCATGCGACTCGCTCAAGGCAGGGAACCCCTCTACGGCGTCGCCGTGGATGACGCCCACTCGTACTACGAAATCGGTGTAGGAGAATCAAACGCCGGCAGAGGGTGGGTGATGGTCAAGGCACCTCAGCTCAGCGCCGAAGCACTTATCGAGGCGATGGAGCGAGGTAACTTCTACGCCACAACGGGCGTCCAACTTGAAGATGTAGCCGTTTCGGACGGGATGATAAAGATCACGATTCAAGCCGATGAAGGTGTCAGCTACCGCACACAATTCATCGGTACGCCGCGGGAATTTGACCGCTCATCCAGACCTGTGTCGAATGCGGACGGTACACCGCAGCATATCTCCCGTATCTACAGCAGCGATATCGGTCAAGTACTGTTCGAGACCGAGG
>CEQE01119235.1_pt1 | contig 20280 bp, 14 predicted proteins | sample 356201 | NCBI WGS metagenome assembly CEQE01 (sample SAMEA2619970, study PRJEB7988) | marine metagenome | biome: marine biome (ENVO:00000447); feature: mesopelagic zone (ENVO:00000213) & marine oxygen minimum zone (ENVO:01000065); material: "saline water (ENVO:00002010), including plankton...
TTAAAACTTTTAGGGTTTGGACTTTTTATGATGATGATTTTTGCTGTTGCTTCGAATCTGGTACCGCAAGCTATAGGAGAACCGCCTCCTGTTATCGATCTGAGAAGCATTGATACTGTCGATAAGATGGTTGAGCTTGGTGGAGAAATTTTTGGATCAGAAGCGGAGCCGGGAAGAGGAAAGTGCCCAATGTGCCATAGAAGAATTGGGGGCAGGGCGCCTGTACTGGATGGAGTAACTAATAGAGCAATTAAAAGAATTGAAGACCCGAGTTACAAAGGACACGCAACAACCGGAGTGGAATATATACATGAATCGGAAGAATGCCCGTCCTGTTATGTTGTGGTAGGGTTTGGCAAGCCGGGCACAAACGACACAGTAAGTCCGATGCCTGTTACTGTTAGTCCTCCTATATATTTGTCAGCCATAGAGCGTGATTCTGTTGTTGCTTTTTTCCAGGATCGCGATGGGAATGATGTTACGGTGAAACCGATAACAGATCCTGAAAAAGATTTGCGGTGGGATAAAGAAAAATTTAAGTATAAGTTTAAAGGGTTAAAACCAAAGGGGTAATTTTATTTTATATTATTTAGGATGCAGATAAACGCAGATTAATAGGATTTATGTGGGAGAAAAAATTATAAATCTGCATTATCCGCGAAAATTTGTGTCCCATAAGTTATCGGAGGTGAGATGAAGCTCAATTCATTTGTAAAAGGTATTCTTGTTACGGTAGGGTTGTATGCGGCTCTTATTGCGCTGTTTGGAGCGGTGACATTATTTGGAGTTGTGGAGGTCAATATTAAAGGCATTCTGTTTGAAGAGTCTTCTTCCAATATTTTACCTTCAAGCATTCAATATATGTACATTTTTTTTATTTTTGTGGGTGTTGTTTTATACTACACCTCAAGCGCAGAGAAAATTGAAGAAACTATACGGCCAATGGCAAACTTTATATTTAACCCGGAGAAAAAAGCGTCTATTAAAATGGGGCAATATACCATGTATTCAGTACTCCCTTTTTTATTTGCCTTTGTCGGGTATAATCAGATGACTCCGAAATTCCCCGAACCTATAGCATTGCGGGTTATCCACCCGGCTCCTCCCACAACAATCAAAATATTTGGAGAAACCCATAACCTGGTTTCATTGGAAAACCCTTACCGGCAATACGAAAAGTCAGATCCGGAAGAATTTAAGCAATTAGCTTTAGAAGGGGGAGTTATATACTTCAAAAATTGTTTTTTCTGCCATGGAGATTTCTTGGATGGCCGAGGGATGACGGCTCTTAATTTAAACCCTGTCCCCGCGAACTTTCAGGATGTGGGGACAATTGCCATGCTCCAGGAGGCATTCTTGTTCTGGCGGATTGGTACCGGAGGACCGGGATTACCTGATGAAAGCTGGCCGTGGCAGTCTGCAATGCCGATCTGGCAAAATATACTGACTCAAAAGGAAATCTGGAAAGTAATACTGTTTTTGTATGATTATACACCACCCCAGGTTACGCCAAGAACTTTTTCATAATTATAAATTATCACTGAAGTTGACGGGGATAATCTTTTATTTAAAATTTAATTTGGAGATTTTTTATGAAGTGGAAAAGCTTTAGATTTCTTCTGATCTTATTACTACTACCATTTATCATGGGTCAGTCAGAGGGTGAGAAAGCATCAGCCCCTGCTGAAAGGGCTATGCCCCCGGGAGACGCGAAAAACGGAAAGATCGTATATGAAAAACGGTGCGTCTGGTGCCATAATTGGGATGGGAATGGAGAGGGCCCGGCTGCTGACGGATTAAGACCGAGGCCGCGAGATTTTACCAAAGGGAAATTTAAAATTCGAACAACGCTTAGCGGAAAGCTTCCTACTGACAGAAACCTCTTTGACGCGATTTCTAACGGCTTGCATGGAACAGGAATGCCGGCATGGCGTAATGTAATCTCAGATCAGGAAATTTCAGACGTGGCTCTGTATATTAAAACCTTTTCCAAAAAGTTCGCGAGATGGGTAAAGAAGAAAAAGGGGGCATTGCCGGAAATAGAAGTGGGTCCTGAAGTAGCATCTTCACCTGAAAGTATTGAGAAAGGTAAAGAGTTATATTTAAAGCTGGAATGTTGGAAATGCCACGGTAAGAGCGGCAAGGCAAGCGGTCCGTCAATGCCGGGGCTGCAGGATGATTGGAAATTCCCCATTCGGCCTGCGAACTTTACAAAACCATGGAATCTTAGAGGTGGAAGCAGGAGAATTGATATTTATAGGAGGTTCAACACTGGCGTTATGGGAACGCCGATGCCTTCTTTTAAGGACCAGCTTGATAATGAAAAGTCCTGGCATATGGTGAATTTTATTGAATCTTTAAGCCCTACCAAGAAAAGACCTGTAGTAGAAGAAATTGTAAGGGCCGTTGAAGTAGAAGGGGATATCCCCATGGAATTTGAAGATCCTAAATGGCAAAGCGCGCAAAAATATTTTTTCCCACTTCTCGGTCAGTATCAAATTGAACCGCGTCAATTTTGGACAACTATTCATGATGTTAATATGAAGGCCCTTCACAATGGTGAAGATGTAGCCTTTTATTTTGAATGGGATGATCCCACAAAAAGCCCTTTAGCTCCAAATAAGGTATATCCACTGCAGTACAGAGATGCCTTTTATCTGCAACTTCCGTTGAAAATGCCGTCAGATCCCACAAAAAAGCCCTATTTTGTCGGTGGAGATAAAAAGAGAGCTGCAGGTGTGTGGTTCTGGGAATCAGAGGGCATGAAAACAGTTTTGCTGAAAGCAAAGGGATTATTCAAAACAAAAGTAGTTGGCGAAGCGACCCCGATTGAGACAAAAGCCGCTTATGACGACGGGCGCTGGAGAGTTATAATGAAGAGAAAAATGCAAACCGGAAATGAAAAAGAGTTACAAATAGAGACCGGTAAGTTTTTGCCACTTTCATTTCATGCACAGGATGGGTCAGATGGAGATTTTGGTACGAAAAGAAATGTGTCCACCTGGTACTGGCTGATATTAGAGCCTCAAATTTCAGATACAAGGTACGCTGTTGCCGGGATTGTTTTTGTATTAGTCCTTGGTTTGGAATTTGTTTGGATAAGGAAACAAAACAACAGTTAATAGTTGACCGAAAAGTTCATTTTTGTTATTATTCGAATTGGAACGAGAAATCTTGATGAATTCTCTTTGTTGAGGGTAAAGATTTCTTCCGGACTTTGCTTGAGCCAAATGGTGAGATTCTTCGCTTAGCTCAGAATGACAAGGCGAAGGGTTCGAAATGGCAAAAAGTGAGACAGCAGTTCAGTCGCTGTTAAAAAAAAATATTATAAAATTTATTTAGGAGGGGGAGCAATGGATAGAAAAAATTTTACAAAATTTATATTTGTAGGCATTGTTCTTTTAATGGTTACGTTAATATCTTCAAGCGTAACTACCGGTAGCGTCAATGCTGCTGAAGAGGAGGCCGCTGTTGCGGCAGAAGTAAAAGCTAAGCCTGTTGGGATGCCGGCTCCAAAATTAAAAGAAGAGGATTATCCAGTATTTACCTCATTCAGAAGTCGTGAGGCAATATGGATGGTAGCTCAACTGCATCTTTATTTTGCCGCATTTATTGTGGCAGTACCTATTTTCGTTATAGTTATTGAAGGTGTTGGAGTGGGCACAAAAGATCCTGAGATGGCGAAAAAGTATGACAAGATGGCTCATGAATTCATGAAAATCAGCATTACTGCTTTTGCCGTTACAGCTCTCTTAGGAGGGTTGCTGTTCTTTTTATTTCTTGCCTTGTATCCTGATTATATCAGGTATTTAGCATCAATTTTCTCACCGCAGATGCTCATTTATGCTTGTTGTTTCTTTGCGGAAAGCGTATTCCTATATATTTACTATTACGGATGGAATGCCATGCAGGGTCCCTTTTCCAAATGGCTTCACCTTTGTATAGGGTTAATGCTGAATGTGGCCGGATTAACACTTATGTGTCTTTCAAATGCCTGGGCTACCTTTGCAATGGCCCCGTCCGGCATTGATCTGGAAACAGGCGCGTTTTTAGGGAATGTTTGGGCTGCCATAAGAGGTCCTTTGTGGAACCCTGTGAACTTGCACAGGTTGATTGCTAATGTAGCGTTAGGAGGGGCTATTGTTGCCGCCTATGCTGGTTATCGTTATCTTGCTGCCCAGGCAAAAGAAGAAAAAGAATATTATGACTGGATGGGTTACACCTCCATGTTAATTTGTGTATCGGGTATGTTACCTCTTCCATTTGCGGGTTACTGGTTGATGAAAGAGGTTTATGGGTATAGCCAGCAGATGGGAATTTCCCTCATGGGCGGTCTATTTGCCTGGGTATTTATTATCCAGGCGTTATTGATAGGTGCCATCTTCCTCAGCATAAATTATTATTTGTGGCTGGGAATGGGAAGAATTAGAGGCATAACGGGATACCAGAGTTATGTGAAGTATATGGCCATTGCGTTGATCGGAGCTTTTTTAGTCTGGTTTACACCTCATAGTCTGGTTTTAACCGGAAAAGAGCTAAAGTCATTGGGCGGCGCTCACCATCATTACCTCGGATATTTTGGAGTTATGTCTGCTAAAAACACAGCCGTTAACATCATGATTTCCACTACGGCTTTATGCTTTTTGCTATACAGACGTGGGAATAAAGTGGCTACAGTATCATGGGTAAGCCAGGGAAATGCATTACAGGCCGCCCTCTTTTTTATGGGCGCTGTTAATATAATCGGCCTTGGAGTATACGGATACTTTCTACCTGCTAATATCAGAATCGGCCTATCTGTGCCCCAAGTCACTACAACACTAAGTCTCTGCGTCATAAGTGCTATCATTGACGGCTACATGTATAAGGGAGCAAAGACACAAGGTAAAGTGGTTTGGGGTGAGATGCCTGCAATTTCTCAGTATATATTGATGGGTCTGGCAGTTTCTTTTGCATGGCTTATGGGTTTAATGGGATTTATCCGCTCAAGTGTGAGACAGTACTGGCATGTTTACGCTGTGGTGAGAGATATGTCCCGAGACGCGTTCAGCCAACCCGTTGGATTCATGGCAACGTATGTTACTATCATTGTTACTGTATTTACGTTTATGTGTATTTTTGTCTTCTGGCTGGCGGAACTTTCAAAAGCGAAGACAGTAGTAGTAGCAGAAGAAAAAGTATCAGGAAAGGCGGCTGCGGAATTGGCATAGATTATTGTGTCGTTCGCTCGAGGATCTTAAAAATACAAGTAAAAAGCCCTGTAGAAAAACAGGGCTTTTTTTTGTCTCTCTTATAGATTTTTGGAATGATTCCTTGTTTCCTCGCCAAGCATGCGAAGATATATGGATTCCTCCGTTCGTTAGGTAAGACGGTAAATGGTTGACATCTGATATCTGAAAATTGACCTCTTTTTATTTATGCTCCGAACTTTTCCAGTTTAAGCGAATTTGCCATAGCCAATGTCATAATATCTGTGGCATGGATGATCCCGAGTCCGCCTCTTAAACAATCGGACTCCCCAAATTCCTTAGCCGCATCAGGCCGACAAAATTTGGAATAGATTAAGAGCGGCACAGGGTGCCATGAATGGCTTTTCAAAACTGAAGGCGTGGAGTGATCCCCGGTAATAACGACAACGTCAGGTTTTAGATTCAATATTCTGGGAAGTTTTTTATCGAAGTCCTCTATGACTTTTACTTTCTGCTTGAAATTTCCGTCTTCGCCGGCGCTATCTGTCTTCTTCACATGTAGAAAGAAAAAATCATGATTATTAAAATTTTTTTTAAGAACAGTGATTTCATCATCTAAAGTCTCCGCCCCTTCGAGTATTTCCATTCCCACCAGGCGGGCTACTCCTTTATACATGGGATAGACGGCTATGCATGATGGGTTTAATTTATAAATTTCTTTCATAGAAGGAAATTTTTGATATTTAGCGAAGCCACGGAGTAAAACCATATTTGCCGGTTTTTTATCGGCTAAAATTTGCTGCGCTTTTGATATAAATTGATTAACGATCTTAATTGTTCTTTTAGATGCAATATCTTTTCCGGTGAGAGGTTTAGGTTTTAAGCCTACTTTTTGAGGGTCGGAATCTGAGATATCTCCAGCAAAATTTTCCCCGCGAATAATTAGTGAAGCCCGGTGATCACGTACCGGACGGACAAATATTTCTACACCCTTAATTTTTATCTTATCCAGCTCTTTGGTTAATTGAGCGCAGAGAGAGGTTGGAATACGTCCTGCTCTTCTGTCAGTAATAATGCCTTTGCTGTTTGTGGTACAGAAGTTAATTCGTGCGGCAATGTCTGATGTTCTTAAAGAAAACCCAATGCCAAGAGCCGCCAATACTCCTCTTCCTATATTGGACTTAAAAGGGTCATATCCAAAAAGGCCAAGATGCCCGGGACCACTACCAGGAGTAATCCCGGGTGCAATTGGATTACTGAGGCCTAATATGGAACGGGAAGCAAGTTTATCAAGGTTTGGTGTACGAGCTGTTTCCAGTTCTGTTTTTCCCGTTGGTGTTAAGGGATGTCCTCCAACACCGTCCAAAACAATAAAGACTATTTTAGAGTCTGTTTTAAGAGCGAGGCCTTTTGTGATACTTTGATGAGACATGATAAATAATTTTAAATTAAGTTATTTTAGTTATGTTAGATTCTTGCTGAGACCTGAAGGCTAATAGCTGAAAGCTGCTCTGTTGAGTATAACAGATAACTTTTTCACAACACAATAGTTGCTTGAAAAAAACGGATTGATGCGTTACCATAAAACGCTTTGCAGTACTAATCTGAACTAATCTGTTTTTTTTAGCAACTTTGGGCAACAGCCTATTTGAATTTTGGCAAAGCTGAGCTTAGCACTGCCATTCATGGCCTCAACCCTTCGTACGGCTTTCTTTCGGAAACCGTCCAATTCGGTTTTCCTTAACGAATTGCGGCTATGGCTTTGTCGCGCTGTGAGTAAGGGGACATTATTATATGCTTAAAAATATAAAAAAATCTTTGCTGGAAAGCGCGGAATTAAAGAAACAGGTTGCGGAAGAATTTGGTGAGATCATAGAAGAGGCAATAAATTTAATTGTCGCATCTTTGAGAAATGATAACAAAGTTTTGTTAATGGGAAACGGCGGAAGTGCAGCGGATGCTCAACATATAGCCGGAGAGTTAATAGGGAGGTTTAAATTAGAAAGAAATTCAATTCCGGCTATAGCCTTAACTACGGACACATCCATCCTGACCTCAATTGGAAATGATTATGGATTTGACCGAGTTTTTGCAAGACAAATTGAATCTTTAGGTTGCGATGGGGACATTCTTATCGCGATTAGCACAAGCGGTAATTCAAAGAATGTTATTGAAGCACTGAAAATATCCAAAAAAAATAAGATGAAATCGATTGGTTTGCTGGGAAGTAGTGGAGGACAAATCAAGCAATTAGTAGACATTCCAATAGTAGTGCCGTCTTCCAATACTCCACGAATTCAAGAAATCCATATCACAATTGGTCATATAATTTGTGAGGAAATAGAAAAAGAACTATTCAAATAAATTTACATAGGATAACAGGATAAATCAATTGTCAGTAGTCAATTATCAATGAAGAATTTTAAATTATAATTGCTAACTGATTAAGGAATTTCTTATGAATGAACAACTTAAAAAATTATTTTCTTCTGGCAGAAAAATTAAAATACTCGTTGTTGGTGATCTAATCTTGGATGAATATATATGGGGAAGTGTTGAAAGAATTTCACCGGAAGCCCCTGTTCAAGTGGTAGAAGTTCAATCTGAAAATTTAATACCCGGAGGTGCTGCAAATGTTGCTAATAATTTGGTTGCCCTGGGTTGCGATGTATTCATGACAGGCGCTATTGGAAAGGATCAAAAAGGAGATAAGCTGATCCAATTGCTCCAAGAAGAAAACATAAACTGTGATGGAATTAAAAGATTTGATCATAGACCTACAATAAATAAAATAAGGGTAATAGCCCATAGTCAGCAAATCATAAGGATTGATAGAGAAGATAAAAGGTATCTGGGAGATAAAATTGAGAAAGAGATAATTGCTTATCTTGTTTCAACCATTCCTATAGTAGACGGGGTTATTTGCTCTGACTATTTAAAAGGTTTACTAACAGATAATATTCTTAAAACTATTATGACTACGTCAAAAGAGAATAAGAAGCTCGTTTTTGTGGATCCAAAAGGAAAAGATTTTTTGAAATATAAAGGTGGAAATGTATTAACGCCCAACGAACAAGAAGTAAAAATGGCCTCTGGAGAAAATAGCAGAGGTAATTATGATTTGACAGATACAGCTAAAAAATTGATGGACTCTATTCAACTTGACTCCTTATTGGTTACAAGAGGAAAAGATGGCATGTGCCTGTTTGAAAGAGACAATGAACCAATTCATATCCCTACTGAAGCTAAGGAGGTTTACGATGTAACCGGGGCAGGTGATACTGTTATTGCCACTTTTGCCATGGCAACTTTATCCGGCTTAAATTTTTTAGATGCTGCTAAAATAGCCAATATAGCGGCAGGTGCAGTAGTCGGAAAAGTGGGCACAGCAGTGATTCATAAAGAGGGTTTAAAAGAACTTTTAGAAGAAAATGTTATACGGGGAGCGCAAAATATATTGCAGTTAAATGAATTAAAACAAATTGTAAGCCAGGCGAAAAGCTATAAAAAAACAATTGTTTTTACAAATGGCTGTTTCGACATTATTCATGGAGGTCATATTGAATACCTCCAAAAAGCACGGAATTTGGGAGATATATTGATTGTTGCTTTAAATAGCGACTCTTCGGTAAGAAAATTAAAAGGAGAGGGCAGACCTTTAAAAACAGAACAGGAAAGAGCAAATATTTTAGCGGCTCTTAAATATGTTAATTATATATGTATTTTTTCCGAGGAAACTCCGGAAAACATGATTAGTGAACTAAAACCGGATATTATTGTAAAAGGCAGCGATTATAGCATTGAACAAGTAGTAGGACGGGATATTGTAGAGAAATATGGAGGAAAAGTGGAACTCGTTCCCATAGTCGAGGGCTTGTCAACAAGCGCACTTGTCAATGATATAGTTAAAAAATATAAATAACAACTTACAAAATTCAATCCTGAGTAAATTCTTTACCTCGGTCGAAATAACTGAGAGAGACTACACGGGCTTTTCTCAAGAGCATCCAATTCCCAATACCCTTGCAATTCCAATTGCATATTTCAGGTTTAAATCCTAAACTAATTTCTCCTATGATAAAAATGTTGTCCATTCTTATTTTAGTATTTATTTCTTATTTTCCAGCAATTACCGGTGGATTCATATGGGATGATGATTTTTATGTCTCTAATAATCCCCTCCTGCAATCTATAGACGGGCTTTGGCTGATATGGACTACCTCAGAGAGCCCTCAATACTACCCTTTAGTTTTTACTTCATTCTGGATAGAGTATCATCTTTGGGGCTTAAATCCAGTGGGATACCACATAGTCAATATATTCCTTCATGCGATTAATTCTGTGATGGTTTGGTTGTTGTTGCAGCAATTGGGAGTAAGATCTGCATGGTTGATAGGGGCAATATTCGCACTTCACCCGGTACACGTTGAGTCTGTCGCTTGGATTACCGAACGTAAGAATGTTCTTTCTGGACTTTTCTATCTCCTGGCAGCACACAGCTATATTCGTTTTGATGAAAATGAAAAAAGGCATTGTTATTTTGCTGCCATAGCGTTTTTTCTCATGGCCTTACTAAGTAAGACGGTCACTAGTAGCTTGCCTGTATGTTTACTCATTATTAGATGGTTCAGGGGCTTTTCGATTAGGTTAAGAGATATTTATCGCCTTGTGCCGTTTATATTATTGGGTTTAGGAATGGGCATGTTGACTATCTGGTATGAAGTGAGACATGTAGGCGCTGAGGGGGCAGAATGGCATTTGTCAATTTTACAGCGGTTTCTTTTGGCCGGCAATGCTGTTTGGTTTTATGCTTTTAAACTCATCTGGCCGATGAACCTGACTTTTATATATCCGAGATGGAAAATGGATGTTTTTGATTTATTTCAGTGGATTCGGTTTCTGGGAGTTTCAGCCGCAGGATTTGTATTCTGGTATTTTCAGAAACAACTTGGGCGTGGACCAGTTGTGGGATTGACATTTTTTGTGATCACACTTTTTCCCGCCCTCGGATTTATCAATGTTTATCCCATGCGGTATTCCTTTGTTGCAGATCACTTTCAGTATCTTGCAAGTATAGGTATAATCGCTATTTGTGTTGGTGGTTTTGCTTCGGCAATAGAAAGATGGGATAAACTTTTTTTGATTGAGACGCCTCGAGTAAAAGGTTTTATATTAGGCGGTCTTGGATTCCTGATTCTGGTTGTCTTAAGTTTTTTGACTTGGAGACAGGGGTATGTTTATCATGACAAAGAAACCTTGTGGCGGGATACACTGGTCAAAAATCCTGGAGCTTGGATGGCGCATAACAATATGGGAATTGAACTGGAAAAACAAGGGAAATTGAATGAAGCCATTAAGCATTATAAAGAAGCTTTGCGGCTAAACTCGCGTTATCCAATTGCTTATAATAATTTAGGACTTGTTTTAAAGCAAAAAGGGGATTTTGAAGAAGCAGCTATTTACTTCAGGGAAGCTATCCGAAATAATCCCAAATTCTGGGAGAGTTTAAATAATCTTGGATATGTCCTTTATAGCTTAGGAAGGCTGGAGGAGGCTGCAAGTTATTTCCAGCAGACATTAGCAATAAATCCATTTTCCGTAGAAGCGCATAATAACCTCGCAAATATTTTAGATGCGAAAGGGAAAATTGAGGAGGCGAAAAAACATTATAAGAAGGCATTAAGCGTTGATCCTGAAAATGCAAAAATTCACAACAACCTTGGGACTCTTTTTCATGAAGAAAAGGAGTATTTAAAAGCGATAAATCATTTCCAGAAAGCCCTCCAACTCAAACCTGATTTAAAAGAAACCCGTCAAAACCTGTCGATGGCAATGGAGCAATATAGAAAAGCAGAAGCGAAAAAAAATAATTGAACAGGACCAATTGGTAGATTTCTTGGAAATTCAACAACTCATTAAAGCCAGCGAGGGGGTTCCGCTGTAGCTTTAAGAAAGCATAAAAGTACATCCCGCCTTGTCAGTATCCCCACTAATTTTGAACCTTTAACTACAGGCACACGAATTAAGTGTTTGTCCTCTAATGTTTTAATGACTTCATTAATAGGAGTATCTTCATTAACGGTTATAGCGCTTTTTGTCATTATATCTTCTGTCTTTATATCTTTTACATCCTTTCCTTCATCAATAACCTTGAGCAGGTCGTATTCACTGACAATGCCTAAAAGCTCCTTTTCACTATCTACAACCGGGAGACTACCACATCCTCCCTCGACCATAGCTGTTGCTATATCTTTCCAGGAGCTATCTGGATGACAGCATCTAACCCTATCTTCCATTGCCTGCCCGGCCTTTAAACAATTTATATCGGTTCCTCCTAACATAAATTCTGATCTTTTCATTTCAGCCTCCTAAAAAAAGTTGAACTTTATATAATATAAGGAAAATCTAAAATAAAAGCAACTTTAATGTAAATGCAAAAACTGCCTCCTGTCTTGACAACTTGAATAGTATCGTTTAGCATGCAAGTAAATCCCGTTAGAATTTCGATGGAGCCATTTTTTTTATGCGAGCGAAAAACAGTTTTAGCGCCGGACATTCTAAGGGAGTAAAGTTGCAAGATAAAATAAATGCAGTTTTACTCTTTCCCAGCGGTTCTAAAATTTAAATTATTTCAGATAAAGTAAGATGGACTTGTTGACTTTTCTCACCTTAGGCATTGGGTTTGGTTTTCTCCATGCCCTTGAGCCGGATCATCTGGCAGGGGTGGCTACCATTGCTTCCACTACACGAAATAAATGGCAGGCTTTTAGGAGAGGCGCTGTCTGGGGCGTTGGACATACTTTGGCCATTTTTATTCTCTACTTAGTGATGCAGGGATTGCGTCTCGGCGTAAATGAGACACTATTTAATAAACTGGAAAGCTTAGTTGGCGCGATGCTAATAATTCTTGGTTTCAGAATTATGTATAAACTGCTAAAGGAGAAATATCATTTTCACCCACATGAGCATGGAGATGAGAGCGAGCATTTACATTTTCATTCTCATAAGGAAAGCAGTTCTCATGAACACATTCACATTCCGCTGGGGATTGGCATTGTGCATGGGCTGGCGGGAAGCGGGGCGATAATTTTAGCTTTGGCTATCGAAACTCAAAATCAATTTATGGGTGCCTTATATATTGTTTTATTCGGAGCAGGCAGTTGCATGGCAATGGGGTTGTTCAGTGGATTTATTGCAGGTTCGATTGATAAAATGGGAGGGTGGGTGCAAAATTTAGATAAGGTTGTTACCACTTCTGCAACTATTATAGCTACCGTGTCATGTTTTCTCGGATATGGAATTATCAGAAATTCCGGTGTTTTTTAAGGTAAGGTGATGATATTAAGTCTATCTTTTCGACTGCTGCCGCTGTTATTAGTGCACTGATCATTTTCGCTGTCTCCTGGCATTCCCTTGAAGAAATTCATTATTTAAAATCCTTCTACCCTGCCAGGTTTACCGTAGAAGAAGCCTTTTTTGCCAGTGGAGTGGAATTTATAAAGGTACTGATTATCAGTTTTCCCTTGCTTGTCATAATTGCATTAAGCATCTATTTTCTGAAGGATTCACGAAATAAAAATTAACTTAAAGTTTTTGTTTTGATTGCTGAACTCGCAAGATTTTTTTACCCGGGTTTTTAATGAATAAAGGGGTATCCCCTCTCATCAGATCATCCCATATAGTGTCCGAGTCTTTATCAAAGATAGTATATTGATCTGCCATGACCACTCTCCAACTTCCGCGAGCAACTTCCGATTCTAATTGCCCTGCATGCCAGCCTGCGTAGCCGGCATATACGCGCATCCTGTCTTTAGAATTTTTATTTATAACAAAATCCATAACTGATCGGATGTCTGTACTGTAAGAAGTGTTGCCAAAAATACGATGTGCATTTTTTGTTTCCCTGTCGGTACGCAAAAGTAAAACTGGTGAAAATCTTGCAACCGGACCCCCAATAAATAAAGTGCCTAAATCTTTTTTGAGTTCTTTGAATTCCGGCAAGACTTCTGATAATGAAATTCCTGAGGGCCTGTTAATAATAACCCCTAACGCACCTTTATGGCTATACTTAGCTAAAAGGATAACGGAATTGCTGAAAAAAGAACCTCCTAAATCATGAGTTGCTACTAAAAAAACACCTTGAGAGAGAGGTTGATTAACCCTGGTTATATCCTTACTCGCTAATGGGATTACTGCCTTGGGGCTCAAAAGGAAAAGAAAAAATAAAATGATGACAAAACAATTTCGCATGACATTTTTTGTTTTGGTTTGTAACAGTTAAACCGATTCTTTGTATTTGAATCCGCTATGATTGTCCGAAAACTATCCGCAACGTAGTAAAAGGTTGTAATTCCGTCTTCAGTTGCTTTTTATTAGCCGCATTAAAGAGGAACTACAAATGGAGAAACATCTTTTTGGACAACCTGAATATAAATTACCTGTAAACGGCTTAACTGTTATTTTATTCTGTTTAAGTTAGCAAAGGGGTGTCTATATGTCAATGGGATTTGATTTGGGTGCAAAGTAATTATTTTAATGGACTAACTTTACTGGAACGGGGCTCCGCTTCATAATATCATAGAGTTGCAGAGCCGCAACCACAATAAATTTGCTAAGCTCAGTTTTGCCACAAGGGTACTATGTCACACTGAGCTTGCAGGCTGTGTCGCAATCCTGAAAACGTTCATTTTATGTTTTCCTTAGTAATTAATAAAATTTTATACTCGACTATTCACTAAGAACTGAATAAAATAAAATTTATTGAATTTGGTGACTTCGTGACAAAATAAATTACCCTGTTAAATGATGTGTAATTAAAATGCTAAAAGGAACTCAAGTGGAAGAAAAATATAACCATCAAGAGATAGAAAAAAAGTGGCAGAAAAAATGGGAAGAAGATGGCCTGTGCCATACCATCACTAATTCTAAAAAACCCAAACATTACGCTCTTACTATGTTCCCCTATCCGAGTGGAGACCTCCACATAGGGCACTGGTATGCCATTGCGCCCTCAGACGCGAAAGCGCGTTATATGCTTATGAAAGGACACAATGTTCTTTTTCCTATGGGATTTGACGGATTTGGTCTGCCAGCTGAAAATGCGGCTATCAAACTGGGAATACATCCCCATAAGTGGACTATGAAGAATATCGAGCGAATGCGTGATCAGTTAAAGTCAATGGGTACCATGGTTGATTGGAATAAAGAGATAATTACCTGCCATCCGGACTATTACAAGTGGAATCAATGGTTTTTTCTTAAATTTCTTGAAAATGGACTGGCATATAAAAAGAGATCCTCTGTTGACTGGTGTCCTAATTGCAACACCACTCTGGCTCGTGAGCAGGTTTGGGGAGATGATCGTCACTGTGAGCGGTGTCAAACGCCGGTTATCAAGAAAAGCCTTGATCAGTGGTTTTTAAAAATTACAAAGTATCAAGATGAATTACTGGATTTCAGCGAACTCAACTGGCCGGACAGGGTTACTAAAATGCAAGCACAATGGATTGGGAGAAGTGAAGGTGCGGACATTACATTCATGACGGAGCAAGGGGATCCTATGACGGTATTTACTACCCGGCCGGATACATTGTATGGTGTAACATTTATGGCAATTGCCCCTGAACATCCGCTGGTTAAAAAGCTCACAACTTTGGATAACCGGAGAAAAGTTGAACAATTTATTAAAGGTGTTGAAAGTCAAACAGAAATTGACAGATTAGCGGTAGATAAAGAAAAAGAAGGTGTTTTCTCCGGCTCCTTTGCCGTTCATCCCCTTTCTGGGAAAAAAATTCCAATATGGATCGGAGATTATGTTTTGATGGAATATGGAACCGGAGCAGTTATGGGCGTTCCGGCTCACGATCAGAGGGATTTCCTGTTCGCAAAAAAATATGGACTTGATATCACAGTAGTAGTAGCGCCGAACGGTTGGGACGGAAAAGACTTAACAGAGGCACATATAGACGCAGGGGAAATAATCAATTCAGACAGTTTTAATGGTATCTCAAATGAAGATGCAAAAAAAGCTATTACCGAATATTTGCATGAAAAAAATTGTGGGAAAAAATCTATTACTTACCGTTTGCGCGACTGGTTGATTAGCCGCCAGAGGTACTGGGGCACTCCAATACCGATTATTAACTGTAAAGATTGCGGCATGGTACCGGTGTCTTATGAAGACCTGCCGGTAACTCTTCCTGAAGACGCAGAGTTTAAACCAACCGGAGAGTCCCCACTTAAATTTCATGAAGGATTTCTAAAAACTACCTGCCCGAAATGCAAAAAGGATGCTGAAAGGGAAACCGATACTATGGACACTTTTATTTGTTCTTCGTGGTACCAATATGCTTATTTGAGTCCATATTATGATAAAGCGCCTTTTGAAAAGAAAACTGGGGAATACTGGCTGCCGGTAGATCAATATACCGGTGGAATCGAACACGCAACTATGCATTTGCTCTATACACGGTTTTTTACAAAGGTTCTCAGAGATATTGGCTTGGTGAATTTCAATGAGCCGATGTTGAATCTATTCAATCAGGGAATCATATTAGGTGAAGATTCGGAAAAAATGAGTAAATCAAGGGGAAATGTTGTGAGCCCGGATAAACTGATCGAAGAATATGGAGCGGATATTGTAAGAACTTATTTAATGTTTATCGGTCCATGGGATGAAGGTGGACCGTGGAATAGCCGTAGCATAGAGGGTGCGTCCCGCTTCATGTATCGTGTTTGGAATACTGTCCTGAATAAAAAAAATGTTGAAGGGAAGCCGATAGAAAAAGAAATCCTTCAATTAAAACGGTTAACCCATAAAACGATTAAACGGACAACAGAGGATATCGACTCTTTTAAGTTTAATACTATGATTGCCGCACTCATGGAATTTAATAATGAACTGATCAAGCTGAAAGAGACGCCTCTGATAAATACTCCTGAATGGAAAGATGCTGTCAAAACCATGATTTTATTACTTGCTCCGATAGCACCTCACATCACGGAAGAACTCTGGCATCGCATTGGTAATGAGAACAGTGTCCATAGGCAGAACTGGCCAAAGTGGGACAGCAAGCTTATCAAAGAGGATATTATTACCCTGGTTGTTCAGGTCAATGGAAAAGTAAGAGATAAAATGGAAATTTCTGTAAATATAAGTGAAGATGAGATAAAGGATTTAGCCATGCAATCAAAGAAAATAGAAAGATATGTAGATGGAAAGCAGGTTATAAAATCAATTTATGTGAAAAACAAACTTTTAAATCTTGTGGTAAAATAGATTTAATCCAAGCTTATAATCAGCACAATATAAATGGAGGTTTAATCATTGCCGATATACGAATATGAATGCAAAAAGTGTGGTTATGTGACTTCTTTTATGGAGAAGGCGCGGCCTGGTCAGGGTGCCACAACCAAATGGGCTACCGCCCAATCTGCAAACAAAAATTGTGCTAAAAAAACACAATTTTACATGTTTGTAATACAGCAGCGGCTATCAAATTTTTTTGCACGAAAATGTGAAGAATGCGGGAGCAGGAGATTAAATAAAATCCTTTCAACTTTTACTCCGAATGCTGTTAAATCAAATGCCGATACTATGAACGAGTTGTCCAAAATGGGGAATATAAATTTTGTTCCACGATCTCCGGGCATGGGTGGTCATCAGGGACCGCCGCCCGGAGGCTGTCCTTATGCCAATTCAACAGACTCGCAACCTGATGATTAAGTTTTTTCAGGTGGTAATTGAAAATTGATAACGGCTCATTGTTAATTGACCGTTGATCTTTTCTAAAGTTTCCCTTTGGTCTCTTTCTTAAAACGTGAAGATAGTATGCGATATTTGCCAATGTCCCGGTAGTTAGGAAGTACTTCTCTCAATAATTTATTTATCCGGTTTGATGGAGAAGGATGTGTTTTAAAAAAGATTGACCTTTCTTTTCCCCGAATTTCTCGTAAAGTCTTTAAGAAGTCCTCCAATCCCCGGGGGTTGTATCCGACCCTGTAAGCAAACTCTGTCCCTACTCTATCGGCTTCATATTCTAAGCTTTGATCCAAACCATGCTCAAAAAGAATAGTAGAGATATCATTAATAATGTTTCTAAACATTGCTGGATTTTTATCCATTAATGAAAGGCTCAACTCGCTAATTCCCTGAATTGATCTGCTTCTCTGGAGGGTTTTTAAAGTATGTTTTTGAGAAATATGAGCAATTTCATGTCCCAGAACACCGGCTAATTCCGCTTCATTTTTTATCTTTCTCAGCAAACCGGTTGTTACAAAAACATAACCCCCGGGTGCGGCAAAGGCATTAGGTTCCGGATTGTTAAGAATGGCAAAGTGGTATGGGATATTGGGTCGCTCTGAAAACATGGCCACTGAGTTTCCAACAAGATTTACGTACTGCAGGAGGCTCTTGTTATTATAGCTTCCACCGAAGCGGCTAAATACCTGTGTTGCAATTGCTCCTCCCAGGGCTTTCTCTTCTTTATACTGTATTGGTTGTAAGTTTTTAATACTTTTTCCTAAAACGCCAATAATTTCTTTGGTTTTTTTGTCCTTTATAATGGTTCCGAGAATGCCTCCAAGCGGTTCTTCTTGCCTTCGCTGATCTTGTTGGTTTTGTTGTTGGCGCTGTTGTTGTGGCTGCGGTTTTGTCTGCTCTTTTTCTTTTTTCTCAGGACCTCTCGGCTCTTCAACCTCTAATTCTTTTAAAATATCCCCCAAGTTAAAAGCAGAAGATTTGGATACAAAATCCGCTGAGAAAAATGCAATAACTATTAAAAATAAAAAGAAATATTTAAATCTCATATCATTCTGCTTCACTATATTCTCCCAATCTTCCTTCCTGCTGAAACAATTCAAGTTCTTTTAAGCCGATTTTGAAGTTTTCCATATTCTTAACAGCCTGAATATGTTCAGGTTTAATCCCTCTTCTTTTTGCGTCTCTTTCAGAAATTCTGTTTAATCCCCGAATACTTCCTCCGGTAGATGCCTCGTCTGCTTTTATTTTCCTTTCTCCGACAAGGAGAGCAAACAATTCTTCATCCCCATCTTTTCTGGTGGATTTTTTAGTTGTTACCTTAAACTTAAAGACCCAGCCTTTTTTATTATTCGGCAGTTTTACATGATAAAAATTTCCTTTTTTACTAATTATCTCTAAAGGAATGTCCGGATTAATAACAGCAATAATTTTTGATCTTGGGGAAGGCGCTTCAGTAATTTTTGTTTTAATTTTTTTCACATAGACAGTTGTGGCAAAAACTAAAGCAGGTAAAAGAATTATTAGAGAAATAAAGAGTATTACACAGGTGTGAAGTTTAAATTTAAAAAAATAGGGACGCATTACAATCCATGTAATTATTGCAAAAACGCAAAGCTGAAGCCAAAATTAATTCATCACTGAGAGTGCATTAGAATTTTGAAAATTAGAATTTATTTGTTATTTGGAATTTTACGTTTGATCTTGGTTTTACCGTCAACGGACAACTGCCATCTGCCTACTGTTATCTGCGCGGCTCATTTTGCTATTAGAGTTTTGGTATCGGTCATTTCTACTTCAGCATGCATTGTTTGTGATGTTCTAAGATTGAAATGCTTCAGAATTGTTTCGGATATCCCTTCAGCATTTAATCCGTACTTTTGTCTTAAAATATCAGGAGAACCATGCTCTACAAATTTATTGGGAATTCCAATCCGTTTAAACTGGATGTTATCAATTCCCATTTCTTCAAGTATTTCCATTACAGCGCTTCCAAATCCGCCCTGTAAGACATTTTCTTCTACGGTTACAATTTTCTTTGTTCTACCGGCCAGTTTTGTAATGAGGTTCTTATCGAGTGGTTTTATAAACCGCGCGTTTACAACGGCAACGTCGATACCTTTTTGGGAAAGAATTTCTGCGGCATTTAGTGATGGAAAAACCATATTTCCAATAGCAAGAATCAAAAGTTCATCCCCTTCCTTCAAAACCTCGGCTTTTCCAATCTCTAATGGTTTTATTTTTTTATCAAAATTCACAGATGTTCCTGCTCCTCGCGGATATCTTAAAGCTGCAGGGCCGTTAAACTCCAGAGCAGTTTTTAACATGTGCCTCAATTCATTGTCGTCTTTTGGAGCCATGAAAACAAGATTAGGAAGATTGCGCATATAGGAAAGGTCGAACATCCCGTGATGCGTTGGGCCGTCTTCTCCCACTATTCCCGCACGATCCATTGCGAAAGTCACAGGTAGGTTCATAAGGCAGATGTCATGAAGGATCTGATCGTAAGCTCTCTGCAGAAAAGTGGAGTAAACAGCTACAACAGGTTTAAGCCCTTCCAGAGCCAAGGCAGCGGCAAAGGTTACTGCGTGCTGCTCAGCGATACCGACGTCATAAAACCTGTCAGGAAATTTTTTCGCGAATTTGGTAAGACCGGTTCCATCTGTCATTGCAGCGGTAATTGCAATAATCCTTATGTCCTTTTGAGCCAGCTCTGTAATAGAATCACCAAATGCCTCGGTATATGTTTTAGATGACTTTTTCTTTAAAGAGGCTCCGGTGCCAATATTGAAAGATGAGACGCCATGAAAGGAAGGCGCTTTTTCTTCTGCAGGCTGATATCCTTTCCCTTTTTTTGTGACCACATGAATAAGAACAGGCCCCTTCAGTTTTTTTATACCTTCAAGAGTAGAGACGAGATGAAAAAGATCATGTCCGTCAATAGGACCCACATAATTAAATCCAAGATCTTCAAAAATACGCCCCGGGATGAGTATCCCCTTGATAGCCTCTTCTACACGGTGAGCTAATCTGGACACTCGTTTACCTATTTTAGGGATATGTTTTAAAAGGGTGTCTATTTCATCAATTAATTTAGTATAGAGCTGACCTGTAAGAATTTTACTCAGGTAGGAGGAAACAGCGCCCACATTCGCTGAGATAGACATTTCATTGTCGTTCAGGATAACTATCATATCGCTTTTCAGATGACCCGCCTGGTTAAAGCCTTCAAAAGCCATTCCCGCAGTTGTTGAACCATCACCGATTACAGCAATGACGGAATGACTTTCTTTTTTAGTGTCACGGGCCTTTGCAAGACCAAGTGCCGCTGAA
>CEQE01113541.1_pt1 | contig 20269 bp, 13 predicted proteins | sample 356201 | NCBI WGS metagenome assembly CEQE01 (sample SAMEA2619970, study PRJEB7988) | marine metagenome | biome: marine biome (ENVO:00000447); feature: mesopelagic zone (ENVO:00000213) & marine oxygen minimum zone (ENVO:01000065); material: "saline water (ENVO:00002010), including plankton...
ACTCAAATATACCCATCACCCCCATTAACAAAAAATCCCACTGGGCATGTGTTACAATTACCCAACTATGTGTCTCCCTCTAGCATCCCCACCTGACCCACATCATTTTCCTTTTGATATTTGTAAATCTTTCCCAAGGTTTGATACTTTATCTGGATGATAGTCAGCAATACTTTTCCTGTAAACCTTCTTTATATTTTCGTATCTTACCGTAAAATCCAAGCCAAACAAAAATAAAGACTTCCTGATTTTTTCAATTAATTTTCATAAAAAATAATGAGAATTTCATTTTTTTTTCTTTTCCTTATTGTTTCATTTTCATGTGTGAAGGAAAATAAAACCTCCCTATCAAAAAAAATAATTCAAGACCAAAATAGGTTTTTGATGTTAGATGATCGAAATATCCAAAAGACAAATAATGCTAAGTTGGTTTTGGGTGAAGTAAAAAAACACCCCCAAAATCCTCTTTTTGGAGAAGATAAGCCTTGGGAAAAACGTTTTGACAATCTTTATGGAAATGTGACCTACGATAAAGAAAACAAATTATATAAATGTTGGTATAGTCCATTTATTGTTGATCATTCAGCGAAAGGGATGACCTTAGCTGAGAGAGAGAAGCCATACAAAGACCCTCCTAATAGAGAAATGGGTATTTGCTATGCCGTTTCCAAGGATGGTATAACCTGGATAAAGCCTGAGCTAGGTTTAATTGAATTTGAAGGAAAAAAGAATAATAATCTGATTTGGCGAGGTCCCCATGGCGCCGGAATTTTCAAAGATCCAATCGATACGGATTCCACCAGAAGATATAAGACTATCTTTCAAGGCCTATCTTTTAGTACATCACCTGATGGCATAAACTGGGCAAAAGATCAAAAAGTTAAGGGGGTCAATGTAGCTGGAGATACTCATAATAATGCCTTTTGGGCACCGACATTAGGTAAATATGTTGGGATCACAAGAAGCTGGCGCCAAGAAGAGGGAAAGAATTGGCGGCAAGTTGCCCGAATCGAAAGTGAAGACTTTCTTAATTGGACTAAAGAAGAAGTGGTGTTTGAAGGAGAAGGGAAAAATGATCAAACCTATGCAATGCCGGTCTTTTACTATGGTGGAGTTTACTTGGGTCTTCTGGCTATATATTCGGCAGATTCGGATCGTACTTGGACAGAACTTGCTTGGAGTCCAGATACAAAACAGTGGAATCGAATTTCACCTGGGACGGCTTTGATCCCTACATCAGACAAAGTCTTAGATTATGATTATGGTTGTGTCTATGCCTGTGCCACACCCATCTTTTTAAAAGATGAGATCCGATTTTATTATGGTGGTAGTGATTATTTGCACTTTGGCTGGCGTAATGGATCATTATGTCTGGCCACCTTAAGACCTGATGGCTTTGCAGGGTTTAAACAGAAAAATCCTAAGCAGCCTACAACCATAATCACAAAATCCATTAATTATAGTGGTCAACCAATCCAAATTTCTGCTGACGTTGAAACTGGAGGGTATATTAAGGCCAGTATCATCAATAAATCTGGAGAGATCCTGACTTCAGCTAAGACTATAAAAGATGATATAACTGATGGGCGTCTACACTTTGATCAACCTTTAAATAATGGTCAGATCACCTTGAAATTTGAGTCGGACCAAGCCATAATCTACTCTTTTAGTTTTGGGAAGAATTATGGTAAAAAAATCCGGGAGTAATTTCCAACTTTTGACTATAAAACTCTATAAGATGATTTTTTTTATTCATTAAATCCTGTCGGCTATTAAAGTAATTTACAGATAGGCAACCACCTTCGCAGTTGGTACTTTTTTCATCCCAACCGTCCCCCGTCACTTCAGTAGCAGCATCTTGCGAGTTTGAGTGGACTCTCCAGCCTGTATTTCAGCATTGATCGAGTTCTGAATCTCTTTTTTGCCTTGTGAGATCTTTTGGTTTGGGGGCATGACTGTTGCGTCAGCTGTATGCAAGGCGGCTACACTTTCGCATCTTTTTTATTGTAAGTTTTTACGTAGGCCGCATTTTGACTGTCAATATCTGATTTCACCGAGGCAAAATCAGAGTCTACTTTAGATTGACAGGATTGAATTAAAGCGGTTAACCAAATGATGTTAAACAAGATGATAATTATATTTCTTTTTATTCCTTTGTCCTTTCTCTCTGTTTTTTTGATTCCAGCACAGCAAAGGATGATTCCTCTTCATCTGAGCATGAACATCCCATTTTTTCGATCACCACCGCTAAGAATGTAGGCAACCAAATCCAAGATTTCGTCCTCCTTAAGCATGGTCAACAGTCCAGAAGGCATAGGCGAGACCTTGGATGGCTCGATCCTCAGGACCTTTTTGCGGTCTATTTTGACCTGTTGGTTGGGATCGAACATATCGGTGTTGACCATCACTTCATCTCCAAAGAGATTCACGATAACCCCTGTGACTGTCCTGCCATCTTCCAAGGTCAGTTCCGCCGAGACAAACTGCTCATTGATCACTCTGCTAGGATTGATAATTTGGTCTAACAGGTCGTACGGAGAGTAGCGACCACCAGAACTTGTCAGGTCCGGCCCCGTCATTCCGCCCTCGTTGTTGAATCGATGACAAGCGAAGCAGCCCGCAGACGCGAACATGCGCCGTCCCTGATCAAAATCACGGTTCTTGAGTCCCCGGCGGGTAGCATGGTTCAACTCCTCGATGTTCCACTCCTTCACAAAGGAGCGCCCGATCATAGCCGCAGCCATAGTTTCGAAGGGTGACTTGATTGCTGGTTTGCGCTCCAGCATAACCCTAAGTGATGCTAACTCAGACTCAGGAATGCTAGCCACAGCATCCTGGCGGATGAACTCTATGAATTTGGCAAAGCTGGCACCACCTCGGTAGTTGGCCGCACTGAGGAACCAGTCGAAGTAAGCCTTGCGTAGCTGACGGGTCCACCCAGCTTTGAGAAAACGGAGGGAGCGAGCATATTGCATCTGTTCCTCCTGGGTGGGAGCGTCCATCAAAAGAACCATTGTCTTGGCAGCGACGGATGGGGCCTGCAGATAGCTGAGTGTCTCGCTGAGCAGCCAGTTCTCGGGAAAGCTTGCCGAAGGAAAGTGCGGATTAAGCTGGGCAATAATTCGGTCCTTTGTCATCTTATCGGGATTACCGAAACGATTGAGAACAATCTGGTAAGTTCTTACAAGTGTCAGGCGACCTTCGTGATTTAATCGGTCCCAACCTACGCTGGTCAACGCCTCAAGCAATTGTGCCCGCATAACTGTATCGATCGGTGCATCGTCCGGTTTACGATGGAACGGGTCCACCCCCGATACCTTGGCCAGCGCCAGCAGTGACTCAACCCGCTTCCTGTCATTCTTCTCGGTAAGTGCTTTATTGGCCCATTCTTCAACAGGTTGATGCATCAGGGCGATACGGGCTGCCCAACGTACGAACCTATCCCCGTGGTCCAACTTAGACCAGATCTTACCCATTGCGTGGGGATGAACATCACCGTGATATTTCTCTAGTCCCATGCGTAGGCGGGTGAGGCTGTTTGTGGATGGCCGGTGGGATACCGGTTTCGTTTTTTCAACACCGGTATAGGTGACCCGGTAGACTCCCGACTGTACACGACGCCCACCGATGGTAAAGTACATAGCCCCATCCCTCGGATGTATGATTGCGTCAGTTACGGGAAGCGGCGCACCAGTAATGAAAGTTTCCTTTATCCCAGTATAAGTCGAGCCTGATCGCTCCAGATGCACAGCATAGATTTTCCCCCAACTCCAGTCGAGCAGGTACAACGCTTCTTGATACTTTTCAGGGAATCTAGCACCGTATCCAAAGGTTACCCCCGTAGGTGAACCAGGGCCAATATTTACTACAGGTGGGAGGTTGTCGGGATAGAATTCAGGGCGCTTCCCATCACCATTCCGCCATCCCCATGAGGAACCACTGGTCACATGGCATACTCGCGTGGGCCGGTACCAAGGGGTATTGAAGTCGTATTCCATGTCCGCGTCGTAAGTAAACAGCTCCCCATCAGAATTGAAAGCCGCGTCAAAAATGTTGCGGAATCCAGAGCTCACTATCTCCCACTCCATACCATCCTGAGAAATTCGGTAAATAATACCCCCAGGGGCCAGACGATCCCGGTTGTGGCCCAGTCCATCCGGCATTCGTGGAAGGAGATGATCCTCTCCCCAGTACAGTGGAACTCTCGACCGTTGTGTTTCCACAGGATCGGTTCTGTTGCCCGTGATCATATATATCGCTTTTTTATCTGGAGAGAGCAGGAGGGCATGTACACCGTGATCGTCCTGCGAATACATCGTCCGAAGCTTCTCCACATGGTCCAATTCGCCGTCACTATTTGAATCAGTTACACGGTACAATCCGCTGTCGATTTTTTGCTCGTAATCGTTCACCGCCACATACAGCGCATCAAAGGCCCAGAGGAGCCCATTGGCTGCGCGGATTTCAACTGGAATACGCTGTACATCTGTGGGCTGGAGAACCGCCCCAGGCGACGGCGGTTCAAATCGGTATAGTCCCCCGAACTGATCGCTTGCAATTATGCGCCCCCTATCATCTATACAAAGACTAACCCAAGATCCCCGCTCCGCAGCCGGCACTGAGTAGATCAATTCCACTTCGAAACCTTTCGGCATACTGATTCGATCTACCGGTGTTGCTGTATTTTCATTCACAACCAACTCAGTCCTCTGTGACTGCTTAAGAGTAGTGCTCTTATTAGAGAAGGTCTTATCAGCCGCCATCGCCATCCACAGGCCAGAGGCCATCACGATTCCCAATCCAATGCGCCGAATCCATCGAATACTGTTCATAGAGTTCCTTTCATTAATAATGGTCTCATGAGGACGTTGTCCGAGGAAGTGAGATTCCAAACTCAGAAAAAGTAACCCCGGAATCTCTTCTAAACAAGGCAACCAGATTTTGCGATAAAGTAGCTTTGAATAATCCTATTCATAACATGAAATTCCCATTATGCCAGAATGTGCTCCAAAACACTTCTTTTAAGAAGAGGCAAATTGTTAGGATAATAAAAAATGGGGAACAGGAATGACAAATTCTAGAAGAGATTTTCTAAAACTTGCTGCAAAATACTCAGTAGGCGGGGTTGTTTTTAACTCTATTCCACTGTCCTCCATCGCAGCTATGAGACGCTACGTTTCTCCAAATGAAAAAATTGATTTTGGTCTGATTGGAGCGAATGGTATGGGTTGGGCAGATATGCGTTCTATCCTAAAAAATAGCGAAGCTAATTGCATTGCTATTTGTGATGTAGATACCAATGTATTGAAAAAGCGTGCTATAGACTGTAAAGAAATCACCGGCAAGAAGCCCAAGGTTTATGGGGATTATAGGAAGCTATTGGAAAATAAAGATATCGATGCGGTGGTCATTGGTACCCCTGATCACTGGCATTGTTTAAATCTCGTTGATTCTCTTCAGGCCGGTAAGCACGCATATTGCGAAAAGCCCATTGCAAACTCCATAGAAGAATCATTCCTAATGAACGATGCGGTTAAAAAGTATAACAAAATTGTTCAAATAGGCCAATGGCAACGCAGTGGAATACAATACAAAGATGCCCTTGATTTTCTATGGTCTGGCAAACTTGGAGATATCCGGCTTGTAAAAGTGTGGGCTTATCAGGGATGGTACGGATGGGTTGATGATAAACCTGATACAGATGCTCCCAAAGGAGTGAATTATAATATGTGGCTTGGACCCGCACCTATGAGGAAATTCAATGAGAACCGATTTCACTTTAATTTTCGCTGGTACTGGGACTATGCTGGGGGCTTAATGACGGACTGGGGCGTTCATGAGATCGATATTGCTCTTTATGGCATGAAGGCCAAAAATCCTGTCTCTGTTATGGCTTCCGGAGGAAAATTCGGCTATCCAGATCAGGACACAGATACCCCTGACACCCTACAGACCGTATTTGAGTATGATGATTTCACGATGCTCTGGGAACATGCTAATGGTATTGATGGGGGTAATTATGGAAGAGATGAAGGAATCGCTTTTATAGGCAACAAAGCGACCTTAGTGGTAGACAGGGGCGGATGGGAGGTCATTTCAGAAATTGATCACCGAAAGACCAAAAAGCCTTTTATGGACAGCATTCCAAAAATAAACGCTACAGAGAATGCTTTAGATGCTCATACAAAAAACTTTCTTGAAGCCATGAAGAACAATTCACCAGGGTCATTAAAGTGTGATCTCAATAGTGGTAGTATCGCTTGTATAAACTCTCATATGGGAAATATTGCTTACAAAACAGGTGAGAAGATCTTTTGGGATCGAAAAAATCAGGCCTTTATTGATAACCCCAAAGCCAATAAGCTAATTAAGTCAGCCTATAACAATGGCTGGAAACTACCTTCGGCTTAATTGTTAGAAAAAAATCTAATCAAAGAACGGTGATTTATTTTAAGAGAAACATCTTCCGACTCTGAGTGAACCCTATCTAAATCTCCATATCGGTCAGAAAAATATATTGCTCCGTCTTCTGCTCATGCTATGATTCACGGAGTTTTTCCGCGGGACTGAGCGAAGAACCACTCGATTAGTTCCGGATCTCTATAGGCTAGCTCCCAACTACCGTGGTCCACGCCGGGGTACTCAGTATACTTTGGATTCCCGCCTGCATCCCGCAAAGATTTGACCAGCCTCCGCGAGACTTCAACTGATATTACGTCGTCCATATCACCATGGAATAGCCAGAGGGGAAACTGGGCAAATTTTCGACCCAATTCAGACGGTTCCATACCTATGAACTTGTTGCCTGCACAAATTGGCACTGCGGCGGCAAAACGGTGCGGGCGTTCGCCACCCATAGACAGGCCCGTCACGTATTCGCGACTGGTGTCAATAGAGAACTCTTCTTCCAGACTGTCGAGAATCTCATGGATGGTCTTAATATGAACTTTCATTACTTCCGTTCTTGGTGGTCCGTTTTCTCTGTCTCTGGACTCGTCACGCGGGATTTGAGGTGCAATGATGAAGCAGGGATTTTTGGCCTGTCTTTCGGGGCCGGCCCATTCTAATGGGCAGGGACCTTCGAGATTACGTTGGTTGTCGTTGCCTGTCCCTCCACCTCCATGATGAAAGAGTACGAGTGGATATTGTGTATCTGGATTGTAATCGCGGGGAATGAACAATCTATATTGTATCTTGTCGCCCTGTGAACTAGTGAAGATTCGAGCTTCATAGTCGTCAACAGAGACTTCAGAAACCGTTTTGATAGAGGAATTCGATACACAGCTCGATACACATAAACCACTCACAATGAGTATTGTCCCGGATAAGATCTCAGTAAAATTCATTAATTTCCCCATTAATTTCTCCCTGATACTTCTTACTTAAAGAGTTAACGTGTTAATCTATTGATTTATATCCACAATTCGGGCCAATATAGATGATACATTCCTCACCTTGCTGATAATTCCGCTAAAGGTTTGCAAAAAACAACTTCATTTATTACATCTATTATTCTAACTGTGATTAATTTAAAAAAGGGAATCCAATATTACATTTTATCGGTATTCTTGGCGCGACTATCTGGAGCCTGGACATGTCTTTTAGTATTATTGAGTCTGGTGCGGTAGGGCCAGCTATTTCATATGGCTTGGGACAAGGCACAGTCATGGTCGCCCTGTGGGTGTGGGGCGTGTTTATTTGGAAAGAATATAATGATACACCTCAGGCACGAACAAATTATTAGGTAAAGAAATGAAAATTGTCGTCGTTGGAAGTATAAATACTGACATGATCGTCAAAATCCCCCGGATTCCAAAGCCAGGTGAAACAATTTTAGGTGGGAAATTCTCCACAGCGGCAGGCGGTAAAGGCGCAAATCAGGCTGTAGCTGCGGCCAGAGTTGGTGGGGATGTTACATTTATAGCACGTGTAGGAAATGACATTTTCGGTAAGCAGGCCCTTGAAGGTTTTGAGTCAAATAATATCAATACAAAATATATAAAAATGGATAGCACCGAACCATCAGGCGTTGCATTAATTTTTGTGGATGAAAAAGGCGAAAATAGTATCGCGGTTGCATCCGGGGCAAATTCCAAGCTAACTCCTGGGGATGTGACTGAAGCTGAGGAAGTGATTAAATCCGCTGATGTTTTATTGATGCAGTTGGAAACTCCCATGGGATCAATCAAAAGAATAGCAAAGATAGCCAAAGAAGCAGGAGTGAAGGTCATCTTAGATCCTGCTCCAGCCCGCCCACTTGATAATGCTTTATTAAGTACTTTATATATCATTACTCCCAATGAATCCGAAGCAGAATTGCTCACGGACATACCTGTTACGGATTTTCCAAGTGCAGAAAAAGCAGCTTTCATATTGTTGGACAGGGGGGTGGAAGTAGCTATTATTACAATGGGAAGCAAAGGTGCCCTGATTAAAACACGAGAACTGACTAAAATTGTACCCGGATTTAAGGTAAATGCTGTTGATAGCACCGCAGCAGGAGATGTTTTTAACGGTTCGCTAGTAGTCGCCATGGCCGAAGGAAAAACATTGGAAAAAACTGTACAATTCGCCAACGCAGCCGCAGCTTTATCAGTCACAAAGTTAGGCGCGCAGCCTTCAGCACCAAAACGCGTTGAGATAGAACGCATGTTACTGAATCAATCCTAAAACAATATTAAGATAATATTGAGCCAGGTATTAGATCCGAATTTTTTGATTTTTTTAGATATTTTATGTGGTTTGAAGAAATTTCCTAATAACCGTCTGATTGTCCGGGGGATAAATACCAATAAGCCAATGCCTGATACAGGAAGCTATTTGGAAAATTCGTACAACCTTATTCTTTGTTTCCTCATTTACCATCCTTGTCCTTATCGATTATGACAGTACCAATTTGCCCACTTTTTATTAATCTCGTATTATTGTAAAAAAATCCGCTAGTTTGAACTCAATTAACATAACCTTTAGGCTAATGACGCCTTTCACCTATACTGACATCCCAATGGTATGGATCACTTTTGGTCGCTTAAGTAGCTACGGGAGTTATTGAAAATATTATATAAAATCTATCTCCATCCCGACCGTTCTCCCGTTACTTTCCAAGGTTAGATTGGGAAAGCTGATGTGATTTGATCCTACCATTAAATGTTCTATTAATTCCAACATGAAATATCATAATCCTGAATTGAGTGGCAGTATTCTTACTATCACTCTTTTATAACTAGTAAGTGGAGGCTTACCGTCATCTTTTGCTTCAAGAATAAAATGTGCGGTTTTAGGATTATTGACTTCCGGGGCCTTAAATGAAGCTATCATATTTCTCTGATTATTAATTTCTAGCCAATATCTATTTAGTGTTCCCACCTCCCTATAATAAATCCAATTATATTGAAGATAATCACCATCTGGGTCAGAAGATTTTGAAGCATCAAGATTTACTATCTGACCAGATTTAACAATTAACTCCGTTTCGTGGTTCAATTTTGCTATAGGTGGATGATTTGCATTCTTGTAATTGCTGGTATTACTCCAATCAATTCTTGCCGCAAAATCATTTTGGTAAGCCTCTCTCCATCTCCATATTGTAGCATGATTGCTGGTATGATTTCTTTTAGTTAAAGGACTATAAACCTCATCTTGAACATTAGTCCAGATGGGTCTTGTTTCTGGCTCGTACATATATTTTTTATAATAAGGTATGTATAATTCATATCTCCCACCCCATCCCCCATAATTTGGATTTTCAGGGCTATTGAGTCCATTATTTATAAGACCAAGAAAAGAAGGTGTATCACCTTCCATGAGATACTCTGTATGCGGATGTTCTGCGCCCAATGGACCATGATTATTGCGTATATTTTTATCTAACCAAGGATTATCAACTATTGAAAAGTCAGGTCCATCAAATCTGCCGTGAAATTTGTCGCCTGAGATTCCTGACCATGTGGCGTAATGATATTGACCTGCATGATTTTCTTCATACCCTGGACTTACGATATAAAAAATATTTGGAAACCTTTTCCGTATCCAAGGACCAGAATCATCTTGATCAGAAATAGTATAAATACGAATTTTACTGAATAGACGAGAAGCCTCCTCAGGCGACTTTGTTCTTTCTAATTTCCACAATGTCTGCGCAAGAACATTGGCTCCACCCCAAACGGAAATCCAAATAGGTCGTGGATCCTGTTTTTCAATTATTGTGAGCAAAAATTCAGATCCTTCAGAATCCTTGTCCTTTCCTACCCCTCCCATACCAAACTCAGAACGACCTTTTTTGATTTTATCCCTAAGGATTGATGCACTTGGATAACCTTTCTCGTGCACTTTTAGGTTATCTTCAACTTTCCCATATGCGGCAACAATTTCATTAATCCGCCAATCAGCTACTTGCTTTTGCATCCATATAGAAGTAGTTGCAATCAATGCTTCAATTTCAAAATGATTTGAATAAGTCAATAAACGAACCATTGATTGCGCATCATCCGGTTCATTCTCAATATCTGTAAGAATTACAAGCCTTATTTTCTCCCTGGGGGAAGAAAAACCTATTTCAGAAAACAGTAAAAGAAAAAAGAGTATAAATGCTATAATGCACCTATTCATTTTAAGTTTATTATTTATGACAACCTTAGATACAAATTTATTATTCAAAAAAATATATTACCATGTGTGGGCACCTTTCATCCCAACCGTCCTCCCGTCACTTTCCAAGCATGCATTTTATTTTCATAGTATATTCAAATACTTAATTGATTTCCGATACAAAATTTCTTACTTCACTAAGAAATTGATCAAAAGACGGCTGATGGTTGTACATCATGTGCCCTCCCTCGAATTCTGAAAATCTGACCCTGCTTGGATCAATGCCGTTGTCATAAATAAAATTGGTGCTAGTATAGCATGGTGTAGCAAGATCATAAATTCCACATGCTATATAAACCTTGAAATCTACATTCTCCCTCATTGCTCTACCAATATGTGGCGCAACATTTACATACCTTGGCCACCCTTTCTGAGTTGAAACCCAATCCCAATTTTTTGAAAGTTCATCGTCACCACTCCGATAGATTCTTTTTATATTTACACCAATTTCAGCTAACCATGCATGTAAAGCGGATACATATGCGGCTGAGAATCCTTCACTTGAAATATCTGTGTCTGGATATTGTCCAGCAACAACATAATCTTTCCCCTTATATCTTGCATCAAGTCGACCGACTGAAAAACCTTCCTCACGCAGTAATTCCTTTCTAAAACTACTTGCATCGACTCTCAAGTTAGAATTCAGTATAAATTGCTTTGACATTCCTGAGTAATAGGATAACCGTTCAGCAATATTATCTTTTTCTGTTTCAGATATACGAGAACCCATCAAAAGTGCTGGACCAAATTCATGTAAACTAAAATCTTTTGCTTCCTCATAGAAATCTTCCAGAGATTTCGATGTTTTAATTTTACCATGATAATATGCTGTGGCTGCATAAGTGGGAAGGTAACCTATATAGGGCATGTTATTACCAGGTGTAAATCGAATATGCTGCAAATCTGTAGCGGGTGAAACCAGAATGATCCCATTAATTTCAATATTAGTTAAACTTCCATTTCTAAGTTCGTTAAGCATTTGAGGACCTCTTATCCCACCATAACTTTCACCTAATATATATTTGGGTGAATTCCATCGGTTATTGTCTTGTATCCATCTTCGAACAAATTGTGATACGCTTTCGGCATCCTGCTTAACGCCCCAGAATTCCTTGTTTTCATGACCTCCCATCGCAAGGCTGTACCCTGTTCCAACTGGATCTATAAATACCAAATCAGCCACATCAAGGGGGGATGAACTATTATCAATTAAGTTGTAAGGTGGAGAACCATCATCCGTCGCATCGGAAGGGACTTTCACAACTTTTGGACCGAGTACCCCCATATGCAACCATAATGAAGCAGAACCGGGGCCACCATTAAAAATAAAAATCACAGGTCGTTTAGGATCATTCTTCAATGTTCTATATTCCGTCACAAATATGGATGCCATGGGGTTTTCATATTTGTTCTTCTCATAAATAATTGTTTCATAATGAGAAGCGAGATAACTCATTTTTTTCTGATTGAATGTTCCACGCATTTCTTTGCTGAATCGAACAGGGTTCTCTTGAGCATCTTTTGAAGCATTTGCCTCCTCCCTCTGGGGATAGATAGATACAAACATTAGTGAGGCTATAGCAATCGTAGTTCTTATTTGCATTATTAATCCTTTTGCTTACTGCACATTATTAACCTGAAATTGTCTTCATTCAACTCTTCCATTCCGACTTTCCAAAAAGGTAAAACATCCATTTGAAAAAATCAGCATAACTTAAATTCGGAATCGTTGATATTATTCCATTTTAATAATCTATACAATTCTAAAAGGAACGTTTGGATCTCACAATTACAACAAATTTATTGTAGGTGAAGTCACATATTTACTGCAGGCATCGTGTCAGGTGAAGCCTGCTGTTTATATAAAGTCTGAAAAAAAGAAATAACAAATTACAACACATGATCATTTATCAGCGTCAATAATGATTGTCAAAGTATTGCTAAATATACCAAAACCTGAAGTTTTTTGTCTTTAATCCAACAATAATTTGTAAAAATATCATGCAATATTATTCTGATATAATCGGGGTGAAGAAGGAAGAAATATAATACAGACAGAGTGCTTTGACGAATCACAATAAGTTGATATTTTATAATAATTGAACGCAGGATTTAGTAATAATATGAACTATCTCAAGGTTGAAGTAAAATATTCTCCGGTTTTTAGCGTAAATAAAGAGGCTGTGTGAAAATATATTTTAATAAGCAAAACTTACCCCCAACCCCTTCTCTTAAAAAGAGAAGGGGCTAAAACAAACTACTTTCCAAGTTTTTAAAAGTCCCTCTCTTTTTTAGAGTGGGATTTAGGGTGAGTTCAGTATTTTTTACACACAATGTATAATCATAAATTATATTGATTTATATTTTGGGAACATACCCTGAAAGGTAATTTTCCTATCTCAGGATTTCAGCCCTGAATCATCAAACTGGAGGAAGCGAAGATGAAATACCCGATTAAGCTTGCGGTTTTATTTATCTTATTAAGCTGCAACCAATCACCCAACGCCGAAAAAACCCTGGTCGCCTGGGTATCTCTAACCGACACAGTTGAAATGGAAGGATCTGTTATCACCATCCAGGATGGGGAAAGGTTTGACGGTATTTATCTTTCTGCTGAAGACGGCGGTAAATGGATAGCCGGCAGTGAGAATAATAAGCGTACACAACCGGAGAAGGGTATACCCGTTCAGGAATCGGATGGAGAAGATTTGATCCAGCTTGCAATAGTCTATACGGATTCAGAGATACGGATGTTCCGAAACGGCGAATTGAAATCCAGCTATCCGGCCGGGAATATTGATCTATTAAGCAGTAATAAAAATTCTGTTTTATTTGGGATGGACCATTTCGACGGAACAGCCCATATGTCAGAGGCGATAGAAGACGTGCGAATCTACAGTCGGGCGCTGACAGAGTCCGAAATAAAATCGTTACAGCCAAATGAAGCCTCGAAAGTTACTCCATATGCATGGTGGGATTTTGAAGACGAAAAGCTTATGGATCGAACCGGAAAATTTACTTATCACAATAGATACGGATTGACGTTTAAGGGTTTTGAACTTAAAGAAGGGAAATTGTTTATAAACAGATGGGGGCACATATTAGCTTTAAGAGATTATGTGCCTGAAACCCCTGAATGGCCGGTAAATCCGCCAAAGGATTGGTTAACATTCCACCTTGCACATCCCGGTCCCGGCATTGGATATCCGGGAGATCCAAATCCGGCATATTATTACAAAGGCCGCTATCATATGCACTATATATATAAACACTCTTATGGTTTTGCCTATGCGCACATCTCCAGTGAGGATATGGTTTACTGGAAGTGGCATCCGACAGTGCTTAGTCCGCCAACTACAGGACATGGCATGTACAGCGGAACGGGATTCTTCACAAAAGAAGGGCATCCGGCAATGATCTATCACGGTGTGGCAACAGGAAATATGATAGCGTATGCTCTCGATGATAATCTTGAATCATGGTCAAAAGCTGATACTATAATCGCTAGAGATGATGCGGGGAATCCGGTTGAAGACATAAGATACTGGGATCCCGACTTGTGGCTGACAGGCGATACATATTATGCACTCTCCGGCGGGAGAGACCCGACTTTGATGACGTCTGATGATTTGAAATACTGGAACTATCAGGGAAAACTGTTTCATGAAGATTATCCTGATAATATTGGAGTAGGAAGAGATGAAGATGTCTCATGTGCCAACATGTTCAAGATAGGAAATAAATGGATGCTGCTTTGTATAAGTCACGACCTGGGATGCCGTTATTTTCTGGGGGATTTTATAGACGGAAAATATCTGCCGGATTTTCATGCAAAAATGAACTGGCAAAATACAAACTTCAAGAAAATTTTTGACAAGAACGTACAACCCGGCCTGATCTATTTCGCGCCTGAATCTATGATCGCTGAGGACGGCCGGCGTGTGATGTGGGCTTGGCTCATGTCTAAATCAACACTTTCAGGAATACAATCACTGCCCCGTGAACTGGATCTGCCGGAAGACGGCATACTTCGTATTAAGCCGTTAAGAGAACTGGAAAAACTTCGTTACGATGTAATTTCAGAAAATTCGATAATTGTTTCTAAGGATAACGATCATAAACTTTCAGAGATTACAGGTGATGCGCTGGAACTTAAAGTAACTTTAAGCGCTCCGCTACCGGAAAAATTTGGAATTAAGTTACTGGGTGATGAAGAAGGGAATGAATCTCTGACAGTCTCAGCTGGTAAAGAAAAAAATAATATTGTTGCAGGGGATGTTAAAGCACCATTCGAACTCGGGGAAAAGGAAGATTTAACTTTGCGAATTTTTATCGACAAAAATCTTGTGGAAATATTTGCCAATGACCGACAGGGAGTCGCTGTTGAGCATAACTATATTCGCCGGAACCCGAATATAAGTATCTTCACTAAAGCTGATGATTTAAATGTAAGCAGCATAAAAGTTTGGAAGATGAAAACTATATATAAGTAGGAAAGAAAAATCAAGAGCTAGGTTAAAGTGGGCAGTGCGGAATGATCTAAAGTGACTAAATAGGCCGTTTTAAAATCTTATAAAGAATCCTTCTCCTAATATCGTTAAGTTAATTTTTTCCCCTTCGAAGCCAGATGTTGAGAGATTCCTTCGTTTCAAGTTTAAGCCAAAGTATAAGATCAGTACCGGTTTCATTTTTCTCGTATCCGATTCTATAATCCGTACCGGGCTCAATAATTTTGTCGTCAATCTCCAGTTCTACAGGTGAATCACCCCAGCCCTTTACAACAAATGCCGGGTTTACAATGCTTGTAGGTACGTCCATAAGATCGGCTTCTGTTGAAAGTTCGAATTCCAGTTCTGATTGATCCTGCTTCCAGTCAATTGTATAAGCTTTTTGTGCCGGATCAAAAGGAAATTTATCATAGTCAGGTTCAAGTCCTTCAATCTCCAATTTTGGGGGATCGATCCATGACCAGGCAAGCGGCACAAGTTCTTTTACAGGATCATCAGTGTTTGTCATTCCATGGAAATAAATCTGTTCTATTGTTGTGTCTGTTCTCCTGTAATGCCAATAATTCAGCATGTGTCCGATAGCAGCATAATAGGCATCGTGTTCACGATCAGGATTATAGCCCCATGTCTGAAATACATGTGGCAGATCATCTTCCGCAGTATAGGGCTGAACCCTGACGCCGTAAGGCATACCGATAAGGAAAGGCTTATACTCCGACTTTATATGAAGGAACATTATGTTAGCATCTCTGAATTCCCCGAAATCATCCGGATAAGGATCCCAGGAGATCCTCGTGCTTTTTCCTTCGGGATAAAAAAATCCTACATGGTCTCCCATCAGTCGAATAAGAGTGAGTGCATCTATCTCAATATCGTCTGTCGGCTTATGTCCCTCAGGTCCAATTACTACATGTTCCATGAATTCATGAACAACTTTAGGAGGAGTACGATCCCACCCGAAGGGCCTGCTTACCGGTGCCGTCCCTGTATAAACTCTCATGTGCCGGATATGTGTAGCATCCGGATAAATATAGAACCATTCATCAGCCCAGTCCCCTTTGCCGTAAGGTGAACCGCTGTAAATATCGGGATGGGCGATGTCATATAAGTTATTATTTAGAGCATAGCTGACTCTAACAACGATGCGCGCATCTGACTGATGTTCAATCCACGCCCTTACATAACGTCCTTCCCTGTCCATTCCGGGTTCGAATGAAGCCGCCCCGCCTGTGCCGTCAAAATCACGGGGATCATAGGTTTCCGCCGCAAAGTTAGAAATCTTAATGCCATTCTCCGATACCATGCAGTAATTCCAGGGTAGATTAAAAGTCATAGATGTAGGCAGCAGATCGAAAGTTACCTTGACAGCTCCCCTCATCTGAGATCGCTCGAGCTTTTCTGGTGGTTCTGTCGGTCCGACTGCTGCGAATTTCCGGGTTGCGTCCGACGTATTTCCCTGCGCGAATATTAGAGGCTGCAGTATTAACGTTAGTACAACTGATAGTAATATTAATTGATTAAACTGTCTCACGCCTTAGTCTCCTTATATATTTTTTAATTAATTTCTTCAAAAGTATCCCACGGCCATGGTAGTACACCCGTACGATTACCCCACTCTTCCCATTGGGCGGCCATTGCCTTTACTCGGTCAGGATATTTATTTGCAAGGTTATTGATTTCGGTCCTGTCGGCTTCCATGTGATATAATTCCCAGTCACTCAATTTCAATTCTGGAACATGCATCCATTGTTTTGTACGAGCAACAAGTTTCCACTTACCTATTCGTATAGCACGGTTGCCTTCGTGTTCCCAGAACAACGCATCACGCTGAATTGGTTGATCATTAAATGCCGGCACAAGACTCCTGCCTTCCATTGGTATAATCTTATTACCCATGTATTCTTCCGGGTAATCGGCACCAGCTACGTCAACGCAAGTTGTCATAATGTCAATTAAGTGGCCGGGCTGATCGCGGAATTCATTTTTACCCTTAATTCCTTCAGGCCAGTGTACTATGAGAGGAGTAGCAATACCTCCTTCATGCACCCAGTGTTTGTAAAGTCTAAATGGTGTGTTGCTTGCATTAGCCCAAGGCAGATCGTAAGCGATGTAAGTATCTGCCGGTCCCGGCATTACTCCTATACCCATACGCAAAGGCTTGCCGTCACGTGTATATTCAGGAAACATTCTGAATTGAAGGTCATCAGGTTTCATCGGCTTATTTTCAATCCCGGCGTGTCTCTCTGCATCAAACATTTCTTCAACTCCAATGGGCTCTTCACATGCGCCATTATCCTGCAGAAAGAATATCAGCGTGTTATCAAGCTCGCCATTACTTTCCAATGTATTTACGATACGACCAATTCCCTGATCCATATTATCCACCATAGCAGCATAAACTTCCATACATCGTGCACGCCATTCCTTTCGTTCTTCATCTTCCCATGGATAAGAATTTTCATCACGTTCGGTCATTGCCCAGTTCTCATCAATCAATCCCATCTTTATCATGCGTTCATATCGTTCCTGACGCACAGCATCCCAGCCTTTATCGTATTTACCTTCGTACTTTTTGATATCTTCAGGTAAAGCATGCATAGGCCAGTGCGCCGCAGTATAAGCCACATACATAAAAAACGGATTTTTTGATTTGTGTTGATTTATATAATCGACTGCTTTATTACTAATTGTATCGGTATAGTAAAAGTTCTCGCCGGGCGGTATCTGTATGTTATCTTCGGTCAGTGAATTAGGATCATAAAAACTGCCCGCGCCGATAATTGTGCCAAAGAATTTGTCGAATCCTCTCTGCCTCGGCCAATTGTGCTTCGGCCCTTCCGGTTTTACATAAGGAGTCACATGCCACTTGCCTGACATATAAGTTGAATAGCCGTTAATTTTTAATACTTCCGCAATAGTCATGGCTTTATTGCTCAGGTCACCTATATACGGTTTAAGTTTATGACCCGCATCCGTCATATGACCAATGCCCGCCTGGTGCGGATAGAGTCCGGTAATCAGTGAGGCACGTGTCGGACAGCATCGAGAAGTATTATAAAATTGTTTAAATCGTAGCCCGTTAGATGCAAGTTTATCCAGATTTGGTGTATAGATCTCACCTCCGTAACATCCAATGTCTGAGTAACCCATATCATCTGACATAATCAAAATTATATTTGGCCGGTTTGGAGTGTCATTAGATTTGGAACAGGATATCAATCCTAATGCACAAGCATTCAATAGAATTACACTCAAAGATATTCTCATAAGAAACTTCATAGCCTTTCCTCAAATAATGTAGACTTAATTCTTTTAAAAAATAAGCTGAGAAAATTCGTGGAAGTAAGGGCGCCAGTTCAGCCACCAGTGCGCTCCTTCTCCGGTTTTCTCAACATGGTTTATATTTTTTCCCTTGAGAAATTCGATCGTGCTTTTATATCTCTCAAACAGGAAATCATCTGTGCCGCACGCTATCCATAAAAGATCGAGTTCCTCGTTAATCAACTTCAGCTGTTCGGCATTTGCCTTTTCGAAAGCTTCCAAATCTCTTATACCATTACTGAATACTCCAAGCGCGCTGAACATATCGATATTCTTTACACCAATACGAATTGTTTGTGATCCACCCATTGAGAGTCCTGCCATGGCACGGTTCTCTTTCCCTTTCGCTACACGATAGGTATTCTCGATATACGGGATGAGATCGTTAAGCAAATAATTCTCGAATCTTTGGATCCTGTTTGCCCTGTAGTTTTGTCCCTCTACACGAGGCGTATGTCCATAAGGCATCACAATAATCATTGGTGTTGCTTTTTTATCTGCAATAAGGTTATCAAGAACGAGATTTACCCGGCCCATCTCTGCCCAGATAAATTCATAACCTCCGCCGCCATGAAGTAAGTAAACTACGGGATATTTGGTTTGGTTTTTATCATTCATATAACCGGGCGGGGTATACACATATAATTTCCTGTTAACACCGAGAGTTTTCGATTCAATCCAGTTCTGATGTATCATACCGTGAGGGACGGGACGCTGGTCGTAATACATCGGTTTATCACCTGGTATTTCTACAATGCTTCGCGTCGGCCATTCATTGATCAGAACATGTCGATTCCAAGGATCCGCCACTTCGATCCCATCCACTTCAAAACCATAAACATAAATCTCCGGCTTAGCTGGGCCTAGCCTGATACTCCACACCCCTTTGGCATCCTTTTCCATTGCTCCTAATTCGTTTGTGAATTGCGTATGGATTTTTACTCCCTCAGCATCAGGAGCATAAAAACGAAATGTTACCGTACGGTCGGCATGAACCTCCGGAGATACAACTCTAATATCTTCCTGGGCAAAACAAATGCCGAGAAGCAAACAAATTGAAAACAGCTTTACATATATGGCCATCCCTCTTCTCATGTATTTATTATCCTTCATATTTTGAAATCGTCCACATACTTTCTACCATTAGGGGAGGTGTAGTAACAAAAGTTAGCCATCAAGCTCCCCTAATTTCTAACTAACCTCGAGTGTGTTCCTCAAGTAGTTACAACTTTTTCAACCAATTCTAAATTACTAAACAAACCTTGGATTTCTATTGATGTAGTCGTTGCGGAATTTCCCATCTGGGTCATATGCTCTAAGCAATAGTTTGAAGTTAGGAAATTTTTCGTAAAGAGATTCTATTCTTCACGGTGACATGACAAATATTTTTCCCCAATGTGGCATAGCTCCAAACGGATTAAGTTTTTTTTCAACTAAAGGAAGCAATTTTTTTAATACTTTCCAGTCCTAATGCCAAGTGAAATGAATTACCACACATGACTGTTTATAGCATGTGCTCATCCATAAGTTGTCGGCTTCCACAATCCTGATTTCAGATATCATTAATAGTGACTTCAATTCTTTGCTCAGTGCAAAGGAAGTCTTAAGAAATTCTCTTTTATTCATATATCAAGCTCATCCGCCCGGAAATAAGTTTCTTCAATTCTGAGACCGATCTCCCCAATGGATTTTCTATCAATCGTTAACACAGTCTGACATAATATGTAGTTTGTATTATTAATGACTATTCTTTCTTGATTAAGGTATCTGATGGCTGTAGTTTATTTGAGTTT
>CEQE01004304.1_pt1 | contig 20223 bp, 22 predicted proteins | sample 356201 | NCBI WGS metagenome assembly CEQE01 (sample SAMEA2619970, study PRJEB7988) | marine metagenome | biome: marine biome (ENVO:00000447); feature: mesopelagic zone (ENVO:00000213) & marine oxygen minimum zone (ENVO:01000065); material: "saline water (ENVO:00002010), including plankton...
GGAGTCGGATAAGGAAGAGACCGAAGAGTGGGTGTACCTTCATCTCGAGATTGGTATGGAAGCTATGGGTAGTATCGGTAAAGAAGGGGAACAGATCAAGCATTTTACGTATTGAGTTAACTTTGCGAAGGTTTGGAACCTTCGCAAAGTTTTTATATCAACACTTTATTCAATCATCATATCTACCGCAATCGCGTCTGCAAAGGCAAATCCGTCCGGCGTTAAAGTTAGTCTATCAGACTCCTTTATAAAATAATCCCCCCACTTCGATTGGTTATGGTTGATTGAATTATTGACTACTTCTTGGTATAGCTTTGGGATTTTGGGGAGGTTTATGCCATCTTTGATCCGCAGGCCAAAACCGATCATTTCATTGGTCCTGTCCTTATCGGATAATGGGTAATTATCCTGGCGTGGCAATTTGCCGTCTCTCAATTTTTTAATATAGCCATCCAGGTTCCGGATATTGGAAAAACGATTTTTCCCGTCAAACCCATGGGCCGAGGGGCCGTAAGCCAGGTAAAGGTCAATCTCCCAATAATGTAGGTTGTGTTTGCATTCGAGACCACGCTTAGACCAATTGGAAATCTCGTATTGCTCGAAGCTATTGTCCGTAAGTGTGGATTGGGTCAATTGATATATGTCGGCACTTTGATCATCACTGGGCATAGTGACTTTGCCACGATTTACATATTGGTAAAGTTGAGTTCCTTCTTCCACGGTCAGTGAATAGCAGGACATATGTTCCGGTTCCAAGTCAATGATGCGTTGGAGATCCCGTTGCCAGATTTCCATGGTCTGCCCTGGAATATTAAAAATGAGATCGCAGTTGATATTGTTAAATCCTGCTTGTCGAGCGGCTTCAAATGTCTTGAATATTTCCTCCGGGCCGTGAATCCGCGTTAAAAATTGAAGCAGGCTTGGTTCAAGGGATTGGACGCCTATGGAAATTCGATTTACACCTAAATACTGGAAGGCCTTGAGGCGGTCCTCCGGTGCTTCACCGGGGTTGGCTTCTATGGTGAATTCAGTAACGTGAGACAGATCAAACTTGTTTTCTAAAATGCGGATCAATTGTTCAAGGTGATGGGGCGAGGTAAGGCTGGGGGTGCCGCCGCCGATGAAAATTGTATCAATAGTCCAATCGCTGGTATCCGTATTGCACAAATCAATTTCCTTGAGAAGCGCTTCAAAAAAAGCAGGAATGGTGTCGTCTTTGTCTGCCACAGAATAAAAGTCACAATACATGCACTTCACCCGGCAGAAGGGCATGTGGATATAAATGCCAGCCTTAGGCATGGGTGGCGCCGAGAATTATTCGGCTAAACTGTGGAGGTCATCCCGAATAAGGATGAGGATGGCGGATTGGGGCACGATGAGGTAATCCTCATTTTCTATTTTGACTTCAATCGAGGCCTTATTCACAAACAGCGCCATGTCGCCTACCTCGGCCTGGGTGGGGATATATTTCACTGTACCGCCATCATTGGAAGACCAGGGTTCATCAAGGTTGTCTTCGGGATTGCCAAGAGGTATTCCCGGGCCAACCTCCACCACAACGCCACTGAGAACTTCCTGTTTTTCAACCACACTGGGGGGCAGGTAAAGTCCCGCTTTGGATTTCTTTTCACCTTTATCCGGGCGAACAAGAACGCGGTCGCCCACCACAAGGATTTGTTTGTTCTTACTTCGCATGGCAGAAATTAGGGTTGATTTGTGAAGGGGTTCAACATTATAGAGATAAATCTACAACAATTAAAATTTATCTAGCTGTAATTTTTTGTCTGTCCGCTTTTGGAGGAGTTCTTTTGTATCTAGACAAAAGAACAGCGAAAAGTGGAACATGAAGAACAATCATCAATTGAATAGTTATTATGAGCTCTTGTAAGAAGAATATAAAGAAGCGAAATTATAGGAATGGATGTTTATGTAAAGATCGTAGAAACAGTAGCCGAAAAGGAATCCGTCCTTTCGATTCGTCGAGATGTATTCATCCGCGGGCTAAATATCCCGAAACATATCGAAATTGATGAGAATGAAAATAATGCCAATTATGTCCTGGCAACCGTGGGGGAGACGCCTGTAGGTACGGCCCGCTGGCGGAAAACTGATGAAGGGATAAAACTGGAACGGTTTGCCGTGCTGGATGGGTACCGGTCCATGGGCGTTGGAAGAATAATGACTGAATTCATTATAAATCAATTTTCAGGCAATGAACATATTTATCTAAACAGCCAGGACACAGCCATCGGTTTTTATGAAAAACTGGGATTTGAATCGGTAGGTCCAATGTTCCAAGAGGCAGGAATCCAGCATCAAAAAATGGTATATCCGAAGGGAGAATAAAGAAAAGCAGTCGTTTTTCTATCATAAATTTCCACTTATATTCCATTTGATTTCAATCATTCAAAAGCCATAGAAATAAGCTCAATGTCCGGTTCAATTTATAAGCGCATGGGTCAGCTCCTGTTCCATTTTTGGCCCTATATCATTTTCTCATCCATTTCAGCAGTCATTTTTGTATTGCTGAACAGTGCTTCCATGTGGCTTACGGCATCACTGATTAATAATGTATTGTCTGATTTTGATAAGATTGTCCAGTCCCAAATGGAGTGGGCCTCCAAGTCCTCCCTGACAATGAATGAAAAACTGAAGTATTTGACGAACTTGCTCATTTTGAGAGATACCCCCGCCGAATCATTAAAGATATTATGCCTGGCACTGTTAGGTATATTCTTCGCTAAGAATATTTTTCTGTATATTAAAAATATTTTACTGCGGATCGTCGAGCTAAAACTGGTAAAAAATATTCGGGACCGACTCTATAAGCATATCCAGACCCTATCCTTGGGATACTTTCACAAACGGCAGACCGGCTTAATCACATCCATTGTGATGAACGACGTGGAACAGCTCCAGGTGGCCCTGGCAGTTGTTTTTCAGCGCTTATTTGTTGAACCAATCAATATTCTCACTTTTGTTACCCTCTTATTCATTATCAGTTGGAAGTTGGCTTTGATAGCCATTGTGATTATTCCCCTTGCAGGAATTGCCATCATAAGTATTGGCCGCAGTATTCGAAGAAAATCAAGGCGCACCCAGGCCAAGATCGCTGAGATAATGCAAATCCTGACTGAAACCCTTTCATCGATTCGAATCGTGAAGGCTTTTGTGAATGAAAAAGAAGAAGTTGAAAAATTCATTGCAAAAAGCGCACAATATTTTAAACTGCTTTTGAAAAGGGCTCGTCTTGATCTCATTGCCGGGCCGATAACAGAAAGTTTCGGTGTTATCATTGGTGTAGTGCTTTTGTGGTACGGGGGTATGGAAGTATTGTCTAACCGCGGTGTCAGTGCAGAAGATTTCATCCGTTTTATTGTTATACTGTTTGCCATTTTGGGTCCCATAAAACAAATGAGCAATGTGAATATTAAAATTCAAATAGGTGCTGCTTCTGCCGAGCGTATCTTCGGATTATTGGAAACACCACCGGAAATTGTTGAAGATACAGATGCAGTTGATATCGGTGCATTTAAATCATCCATTGAGTTTGATCGTGTCCATTTTGAATATAATGATGGTGATGAACGTGTTTTAGATGAAGTCAGTTTTAAGATCAATAAAGGTGAGATTGTTGCTTTGGTTGGCCCCAGTGGTTCCGGTAAATCCACTATCGCTGATTTGATTCCCCGGTTTTACGATGTATCCAAAGGTGAAATCCGCATTGACGGGCATGATCTGCGAAAAATAACTTTAGCATCCTTACGTGGGAATATGGGAATTGTCACCCAGGAGGTGATCCTGTTTAATGATACGATACGTAATAATATTGCCTATGCCCAGCCCGATGAGAGCGAGGAGGCCATTCGCCAGGCCGCTGAAGCAGCCAATGCCTTGGAATTCATTGAACAAACCCATGAAGAATTTGATACGCTGATTGGTGAGCGGGGGGTGAATTTGTCCGGTGGGCAAAAACAACGCTTGGCTATTGCCCGAGCGCTGTTAAAAAATCCACCCGTCCTCATATTGGATGAAGCAACCTCAGCTTTGGACACAGAATCGGAAAAAATGGTTCAAAAAGCAATTGAAACTTTAATAAAAGACCGTACCGCTCTGGTGATTGCCCACCGTTTATCCACCGTGCAAAATGCGGATAAGATTATTGTCTTGGATAAAGGGAAAATTTTAGAAGTTGGAACCCATGAGGAATTATATGAAAAGGGCGGTCTTTACCGGCGCCTGTATGACATCCAATTTGATTAAAGAAAAAAATGGAAAAAAAGTTAAATATATTCTTCAGCAATTCAATTTCGGCCCATAAATGGGGTGGAGGGGAAAAATGGATGATTGGCGCCGCGCGCGGCCTTAAGGCCCGTGGGCATGAGGTTACCCTATCCGGGAAAGCCAATTCTGTTTTTTTGAGAAAAGCAAAAGATGCCAACCTTGATATTTTACCGCTCAATATTTATGCTGATTATAATCTCTTTAAAATCTGGCATACAAAAAGAATCCTAAAAAGGAAAAGAGTGGATGTAATAGTACTGAACTTAAATAAGGATATCCGTGTGGCGGGGATTGCTGCACGTATGGCTAAAGTTCCTGTAATTATTGCCAGAAACGGGATTCAGCTTTTTTCCGATAAATGGAAACATAAAAAGACAATCGGGATTGTAGATGGCATTATTACCAATTCAGAATCGATCCGCAATGCTTATAATACCTTTCCTTGGATGGCTCAAGAAAAGACGACGGTAATTTATAATGGACTGAAAATGAATGGTATGGTAGAACCCGCTGATGTGCATACTATCTGGAATATTCCCAAGGATAACCTGGTTTTTGTGGCGGCGGGACGGTTAACCGGGCAGAAAGGATTCGACCTGTTGATCGAGGCCACCAGCCGCATGAATGGATCAGCAAGGCCCTTTACCGTTTTAATCGCAGGCATGGGAAAAAATCGCAAGGCCCTTGAAAAACAGATTGACGAAAGCCAATTAAACGGAAGTGTAAAATTGATCGGTTTTCAAAATAATTTACCTGCTATTCTTAAAGCAGCTGATTATATCATTATGCCTTCCCGGCAGGAGGGAATGCCCAATGTGGTCATGGAAAGTATGGCTTTGGGAAAGCCGGTTTTGGCCGCCAATGTAAATGGTGTACCGGAATTAATGAATCATCGCAAAACAGGGTTCATTTTCGAACCTAGGAAGGTAAACGCAATTTGTAAAGCTATGGATTTTGCTTTGGAGAATTACGGCAGTGATGAAATAGCCAATTGGGGATCGGCAGCTAAAAAACATGTGGAAGATCATTTCACCTTAGATACCATGATCGACCGCCTGGAATCATATTTTTTTGAGCAATATGGCCAATCAAACCGTTAGCCAAGCTCGCTCTTTTAAAGAAAATCCACGCCACTATCCCCGAAAATTCCAAGTGGGGATCTATAATGCATTTTCCACCCGACTGCCCTATAAACCACTGCCTAAAAATCCGAAAAAGATCCTAGTCCAGTCCCAGGAAAAGATCGGTGACGCTATTTTGCTCCTGCCCACCATTGGGGGACTTAAGAAACTTTTCCCGGGCGCAGTGATTAATGTTCTTTGCTCGAAGAAAAATGAACCCATCTTCAATGCTATACCAGTAGTGGAAAAAACCTTGGTGTATCGTTCAGGCCGTCGGTTTTGGCATGACCTTACGACAAACCAGTATGACCTGTTTTACAACCCCAAAGATCACCCTTCCATCACCGCCTTTAAGATCGCTAAAGTGGTAAATGCGGGAGTGAAAGTATCCCTTGCCCATCCGCGCCATGAAAAACATTATAACCATGGACTAACGGTAACCAAATTGCGGCGAATCCTGGAAAAGAATGGGGCTATCCTTCAAGCCTACAGATTTGGATCAAAGATTGAGTCTTTTTTCCCCAAATTAGATCACGGGGTGGGGAAAAATAAAAATGAAATTTCAATCAACCTTTCAGCCGGGAGCGAGGCCCGGAAATGGTCTTTTCAAAACTGGGTAGAAATGATCGAACTTTTCTTAGGTCTTAATTCAGAACTCAGATTCAATATTTTCACCCAGGGAAATGAAGCTGAAACGGGAAAAAAGATTGCATCAAAATTTGGATTATTAATTGCCCTGTTTTCCGACTTGACTTCCATTCTAGACGCCGGACAGATTATCCAAAGGTCCTCTATCCTGGTTTCGCCGGACACAGCCATGATCCATGTTGCGGATGCGGTAGGGACCCCGGTGGTGGGGTTATATTCCGGGGATGAGCGAAACGTAGAGCGGTATCGTCCTTACTGGGTAAAACATGAAGTGCTTCAATCGAAGTCCTTATCCATCCAGGCCATACCTCCCATTGATGTTTTCAATGCGGCTACGGGCCTAGTGCAGGGATAAAATGACCAAAGTTCTTTTTGAAAACCATCATCTTTATTATTTGCCTAATTTCATTCCAATCATAGATGAAATGCGGCAGAGGGGCGGTTATGAAATTTTTACTTCAATTCCCTCATTGATGGAGTCCCAAGAAAAGGATATTTTTTATTCTGCCTGTGATAAGTTGAATGTAGAAACAGTGATCGGTTCCGATGAAAATTCCCGCATTGATAAACTGATACAATTGGCCTTTGATGTAGTTGTAGTGGGGAATGTGGGCCAGCTTAATCCAATCGTTCATTCGGATACTTTGGCCGTCATGGTTTACCATGGCATTGGCTTGAAACAATCCTATTATAATGATATTGATCAACGGATTGATTTGCGATCGGTTGAATCAGAATCGCGCCTTGATGAACTAAAATCACATGGGCATTCTAATTTGGTGCTCACGGGATTTACCAAATGTGATCCCCTAGCTACAACCAATGTTGATAATCATATTAACCTTGAAAAATTCGGGTTGAATCCTAACCAGAAAACGGTGCTATATGCCCCCAGTTTTTATCCTTCTTCTCTGGACCAATTGATACCCGTCCTTGGAAAACTGAGTTTTGAAATTAACATTTTAATTAAACTGCACAATTTCAGTTGGTATCAGGATCGCTATTTATATCAGAGCAGGGCCATGGAAAAACTGGCCCGGGAATTTTCCAATATTTACCTGGCGCCGCCGGGGGATTATAATATCATCCCTTATTACAGGATGGCTGACCTTTTGGTATCGGACATTTCATCCACCATGTTCGAATATTTATATCTCAACCGCCCGGTTATTATGGCTGAATGCTTTACACTCAGGTTAAAACACAGGATTTTGAAAAAACGGTTTTTGAAGAAATTGGACTTGAAAAGGATGGAAGGAATTGATTTTGCCTTTCGCGTGGATAACCCGGAAGACCTCCCCGCCCTGATTTACCATGGACTGGAATATCCCAGTGATTTGGAAAAGGAGCGCTTAGCCGCTCAGACAGAGTACCTGTATAAATCGGATGGTAAAGCCTCCGCCCGTCTGGTGGACGCCATAGAGAATAAATTAACCGGAGCTTCCATTTGAGGATTGGTGTTTTTTGTCCCAATTGGGTAGGGGATGGGGTTATGGCCCTGCCGTTCCTGAATGCTCTCCGCCGGGCAAATCCCAATGCCGCCATTATTATAATTTGCAAATCCTGGGTGGCACCCATTTTTGAAAATCATCCATCAATTAATGGTATGATTTCTTTCGCTAAAAAAGACCTGACTGGATTTCGTGCAACCAGTAATGCAGGAAGAAGTTTGAAGGCCTTGGATTTAGATCAATTTTTTTTATTGTCCGATTCTTATCGTGCTGCCTTCCTGGCTAAAAAGTCAGAGACAAAACATCGCATTGGCTACCCGGGGCAGGGACGGTCCCCCCTATTGACGGAGGTTATCCTACGACAAAATAATAAAATGCACCGTTCGAACCAATACCTGTTTTTATTGGGGGGTGAGCATCATGAACCCTTTGACAGAGGACCGGGGATTACCTTAAAGAGAATGGAAATAGAGTGGGCAAAGGAGGAATTGGCTAAAATTGGTGTGTCGAATGCCACTGCCTTATTTCCTTTTAGTGTTGCCTCGTCGCGCAGTATCCCCCAATTAAAGGTTTTGGAGATCCTAGAGAAAATAAAGGAAACCATTTTAGTTTTTGGCAGCGGTGGAGACAGGAAAAAAGCGGAAATTTTGGTGGAAGCATCCGGCCGTACAAATGTTAAAACGGTGGCGGGACATTATGGACTCAGGCAAAGTATGACACTAATCTCACAATGTAAGGGTGCCGTTGCGTCCGACAGTGGATTAGGCCATATTTCAGCAAATTTAAGCGTGCCCACCGTTTCACTCTTCGGCGCCGGGGATGCCAGTTCAACAGGGCCCCTTGGTCAAAACACGACCATCATAAATGAAAATGTTCATTGTAGTCCCTGTTTGAAAAATAAATGCCACAATAAAAATGAACCGCTTTTGTGCCTTAATGAAATCCATTCGGAGTTACCGTGGACCGTGTTATCAGAACTCAGTGGATAATTTTAGAATGGATTTTAGCAGAAATTCATTAATATAATCTTCATTAATTATTAATTAAAAGGAAATTACAAGGAATCCGTATGAATTATCTAAAACCAAAAGGAAAACTAGGTATCTTAATTCCAGGAATGGGTGCAGTTGCCAGCACATTTATCGCAGGAATTGAGGCGATTAAAATGGGAAAATCGAAGCCCATCGGGAGTATGTCACAGATGGGAACGATTCGCTTAGGGAAAAGAACAGAAAACCGTGTTCCGTTGATAAAGGATTTTGCACCACTTACAGATTTGGACGATTTGGTATTTGGTGGGTGGGATATTAACAAAGAAAATTTATACGAAATATGTGTTCGGTCTAATGTCTTGGATAGAAATCTTATTGATTCCATGAAAGAGTTTTTGGAACAATTAGATGTATGGTCCGCCGTGTTCGATAAAAAATTTGTTAGAAGATTAGAAGGAACTTTTATTAAAACTGGCCCTAATAAGATGGATTTGGCTAACCAAGTGGAAGAAGACATTAAGAATTTCACAAAAAAACATAAAACCAGAGCCAATGTTATGATTTGGTGCGGAAGCACTGAAATATTTTTCAAGTCTGGGGATGTTCATTCTTCACTTGAAAAATTCGAGGAAGGACTTCTTAATAATGATCCCGGCATTTCGCCTAGTATGATTTACGCATATGCCGCCATTAAAAATGGCATTCCATTTGCAAACGGCGCCCCGAATTTGACGGTGGATATCCCTGCATTAATAGAACTGGCTAAGGCGACAAACTCACCCTTGGCCGGAAAAGATTTCAAAACCGGTCAAACATTGATGAAAACCATCCTTGCGCCGGGACTGAAAGCAAGACAAATTGGGGTAAATGGTTGGTTCTCAACAAATATTCTTGGTAATCGGGATGGGGAAGTGTTGGATGATCCAGATGCGTTTAAAACAAAGGAAGAAAGTAAACTAGGTGTATTAGATTATATCCTCCAACCGGATTTGTATCCAGATCTGTATAGTGACTTATACCATAAAATCCGGATTAATTATTATCCACCTCGAGGCGATAACAAAGAAGGTTGGGATAATATAGATATTTTTGGTTGGTTGGGTTATCCTATGCAGATTAAAGTGGATTTTCTTTGCCGTGACAGCATTTTAGCCGCACCAATTTGCCTGGATTTAGTCTTGTTTTTAGACTTAGCTAAAAGGGTGGGTATGAGTGGTATCCAAGAATGGCTCTCCTTCTTTTTTAAAAGTCCCATGACTCTACCTGAGTTATATCCCGAACATGATTTATTTGTCCAACTTGCGAAACTTAAAAATACGCTTCGGCATATCATGGATGAGGAATTAATAACCCATCTCGGGTTGGACTATTACGAAGAATAATAGATGAAACTTATCATTATTGCCGCCGGTCAAGGAAGTCGTATCCGATCCTTGACGAATGGAATCCCTAAAACCTTGCTAAAGTTGAAGGGAAAATCCTTATTAGATCGGGTTTTAGAAAACGCCGTTACTGTTGGAATTAAGGAAGCCGTGATTGTTACAGGATACAGAAGTCCAGATTTAGAAACGTATGTTGATAACCATCGTTTTGAAATTAATGTTGAAACCGTCTATAACCCGAATTGGGATAAGGCAAATGGCCTAAGTGTTTTAGCAGCAAAGCCCCTAATCTCTCATGGGGAGCCTTTTCTGATTTCTATGAGTGATCATATTTATGATGCCCGATTATTGGAGAAAGTTTCTCAGAGTAGTTTAGATCATTACGATGCTTTAGTGGGTTTGGATTTTCGAATCAATGATATATACGATATTGACGATGGAATGAAAGTATCAGTGGATAAAAGCAGCAATATAAAAATTATCGATATGTCTAAAACATTATCTAGATTTGACGCAATTGACTGTGGTGTGTTTAAATGTAATTTTAGTTTTTTTGATGCCTTGGAGTCTGCTAATGAATCAGGTAATTACAGTTTGGCTGATGGTTGTAATTTATTAATTGATGAGGGTAGAATGGGTGGTGTAGATATTGGTAATTTATTTTGGGTGGATGTAGATACGCAGGAAGCATTTGAATTATTAGTTTAATAATTTGGCAATTTGGTTTTTAATATGGCTGAGCAATCGAATTTATCAAAATCAATCTATTATTATGCGAACCAGGTATATGAATATTCTTTTGTAAAATTAATTTATAGCCAGCTTGGGGGGACTTTTTTAGTCCGAAAACTCAATCGAAAATTACGAGCAAAATGGTATTTTCGCCAGAGTCAGCGTAAATGTGCTATCGGTTCAACTTTTGATGAACAACCGAATATTTTGGTTAAGAATGTGAATAAAATCCCTTTTGATTTGCCAGGAACCATTATCTCAAACAGCAATACGATTGTTCAACGAAATAAGAAAATTACGAAAGCCATATTTATAGGACATGGTACTGGAGATAAACGGTATGGAGGGGATGCCAATGCTTTAGCATCATATGATTACCACTTTATTTCCGGACCAAAACATATGGAGAAACTCCAGGATTCAAATGTTAACATTCCGGATAACAATTTAGTAAAAATTGGAAATGTCCGTTTTGGTGAAATAGTAAATAATGAAATTGATGTAACCGCTTATGCGAATTATCTTGGTATAAAGGATCGGCGTCGCAAAACTGTTTTATATGCCCCCACTTGGAAATGGGGAGCAGGAACGCTTCATCAATATGGGTACTGGTTTTGTCGGGAGATTACAAAAGAATATAATCTAATCATTCGGCCGCACTATTTTGATCGAAAGTATATTTCAAAATTTAAATTTTGGGCCAAGTCAAAAGGACTAAAACATATATATTTTTCGAATCCCGCGAATATATTATCTAATGATACCATGTTTGATTTTGCCATCTCGGATATGCTGATTAGTGATACATCTTCTATTCTTTATGAATACCTAATCACACGAAATCCAATTATAATAGCAAATACTGAATATGTAGATTTACATAATATGCCACCGGAAATGGATATTTCAACAATCGCGAATAGAATGACGAAAAATGATAATATTTTGAAAGTGGTAGAAAGTGTTTTTAGTAATCATGACCCCAAGAATTATGACAAAATGCTTCATCAATGTTTTTATTTTAATGATGGTAAATCGGTAGAAAGAATTTCGGATTTTTTATCCTCAGGAATATTATAATTATTTAATCAATTAATTATTACTAATTGAATATAATTATACTAATAATATTTTTGTTTAGTATCATTTTGGATTAACATTAATTAAACTGATAAATTATTTTTCATCACAAGAACTATTCGCCCTAATTTCTGTGCTTATGAAAGCAGTAATCCTTGCCGCTGGTGTAGCCCGCCGGCTCTATCCCCTTACTTATGATATCCCCAAATGCCTCATCGAGGTGGGGAATAAACCCATTTTGGACCGCCAGTTGGAAGCCCTTCAATCCTCCGGAATTACCGATATCATTATGGTAGTAGGCTATTACCGGGAAGCGATCGTGAATCATGTCCGCACCAATTTCCCCGGAATGAATTTTGAATTCGTCATCAACCACCATTATTTTGAAACAAATACAGCCTACTCACTCCGTCTTTGTAATGAATCAATCGATGGCGGTCCTTTTGTCCTCATGAATGCGGATGTGCTTTATCCAAAGGAAGTCCTAAGCCGCGTCATTAATTCAGATCATGATACTGTTTTAGCGGTTGAGATCAAACCCTGCGGAAGGGAAGAAGTGAAGGTCATTGAAGGAGATGATAACCGCCTGGTGGCCATCGGGAAAGAGTTGATTGAGGATAATTCATTGGGTGAGTTCATCGGCGTGGCCAAATTCTCTGCTGAATTTTCGGCCGCTTTTGGAAACTCCTTAGACCGCTTAATTGAAGCCGGCGGCACCGCCGATTATTTTGAGGCGGCCATCCATCCACTTATGTCTGAGCATCAAGTTTATTATGAAGATATATCGGACCTACCCTGTATTGAGATCGATTTTATTGAGGACCTGGAAAAGGCCCGGGAACTGGTTAATTCGGACTGGTTCAACTAAGATTCCGTGTTTCCCGATCACCTGATCATTGATTTTATTAGCGCCTTCATAACCAAGGAATCCTTGGCTGAATTGGCCACCATGAATACGAATATTAAAAACAATTAGGCGCCTCGGCAATTTTCGCCTGCTGATCGTCTTAACTGGAAAGACGAAGCCTAAATCAAAAAAGATTAACTATGTCTGTACTTGTTCCCTTTAAAGCCATTCGACCTAAGGCTGAATACGTTTCCAAAATTGCCAGTCGTCCATACGACGTGCTGAGTGATGTGGAGGCCAGAGCTGCTAGTGAAGGAAATCCTATTTCGTTTTATCATATTATAAAGCCTGAAATTGACTTTCCTCAAGATCATGATCATTATACACCTGAAATTTATCAGAAAGGAGCTGATAATTTTAATAAACTTGTTGCTGAAGGGATGATGGTTAAAGATGTTGCTGAAAGCTTCTACATTTATCAGATTATCATGGATGGACATAAGCAAACCGGTTTAGTTGGTTGTTGTGCAATAGATGATTATTTTAATAATGTCATCAAAAAGCATGAGTTGACTCGTCCTGACAAAGAAGAGAATCGTAAAAACCATATTCGTTACAGCAAACTGAATTACGAACCTGTATTTTTTAGCTATCCTAACGTTTCCGATATTAACGAGATTGTTGAAGGTGTTAAGTCAAAAGATCCTGTTTATGACATAACAACTAGCGATGGAATTAAACATACACTGTGGGTGGTTGATGAAGTTGACAAGGTTGAGGAAATAGAGCGCTTGTTCGAATCTAAGGTGCCTAGTATTTACATTGCAGATGGACATCATAGAACAACGGCGGGAGCTTTGGTTGGGAAAGAGATTAGAGAAAAAGCAGGTGGTAGTTCAGACGATGGTAAACGCTATAATTATTTTATGGCCGTTCTATTTCCTGATAACCAATTGAAGATTATCGATTACAATAGGGTGGTAAAGGATTTGAATGGACTTAGCGCAGATGAATTTGTAGATCAAATTGGCGAGTCATTTAATTGTGAAAAAGTCGGTGGTGTTTATAAACCTGAAGGTTTGCATAATTTCGGAATGTATCTGGAAGGACAGTGGTATAAACTAACCGCAAAAGAAGGAACTTATGATGATTCTGATCTGGTTGGAGTTTTAGATGTTACTATTTTAAGCAAACAGGTATTGGATCCGGTTCTTGGGATAAAGGATCTTAGAACGGATAAGCAAATTGAATTTGTTGGGGGAATTCGAGGTCTTGGAGAACTTGTGAAAAGAGTAGATTCTGGAGAAATGAGAGTAGCTTTTGCTCTTTATCCAGTGAGCATGCAACAATTAATAAATATTTCAGACAATGATATGATTATGCCACCAAAGGTAACTTGGTTTGAACCAAAGCTTAGAAGTGGGTTGTTTGTTCACGATTTAGCAGAATAAAGTTTTTTAGAGTATGAGTGAATTGCAAGTCCCAACAATGGCAGAGATGATGGCTTCAGTAGAAAAGCCTGATGTATTGTTTTGGGTAGGGTGTGCCGGAAGTTTTGATGATTACATTGGAATTATCGTCGATTAGACAGATATATATTCTCCAAATTTCACTAAATTGTGCTTCAATTTAGACTCATTTATTCGAAATAAGGCTCTTATGCTTCAGAAAGTACTTACAGAAAAAATCTCCCGGTGGCAGGATGAGGTCCGGTCAATTGTAAAAGAAAAGGGAGATGTAAAGATTAGTGATGTGACCGTTTCCCAGGCCTACGGCGGGATGCGGGGCATCAAGGGTCTCACCTGCGAAACGTCCGCCGTTTCTGCCGACAAAGGGCTTATCATCCGTGGTTATCCCTTGCTGGATATCACACACATTTCACCGGAAGAAGTTTTCTATCTTTTACTCACGGGGAATTTGCCTGACGCCGAGGCTTTGGCCGATATCCGAAACCAATTGCGAGAAAACCAGGATGTGCCGAGCTATGTGTGGCGGATTTTGGAGGCTATGCCGGAAAATTCCCATCCCATGACCATGCTTACCACCGCCATCCAGAGCATGCAGGTGGACAGCCTTTTCGTCAGTAAATATGACGAAGGTATTCCCAAAACTGATTACTGGAAATGGACCTTGGAAGACGGCATTCGGTTGGTGGCTAAACTCACAGGCATAGCCGCAGGTATTTACAGGATGCGCTTTAACAAGGGTGACCGCATCGCCCACGACGACTCTTTGGACTGGGCCGGGAATTTCGCACATATGCTGGGGATCAAAGATGACGATTTCAAAAAATTGATGCGCCTTTACCTCATGCTCCACTGCGACCATGAAGGGGGGAACGTGAGCGCCTTCAGTGCTCTAACTGTCGCTTCTGCATTGTCATCACCCTATTTATCCGTTGCCGCCGGGCTCAATGGTCTTGCCGGTCCCCTTCACGGATTGGCTAACCAGGAATGCCTGAAATTTGTTCTGGAAGTTCGTGATCATTTCAACGGTGCTCCTTCCACAGGAGAACTAAAGCAATTTTGCTGGGATCGACTCAATGACGGGCGCGTCATCCCCGGTTACGGCCATGCTGTTTTGCGCTGCCCGGACCCACGCTTCACCGCCTTCGTTGAATTCGGGAAAGACCATATTAAAGATGATGATATTTTTTCCATTGTCGGCTCCCTTTTTGATGTGGTGCCCCCCGTTCTCCAGGAACAGGGAAAAGCAAAAAACCCCTGGCCCAATGTGGACGCCGCCTCCGGATCCCTGCTCTATTATTACGGCCTCACAGAATTCAACTATTATACGGTCTTGTTCAGTATATCCCGCGCTATGGGGATGATCTCGCAGATGGTCATCAACCGTGCTCTGGGGATTCCCATCACGCGGCCAAAATCGGTAACCAGTGAATGGATCAAACAGAATGCTTGATTGGCAAATTTGTGACCCCTGGATGATTAACGTAAATTCAGTGCAATTAAAGATATATTATGCAAACCGAATTTGATGATGAATTAACCCGCATGGATGAACTGGAACAGGCATCCGACGCTGCCATAAACAAAGCTTTATCCCTTGATGATGCCATATCGCAATTAGAATTAAGAAAACATCCGATTGTTCAAACAGGAACCACCCTTCAATCCGTTATAGATACACTCCGAAATAAAAAAGTGGGTTGTGTCATGGTTGAATCCAACAGGAAAATTGCTGGCGTTATGACAGAACGTGATTTTCTTCTTCGAGCAATTGGCAAGGGCCTGGATATGAATAAAGAAATTATTGATGACTTTATGACCGCCAATCCAGAAACGCTCCAGGTGGATGACCCCATCGCCTTTGCCCTCAATAAAATGCATGTATTCGGCATTCGCCATATTCCGATCCTGAACCAGGATAATTCAATTTACGGTATGGTATCAGTCAAGGATGTGATTGCCCATATCGGGAATTATTATGCAGACCAGATTGTAAACCTGCCCTCTCAACCAGACCGGAAGGCATTGGATCGCCCTGAAGGGGGATAAAATCCTTTTTTGCAGATTTTCTGAACCGTCAAATTTTTGGCGGTTCATCTTCATCAGTTTCGCCGTCCTCTTTCTTTCAGGATGTGCATCACATCCCACCATTAACCCCCATTTACCGGAAGCAGGTAAATCTAAAAAAGGATACGCTCTCTCAACAGAAAACTTTTTCCCCTACCTATGGTATCGAAAAGGCTTGACGGATAAAAGTGAGATCGGTATTCGTCTTGGTCTCCCGATTTATGGTTCAGGCATAGATTACAGCCGTGTCTTGTATCAAAAGGACAATAAATGGGATATGATCAATCTGGCTTGGTCCGTGAATCCCAATTTCAATATTGATGCCACCTATTACAAATTCAAGACCAAAAAAAGTGATGAGGGATTTTTGAAATCCCGCTGGTGGGGGCTGCGAGGCATGGTTATCCGGAACGGGATCACCAATCATGCCAGCAATAGGCTGGGTATTCTTTTAGGGTTTCAATCCAATCCTCGTTGGGGAATGGAATTTGGCTATTTTCACGATCCTACCTCAATGCCGATCACTGAACTCTTCAACCCAAGGTGGGATCCCACAGGTAAGGATGCATCTCCACGATTTGCCGATAAACCTATGAAAGATTCCGCCACGGGATTTCCATCGGAATATTCCAGGCTGACGGGATTATCTTTGAGTGTTTTCTTCGATTTGGATGCCCCCAAGAAGAAAAAGTAATTTTTCCTCTTTCAGTTTCTAATTTCCACACCCAAAATGGCCTTACAAAATTTTATCAAATCCTGCTTTGACAGAGTCGTTGCGTCAGATTACGATGGTCCAACCAGTGCACATCCCATTATTGTTCTTAATTCGTTGAAAAATATCATTGGTGATGATCGGCAAAATCCATCTAAACTATTATTGGATGCTATGGCAGGGTTGGTTGAACGATTTCCACAAAGAAATGATGACCAAGCAGTATTAGATCGTGTGGCGAAAGATGGTCTGGGCCTCACTGTATTTATTGCCGATTTGGAAGATGTCTGCCAGTGTGGTAACCCACTTGAAATAGAAACGGAAGCGGCCCGGCTCCAATGGGTGAGTGAAAATGGTTTAGCGGGAATAGATTGTCTCATAGAAGTGGCTCTCCAGGATTTTGACCGATTGGGACTATTTGCCTATCATCTACAGCGGGCCAATGTCTTTAACCAAGATGTCAAAAATACTTGGCCCCATACCCGCTGCCTCCTGAAAGAAATAGCGAAATCACCCCTTCCCGATCCACACGATAGAATCGAAATCAATATTGATGATTATTTTTCGCCTCTCGCTTCTTGTCTCTCGTCTCTCATCCCTTCTCTCTCCGCAGCCAAACGATTGTGGGGTGGTAATTACGTTCGAATCGAAGGATATCGCCGGGAACTCTCCCATTGGTTCAGCACCATGTCGGTTGAAGAAAGTCTGGCGAAAAATATGATGAATGGACTTGAAGATTATGTGAAAAATGGGGGTAAATTTTTTATTGGAATGGCAGAGAATTTTATCGGGAATCCCGAATGGGAAGCCAAGATCATCCAATTAGAAGCATTGCGGTATTTTGCCAAAAACGTGTCTTCAAATGATCTGCCCATAATTTCATCCTACTTAAAGGAACTTACCTCATGAATATTGGCGGCTACGACCTTTACAGCATTGAAACCAGCATTTTCTCCCTGGATGGGGGTGCCATGTTTGGGATTATCCCCAAACCACTGTGGGAAAAAGAAGTACCGGCGGACGATCAGAATCGCATCACTATAGTGACCCGTTCTTTACTTTTAGTGGGGCACGACAGAAAAATTATTGTTGATACAGGCAACGGTGACAAATGGCAGGACAAATTCAAAGCCATCTACAATATTGATACGGAGACGGTGAACCTCAATTTGTCCCTGGCAAAATATGGATTTACCGCCGAAGACATCACTGATGTCTTTTGTACTCATATGCATTTTGACCATATCGGCGGTAATACAAAATTGGTGGATGGCAGGCTGGAACCGACTTTTCCTAATGCCACCTATTGGATGCAGAATGAAAACTGGGATTTAGCCAATTCGCCATCTGAAAAAGATCAAGGCAGTTTCATGGAAGCGGATTGGTCCGTCTTGGCAGAAAATGGGATGATAGAAATTGTGGATGGGAAAGAATCATTTTTGCCGGGTATCACCATGGAAATTTCCTATGGTCACTCCACGGGTATGATGCTTCCCAAGGTTCAGGACAGCAGCAACACCATTGTGTACATGGCGGACCTCATTCCCATGGCGGCCCACATCCCCTTGCCCTGGGTCATGGCCTACGATATTCATCCCGTCCTCACGGTGCAGGAAAAACGGGCCTTCCTCCCCAAGGTGGTAGAAGGGAATTGGATCCTCTTTTTTGAGCATGATCCCATTCACCAGGGATGCAACGTCCACTTCGACGGGAAGCATTACCGTTTGAAAGAATCGGTCACCATCAGTGAGTGAAGCAGTAGAAATGGCGGCTCTCTTTCAAAAAGGATTGTCCGAATATGAAAAAGGGGATTATTTTGAAGCCCACGAAGCTTGGGAAGATACATCAGAATTTGACTGGGACTTGGTCCCGAACTTGAAAGAATAGGATGAATAATATTGCCCTCTTTGTAAAAGATTTTCAGAAAGGCACGGAACTTTCAGAGCGCCTTGCCACAGCGGATATGAATGTCACCTTTGCCGAATCCATTTATGACCTCCCGGACCAATGCAAGATCGGCATCATTGATTTGGATGATGAAAAATTCGGGAATGTAAAATTTGTGTCCGAGCTGAACAGCCAGACGAATATGACCCTTTTGGGTTATATGAAAACAGTCCATAAAGAAACAATGGATAAACTGAAATCCGCCGGCTGTAACATGGTGATATCCAAGGCGTCTATCGTGAAGAATGTACAATCATTGGTTAAAGAACTTTCGAAGTGAGGGAGAGCAAAGCCAAAAAAGTAGAACGGGCGAAAGCGGTTTTCGAATCGCTCCTAACGGAATACCCCAATGCCAAATGTTCCCTCCATTATTTATCAGCCCATAAACTATTGGTAGCAACAATACTCTCAGCCCAATGCACGGATCACCGCGTAAACCGGGTAACACCGGCACTATTTCAAAAATATAAATCACCGCAAGATTTCGCCTATTGTGATGTGTCGGAACTGGCGAAAGATGTCCATTCCTGCGGATACCACAACCAAAAGGCAAAATCCATACAAGGTGCCAGTTTAAAAATTGTTGAAGAGCATGGGGGAAAAGTGCCTAATAATATGGATGAACTGGTGAAACTACCCGGGGTGGGTCGAAAGACAGCCAATTGCGTATTAGGAGAAATTTACAATGTGCCTTCTATGGTGATTGACACCCACATGGTACGGATCATGAATCTGCTCAAGTTCACAAATACCAAAGACGCCAAAAAGATCGAGTTTGAATTGATGGCATTATTTGAGAATCAAAACTGGGTCAAACTCACCCATTTAATTATTGATCACGGCCGTGCCGTATGTATTGCCCGCCGGCCCCAGTGCGGGGCATGTGTGATTAATGAACTATGCCCATCGGCATTAATTTAAAATATTTTCATATTCGTAATAGAAGTGTTGTAACGCGTAAGGTGGCTTTGCTAATCTTGCGCAATTGGCTAAATTGTGGCTCCAATATTATTTGCAGCATACAATAAAAAATGAATAAACCCTATTTAACCAAAGTATTCTATTTCAACGCCGCCCACCAGTATGGGCATGATGACTGGTCCGATGAAAAAAATTGGGATGTATTTGGTCTCGATTCTAAAGTCCATGGCCATAATTATACACTGGAGGTCATGGTCACCGGTGAGATCAGTTCTGATACAGGCTTTATCGTCGACCTTGAACATCTGAAAGAAGTGGTGAATATCCATGTGATCGATGTTCTGGATCACTGTCAACTTGAAAAAGAAGTGGATTGGTTCAAGGATAAACAACCCAGTTCAGAGAATTTGGTTCAGTTTATTTGGGAGCAGATCGCACCACGATTGGCGGGAGCCAGACTCCACCGCATTCGCCTGCGGGAAACACCCACCATTTTCACCGATTATTACGGACCGGACTGTTACTAATGGATTTCAAAAACAAATTTTATTTGATACTCGCCGGTATCTTCAT